>Ga0209080_1000708_pt1 | contig 20371 bp, 26 predicted proteins | sample JNZ110809AmetaG_FD_184123 | JGI IMG/M metagenome (GOLD analysis project Ga0209080, IMG submission 184123) | Hot spring microbial communities from Jinze hot spring, China to study Microbial Dark Matter (Phase II) - JNZ 110809A (SPAdes) (version 3) ...
GAATTGAATAGTGTGTAAGCCCGGTGGTGTAGCGGTCAAGCATGGTGGGCTCTGGACCCACCGACGGGAGTTCGAATCTCCCCCGGGCTACCAAATTTCACTAAAATGTTAAGCAATCCTTATCCTGAAAGAGTTAATTCGCGTATTCTGCAGCCTCCTAGTAAGGCTAAAATATATTTTGAACAATGAATACAGGAAGTGGTAAGCTAAAACTATTTGCGGAAAGAAGCGGTCGCCCGTGCCCATTAGCTAGGTTACTTTAATTATTTTTGGTTGTTTTGGTTTTCCTGGACACTCTTCCTTTTGAGAAGTTTTAAAAGGGTAAATGGTTCGTAGCCTCGAGTATATTAGCAGCACTCGGGCATTTGACTTAAATTTTTAAATGTTAGCGGATTACTAAGATAATGATGCTGGCGATCTTATTATAGTAGGTTTTGGTGGGCTGCTTATGGGTCTCATCCATCTTTATACTGGTGATGGTGAGGGTAAGTCTATTACAGCCTTCGGCTTAGCGTTGAGAGCTGTTGGGCATGGCTATAAAGTGGTGATAGTGCAGTTTATGAAGGGGCGGAGGGATGTCGGCGAGTATAAGGTTAAGGATAGGCTTGCGCCAAACTACGAGATCCATCAGTTTGGGCGGAAAGAATTCATAGATCTAAAAAAACCCAGTCCAATAGATTATCTGCTCGCGCAGAGAGCCCTTAAATTCGCGAAGAAGGCGTTAAAGAGGAAGCCTCGCCTCCTAATACTTGACGAAATAAACCTCGCGGTCTCAATAGGTCTTATCAGCCTTAAAGATGTCCTTGAGATTTTAGATAATGTGCCGAAGCCGACAACGGTTATTTTAACTGGGAGAAACGCGCCTAGGGAGCTTATTGAGCGCGCAGATCTTGTCACTGAGATGCGGGAAATAAAGCATCCATGGCGTATGGGGGTTCAAGCTAGGAGGGGAATAGAATACTAAGGCTTCTGAGAAGATGCTCTTTCAACCTCTTTAGAGGCTTTTTGCGGCACAATTTTTTCTCTCTCGCAGTAGAAAATGTATAGAAATATTAGTGCGAAGGCGATAAGTATCAGCACCCGGAGGAGAACTCCAACAGTATCGAAGTATTGCTCAACGCTCATCTTAAATCAACCCTAAATTCTTTCAGAGGCTCAAGTATTTAAGCATTTAATCGCTGCTTTTCCATTCGCTCATCAGGAAATCGTACATGTCGTCGGTTTCCTCGATCTCATCGTATTGCCCAAGTGCTTCAGCGATCTTCTGTCCAATCAAGTGATAGCATAGGTAGGTTTTACGTCCCATAACATGATAGTAGAAGTCGTCGCAGGAGCAGAACATCACGTCGGGCATCACGAGATAATCCCTTTCTTTACCAACAACTATCCAGACAACCCTGCCGCTCGGCTTAAAAGTATATTTTTTAATCATGCCGTTCTTGACGGCTCTCCAAGCCTTCTGGAAGCGTTGACCGAAGAGCATCATCAGCGCAGCTAAATGCTCATCGGTAAGCTTTCCAAGCCCTTTAACGTCTTCACATATCTTTTTAAGGGCATCAACTTCAGAATGTTCTTCTTTCATGATTTCCAAGAAGAATTAGTGCTTTTCACGATAAATAGGTTTTGCTTAAGCCTGTAATTGATTACCCCTCATATCTGCAATGGCTCATCACTACCTCAGCCCGTCCATCGCAAATCATTGGGGCAAAATACACTATTGGGGAACTGAAATAAAAATTTAGCTCGCCTTACACTACTGAAGCCTGTTGCGCCAAAAAAGTTAATTTTACGATCTTGATAATATTATGTCCAAATTAGCCTTTAGGTGATATCGATGAGTGAGTTTTTACCCTTAAGTTCTGAGGAAGAATTGAAGGAGGAGATATGCGAGACGATGAAAAGGCTCTTCAATAGGGGTTTAATCTCAGCCCTTGGCGGAAACGTTAGCGCTAGGATCCCTGGAGCGAAGGAGTTCTGGATAACGCCGAGCGGAGTTTTTAAGGGAGAATTAAAGCCTGAAGATTTACTTAAAGCCGATTTAGATGGAAGGGTTCTAGAAGGCTTCCTGAGACCATCCGTGGAAACGCCCTTCCACGCGATGATATATAAGAAGAGGGCTGACGTGAACGCTGTTGTACACTGCCATAATCCCTTCGCAACGGGACTAGCCTTAGCTGGAATACCGATACAGCCAATAACCGTCGAAGCGGCGGTTGTGTTAAGGAAGGTTCGGGTTGTACCATGGGCTTTTCCAGGCACAGATGCTTTGGCGAACCTTGTGGGGGAGTATATAGAGGGGGCTAGAGCCCTTGTGCTCATGAACCATGGCGTAATAGGTGTTGGAAGCAACTTATTGGAAGCTGAAACAATAGTGGAAACATTGGAGGAGGTGGCGATGACGCAATTCGTAGCTAGCGTTTTTAAGAGGGATATCCCGCTGATCCCGAAAGAGGACATAGAGCTAATAGACAAATTATATAGGGTTTAATCTTAGCCAATTAAAGGTAACCGAAAATGTACGGGTATATAGGTAAGCTCCTAAGGGTGAACTTAGACTCAAAAGATATTAGAGCTGAGAGCTTAAACGAGGAAGTCTTAAAGAAGTTTGTTGGCGGAGTAGGGTTAGCGGCGAAAATAATTTATGATGAAGTTGACCCAGAGATCGACCCCTTTGACCCGGGAAATAAGCTTGTTTTCATGACCGGCCCCTTAACTGGGACCCTCGTGCCATGCACCGGTCGATATGTTGTTTGCGCCAAGTCCCCTCTAACCAATGCTTGGGGTGAATCCCACTCAAGCGGTTTTTGGGCTAGGGAACTTAAGAGGGCGGGTTACGATGGGATAATAGTTGAGGGCAGATCCGAGAAACCATCCTACCTAGTTATCAGCGACGAGGAGGTCGATATAAAGGGTGCCGGAGATCTGTGGGGCATGGGCTGCCTAGAGACCGAGGAATCTCTAAAGAAGAGGCTCGGCGAAGATTTCAAAATAGCGTGTATAGGGCCTGCTGGTGAGAGGTTTGTCCGCTTCGCATCAATACTGAATGATGAGGGCAGGGTGGCTGGGAGGTGCGGGATGGGCGCAGTCATGGGTTCAAAGCTCCTAAAGGCTATTGCAGTTAAGGGGACTAGGGAGATCCCCGTGAAGGATCCTGAGCGTATAAAGAGCATTCTTAGAAGAATATATCCTCAAATCATGTCTTTCCCAACCACGCAGATATTCGCCTCATACGGCACTAGCGGCGAAATGATGATGCTCTACGAGTACGGCGACGTCCCAATAAAGAATTTTACGCTGGGAAAATGGGAGAAGATCAGCAGCATATCGGGGGAAACATATAATAAAGTCATGGTTAAGGGTAAAAGGTCATGCTGGAACTGCCCAATCTCCTGCTGGAGATACGTGAAGGTCGAGGAAGGACCATTCGCTGGATTAGAATTAAAGAGGGGACCCGAGTACGAGACGCTTGCGTCTCTAGGCTCACTTCTATTAAACGATAGGTTAGACGTCATAGTTAAGGCAAATTACCTCTGCAACCATTATGGGATGGATACTATTTCGACAGGGGTCTGCATAGCGTTCGCCATAGAATGCTATGAGAGGGGCATAATTACGGATCAGGAGAAGGGCGACATCGACTTAAGGTGGGGGCACCCAGAGACAATAATCAAGCTTATCGAGTCCATAGGTGAGAGAAAGGGTTTAGGCAACATGTTAGCTGAAGGCGTAAAAAGGGCTTCAGAGACCATAGGCAGAGGATCCGAGAAATACGCTATGCATGTTAAGGGGCTTGAAATGCCCATGCATGACCCGCGTGCGTTTAAGGGTATGGGACTGCAGTACGCTGTGTCAAACAGGGGAGCATGCCACCTCCAGGGTTTAATACACCGCATAGAGCAGGGTGAAAGAATGCCTGACCTAAAGATATATGAGCGCCTAAATAGGTTTGAGGTTAAGGGTAAAGGAAAAGTCTTAGCGGTCCTGCAGAACTGGCATGAAATCTTAGAATCACTAATAATATGTAAGTTTCTCGGAATAGCGCCCGGACACATACCGGGATTATACACGCTCGTAACAGGCATACCTACATCGCTTGAAAGACTTCTTGAAGCAGGGGAGAGGATATATGCCCTCAAAAGAATGTTTAACGTTAAATGCGGCATAACCCGAAAAGATGATACTTTACCACACCGGATAATGAGCGAGGGGTTAGAAGAGGGTGGAGCATCAAAGAGCACAATCAGTCCAGAAGACCTTAACATAATGTTAGACGAATACTATCTGGCTAGAGGGTGGAACGAAAACGGAATACCAAGGGATGAAACGCTAAAAAACCTAGGATTACCTTGAAAAACACGAAAGAGACTTCTTACTTAAGCTATTTCTCTAGTTCTATTGAAGAATTGTGTGGAATAAAGCGTATTCCCCAGTATTTATGAGCTTATCTGGTTGCAGACAGCTCTCTAAAAGATTCAAAGAGGGTCAGAGGAACCGGAAATTAAACAGGCGTAGGGGAACCGGAAAGAACTTAACAACTTAACATGAGAAGATAAGAGGAGAGATAAGCGCCTCTAAATGCAGCGTAGCCGAGGGGAGAGAAGGTAGGCTTAGGATAAATGGAAGGATGCTTATCTCGATGAACATCCAAGGTTAGAGAGGCTTAAGGGTCTCTCAACTATGCCTACCCCCTCCAATCCCATTGGATAAAACATAACTCGCCCTACGATTTAAATGAAACGTCTTCCTTACACCACACATAGCAGGCTTATCCAACGAGAGAAGAAGCATGTTACCTAATGCTATTATGGAAGATTTTAGTAAGGTTATTTTCCGGCGAGAAGCCATTAAATATCATAGATTATGCGCAGCTTTCGCTTTCTGGCATAAAAGCCTACGTCGTCTAAAAATGTTTAGAGGTAAAGTTCAATCATTGTTTAATTCACGTTAAGTGGCAAGTGACCCACCTGTTGCCAACCAGCCGGAGCTCTGGTTTTATTTTCTCGCAATCTTCAATGGCATATGGGCATCTTGTGTGAAACTTGCAGCCTGAAATTGGTTTTAATAGGCTCGGCACATCAATGCCTTTCAATGGAATGCCTTTTCTTTCTCTGGCAATCTTGGGATCCGGCACCGGGATAGCTGCAAGCAATGCTCTAATATATGGATGCGGTGAGTTGCGTATTATCTCCTCCGTTTCCCCTATCTCAACAATATCTCCCAAATACATTATAGCGATTTTACCGTTTTTAGCGAAGTATCTTGCTACCCCTAAATCATGATTTATAAGCAATTTTTAGATTAGTTTTTAAAGGTGTTAAGAAAATATCAGTTATATGGATCCATCAACTGGTAGAGTGGCTTTTAATATAGGAGTTCTATTAGTTTTTCTAGCGCTGATTCCTTTACCATTCTTAGATTTTAATTCAGCGGAATTTATCGTCGACGTTATAGCGTTAACCATTTCACTCGCCTTCTTACTATTTGTGTCTTACGACATCAGAAAACAGATAAAGCAAACAAGCGTATCAAAAGAAAACTAATAAAAATAGTAGCCGCTTAATCTTTAAGCGAGAACCAGAATTATTTTATTAGTTCTCTCTCGACCCAGAACCTAAAAACGATCACTTATTGTAGAGGTAGTGCCACTTTCTCACATATTTCCATCGCATATTGGCATCAGTATGGAATTTGCATCCTGGCGGTGGATTCAATGGATCGGGGACTCCCTTAGATAGAGGTCTAATACTCTCCAAGCTTCCAGTTACTGAAGGTATAGAGTTTAAAAAGGCCTTGTGTATATGGGTGCTTAGGCTCATAAAATATCTTCCATACATCCGCTATTTCAACTATTTTGCCTAAATACATTACTGCGATTCTATCGGCTATTTCAGCTAAAACCGGCAGATCCAGCGTTATAAACAGCATTGTTAAACCAGTCTCCTTATGAATATCTTTAAGCACGTCAAGAATATAGGCTGAGCGTTAATCAAATCGCTGTTTTAGAGCCAATAGCCTCAGAAATCGTTATAGGTGCGGCATCTCATCTTATGAGAGAATCTTTTAACGAGGTTGTAAGGTCAGGTGTTCCAGAGGATGCTGCTAGATCATTTTTACTGGGGCATATTAGAATTTTGCTGGCAATATTGTTCGGGGAATCTTCACATAAGATTTCTAGAGCCGCTGAAAGCGCCATAAAATATGGATGTGATAGAATTTTGAAGCCAGACTGGAGAGAAATATTTAATCGCGAAGAAATGAAAAATTTAATTCGCAAAATATTGTATTCTTCTAGTCTTCAATGATCCTTAGTATCTTTCGATATTCGGCTGAATATTGAAGACTTCGATCGCCGTTTTACCCAGACAAAATTCCAGCTCCTTTCGACTTAATCCAATGCTCCTAAACTTAGTAAGCTCCACTGCAACGTTTTCCGGGTGATCCAAGCTCCACTGCAACATAATTCGATTATATCCCAGGAATTTTCAAGTCTAAGGCCACCTCAAAAACATTTCTTCCAGCGGAGCTGTTCGGATTAACGGCGTGAGCTAAAGGATGTAATTTAACACCGACGAAACCTAAATCTTTCACACATCTTTCGAGTTCTTCTCGATACTTGCTCCGCGGAAGATGAGGATTTGGATTTGCTATGCCAAAAATTCGGCTAGGCATCTTCTTTGATAACTCCGCTAACTCATTATGCTGCTTAATGACAGTTTCTAGGTCAAATGTTATGCCTGGCTGAACGATGCTTACATCAATGCAGTTCTTTTCCATCCCCATAATTAGATCTTTTAGGTTGAACTCGTGCTCGAAAACATAATCGTAGCCCAAATGCGCGTGAGCGTCAACGATTATAATTTTCTCTTTATTTGCGCGTATGAGATTCATAAGGATCCCTTACCATTAATCTCTCTTAACGATAGATTATTCTTAACCTTTTATAAGTACCGTTTAACTTATTAGGGCTGACTTAAACCTTTTAATGAGTACGCGTTTAGCATAACATCACTAAAGGTTATAGGCAGTAGGATTAGATTATTCTGCATAGCCGGGCTCAGGCAACCCTTAAAACCCTCCTTTTCCCCCAACATATGCCCTCGAGTTAGGGAAGTCTCCGCGGAGATGAGTTTCAGGATCCAACCAGCTACTGGAAGTCGTCCTAAGGGAACAATTCCTAACACTAAGGCTAAGGGTTAACCCCCGGGTATACTCTACATGGCGAAATATTTTTTCTTCAAGCAGAGCCCGTTTTAAGCTCTGTTTCAGGAAAGCGGTGGTTTTAGCGCCGGGGATGGGATTCGAACCCATGCGCCCCGTAAAGGGGCACTGGATCTCGAGTCCAGCGCCTTATCCACTCGGCCACCCCGGCACATTCTAAAATTTTTCTTCTCTCCCCTAAAAAGGTTTATTTAAAAAGATTTATTTTTGAGTTCTGGATGGATAATGTTGCTGGGTGGATAGATGCTGTTAGTGAAGGGATTCTGCTTTATGGAGTGATGGCTGAGGCGAAATATCAGATATTAGGAGGCAAATTATGGTGGTTAGAACGGCGATGCCGCCATTAAGAAGTCTTGCCGAGAAATGCGGGATCTATATCGGCACCGCGTTAGAGCGTGTTCCTCTCGATATACAGAACTACGCATCCACGCTTAAGCGGAAATTTAATATGTTGACAACTGAGAACGCACTAAAGTTCAGTATTATTCATCCGCAACCAAATGCCTATTCTTTTAGCGACGCGGATCATATGATTAACTTTGCTGAATCCGATGGAATGAAGGTTCGTGGTTATACGCTCGTTTGGCATGAGCAGCTTCCTGAATGGGTTCTGCAGAGAAAATACGCTCGTGAGGAATGGATAAATATTCTGCGTGAGCCAGCGCCCTCTTTACGGGGCGCGTAAAGGGGCCGGATGGAAACTGGCAACTCTTTTTGGTTTCAAGGAAGGTTTTGAGAATTTTTAAGGCTTCAGCCTCAGCCTCGCTGGGCAGGTTCAGCCTTTTCGACAATCAGCTTCACATGTACCACCGGCTCCTCCATCGGGAGCGTAGAGCGGGCATGGATCATTAAATAAATATTTAACGGTTCAAGAGGAGGAAGTCGAGATGATGCCAAAAAGTCTATGCGTAAAACATCGTAAAACAAGTGAGAGCAAAACATAAAAAATCTACCGTTAACAAGGGCCTCGATGTCAAGTCAAAATCTCAAAGTGTCTCAATCACAAAGATATCTTAAGACATCCTTATGTGCTCTGCAGCATTCCCACCTTACATCATGATGCATAATCGCTATAAATCTTCCATGATCCATTTACTAATTATCTCTCGAGCGGAAAATCCGTCTTCTCCGTATGCATCAGCACCTATCTCTCGTGCGAACTCTGGTGTAACTGGGCGGCCGCCTACAATTACTTTTACTGTATCTCTGAGGTTCTCTTTTTTAAGGGTCTCAATAACTTTCTTCATTTGGGGCATTGTTGTCGTTAAGAGGGCGGATAAGCCTAATATCTTAGGCTTATGAATTTTGACAGCCTCAATGAACTTTTCGGCGGGAACATCTACACCTAAATCTATTATTTCTAATCCCAGTGGTAAAAGAAGCGTTATAACCAAGTTTTTACCGATATCATGTATATCCCCCTCAACAGTTCCTATAACCATTTTAACTCTTTTAGCGCCAGGTTCTTTCGATGCTAGATGTGGTTTTAGAATCTCTAAGGCCTCCTTCATTAATTCACCAGCAGCTATTAGCTCTGGTATAAAATACTCGCTTCTTTCGTATCTTTTACCTATTTCATCTAACCCTTTCAAAAGAACCTCAAGTATCCCTTTAGCTTCAATTCCATGCTCAAGCGCTACCTTACAAAGATCTATAGTTTTTTCCATGTTTAACTCAACAACGCTCTTAAAGAGTTCCTCCTTAATATCCGTAATCATCAAGATTCACCCTAAACCTTAAACTAACTATAGCTTATCTATTTTTAAATCATTTATTGTACACTTTTTTAACTTATTTATATATTCCGTATTTTTCTGCGCTTCTTATCATAGCAATAATATTCTCCTCCGGAGTTCCTCTTGGTATTTCACCACCAGTGCTGAGAATATATCCCCCGTTAGGAGCCGCTAGTTCAATTTGTCTTTTACATTCTCTCTCAACCTCATCCGGTGTTCCTCGTAACATGATTTTTAATGGATGCACATTGCCTACAAGACAAACTTTATCTCCAATTCTTCTTTTAAACTCACTAATATCCGCATCTGGATAAAAGTTATTGAAAACTTCTACATGCATTTCTGGAATTAGTTCAAGAACCTTTGTGACATCTCCATCGCTATGCCAATAATGTATCCTATTGGGGAAAGTCTCAAATACACGCCTTATATACGGTAATGCGAACTCTCTAAAGAGCTTGGGTCCTAGAAAACCTGGGAAATCGTCTCCTAAACCTACTCTTTCAAATTTTTCCCCGACAACTTCTTCTCTAACCTTAGTCCACTCAATAATTGTTCTCGTGGTTATCTCGAGTATTTCACGAGCTAACTCCGGCCGATTTTTAACATCAGCAAAGAAACGGCTCTGACCACGGACCAAGCATGCCAAATCAAATGGTCCCAAAGAGTACCAGAAATCTACATTCTCTCTACCTACTTTCTCCTCCATATACCTATAGGTAGCTATCGAAATAGCCATATACGCTGAATGGTAGCAATCAGGGACCTCAAGTTTCTTTACATCCTCAGGCTTCTCAATGATAGGGAAAATTAGGGGGGAGTCATCTTCTTGCCACTTAATTTTGCAGCCCAATGCTGATGTCTCAGCAACTATAACATAGTCAGGGTATAAATTTCGTAACTCGTAGAACCTTCGCCTTGCCAACAATTGAGCTTCAGTCATAACTTTTGGATCATTGAAGTAACTGACAACTTTAACTTTAGCAAATTCGGCAAAAAATGGATGATGCATAGACAGTGAAACGGGGACGCAATCCGGCTTTCCCAATTTTTCTGCTTGTGCTACTCTTTCAGCATTCAATTGTCTGAAGCTCTTCATGAACATTTGCCCACCACTCTAACTAAAAACAAGTATACTTTCCATATTTCTTGCCAGCTTTAACTTGAGCCGCAAAGTTCTCAGGCTTAGTCATGTCTGTTGGGGTGCTGCATGATGATAAGATATATCCGCCCCCAGGAGCCGCCACAGTTATCACTCTCCTAACCTCAGCGACAACTTCATTTATGCTCCCATAGGGCAGTAAGTTTCCAACATCAATATTTCCTATTAAGCAAATTTTATCTCCGTACTTTTCCTTTACCTCTTTAATATCGATACCCGCGGCTGGTTCAAGCGAGTGGATACCATCCACACCAGCCTCAATAATCATATTCATTAACGGTAAGATGTTGCCATCACTATGCACTAAAACCAGTGCCCCCTTCTTATGGAATGTATCCACTGCCTCTTTTAACCTGGGGAAGACCAGTTTCCTCCATAGTCTGGGATGGAGGAAGGGGCCGTGTTTATAGGCATAATCCTCAAAGATGAAGAGAACTTCAGCACCTTCTTCTATGAATTGCTTTCCAACCTCAATCGTGTAAAAGGTGGAGAATTTAAAAACATCTTCAAGAAAACTAGGATTGGTATAGGCGTAGCGACATACATTTTCATCCCCTATTCCTCTCACAGTATACTCGTAAATACTTCCAGCCGTTGGTATGATATATATTGAGTCTCCTGCCGCTTTAACGGCTTTTCTGTATTGCTCTATTCTAAATGGATTATATGGGTCAGGTCTTGTGAAATTATAATATTTTTCAGGTGTTGTTAGGTAACCACCCATGTAGAAGTCGGACATCGTACCTGCACGCACTTTCCTAGAAAATATTCTCCCCCACTCATCCACGTATCGATCCTCGTCTAGCATAATATTTTTAGAGGCATCCGTTAGGGCAAAGAAGCCGATTCCATCTAATCCTAATTTAACATGGGCTTTTACAACCTTGACAAAGTCTTCTAGTGTAACTTTCTCACTTGTTGTCTCTGTTAAAATGTGAGCGGGGACCTCTTCTCCCGTGAGGTCCTTTATTATCTTTTCGCTTACAGCGAGTTCAAAGAGTGGGACTCTATCAGGTTCTCTTAGTTCGATGGCTGCAAGTATCCTCTCTCTTGGGTTCATGAAGAGATTTCCCTCAAGATTTTCTCACTTTCCTCCTCAGATAGGGTGATTAATAATGGTCTTTCGCCTAGTTTAGTTGTAAAGTGCCATGAATACTCTGGTTCGAGGCAGCACCAGACTTCTTGCTCCACTACTTTACCCTTAACGTTTTCAGGGATATCATCTTTGATGGCGTTAAATTCGCGCCTAGCTACTACCTTAAGAATCCTTTTGTACTTCTTCCACTTAAATCCATACTCGTCTATCTTTTCTTCTCCATTAATCTCTTCGATTTTCAGCAATTCGGCTACCAGTCTCATCCTTCTTCACCTAACCACCTTCTACAAACTATTACTCCTTCAACAGCGGTCCTAGTAGCATAGTCGACACCAATTTTACTCCCAAATTCGCTGCTCACCGCAGCCCCTCCAATAATTACTTTTACATTTTCCCTTAATCCTTTTCTCTTTAGCGCTTCCATAACTTCCCCCATATACGGTGCAGTTACGCTTAATAGAGCTGATATTCCATACTTTGAGAATGGAGCCTTAGGAGCAACGATTGAGCTAAGGCAATACGAGGGTAGCTATTTAGCTGGCGAGATTCTCTACAAGCTTATAATAGCTGGTCGAGAAAAGTGGAATGACGTATTAAAAGAGTATGTTCCAGAGTATCCAGCGAAGAAAGAGATACTGTTGCCCTTCGGATGGATTACAGCAAAGAAGCTTGATGTTGAACCGTTTCCAGAGTTAGGATGGATAAAGACACTAGACGAATTCAAGAATGAATTTCCAGAGGTTTGGAGGATTATTACGGCTTCGTAAATCCACCCCTTAATTATTTTTTATCTGATCTAGTCTTTTACGATTCATTTTCTCTCAGATTACTAAAGTTCATAAAAATTCAGGCTCTTATCTCGTTTTGATTAAAGTTTATGCCCCACCTTCTAACACTTTAAATGCTGTGATACCCTCTTAAATAGAGAAAAATAACCACAAAAACCTCATTAAGGACATGTTTTTCCAGATTACTTCGGGATAAATGTCTTTATGCGCTCCAATTATGAAAGATACGTATTAGTTTTTGATTGTGGGTCAATTAACATTAGAGCTGTTGCCGTTGACCTGATGGCAATATACAAGCGTTTTCAAGTCTTCCTAATAGTCCTTGTCAACAACTTAGCGGCAAACAAGGCTATTGGATTTGGGATCTTGAGGATATTTGGCGCAAGATATGTACTACGTTTTAGAAGTTGTCGAGCCGAGAAACGTTAAAGCTGTCACGGTGATAACTTGGGTGCTGAGAGTGCACTAGTTAAATGGAGAATTAACCCATCATCCGTTTCCTGGCAATGCCCAAGAACGAAAGAGATGATCTCGGAAAGAGAGATTGGTCACATAAAATGCTCAAGTAGCGGGTTTAGATAAGTCATTCTTCCTAGAGTGGAAGGAGCCTGACGAAATATTAGGGGTGACAGCTGAGAAACATTGGTTCAGAATATATCGAGATGGCTTTCAGTTGGGCGCATGAGACAGACCCGCAGGCTCCACTCTTCTATAATGATCATGGCGCCGAAGGTTTAAACGCAAAATCTGACGCTATATATAATCTCGTTAAGGGGGCTTCTAGAGAGGGGTGTTCCAATACATGGTGTTGGGTTACAGATGCACGTGAGCATAGGAAGCCCGCCAAACCCGTAGGAGGTAGCAGCTAACATTAAACGTCTGAATAATTTAGGTTTGTTGGAGGTTCATATAACTGAGATGGATGTTAGAATCAGAATGCCGGCTAAATGGGAGGACTTTATTAAGCAGGCGGAAATATACCGCGATATCCTTAAAGTATGCCTATCCGAAGATAACTGTAAAGTTTTGTGATGTGGGGTTTCACGGATAAATATTCTTGGATACCGATTTACTTCAGTGGTTATGGCGCAGCCCTAATCTTTGATGAATCTTACATGCCGAAGCCAGCATACTATTACGTCGCGGCAACCTTCATAGAGCATTTAACTAGAGAGTGAGTCTAAGCGTGTTTAGAGGGCTTAACCAAAAGATATTTCTTTTCGTTCAACTCTTTTTTGGTTGAAGGGTTAAGTCATGCCCTACTGTCCTGAATGTGGAGGCGAAATGCTTTACGTGAGCCGAACTAAGCAATACGTATGTAGAAGCTGCGGTCTCTCCCTTACTCACCAGGAGCTTATTGAGATTAAGGAGAAATCTAGGGAGCGGTTTGAGATAGACATGGATGAAGATGAAAAGAAGAGGGTGAGGAAAGAGTATCTCCAATGGTGGCTGTCAAAGAAGAAGTGATCGTGTGAAATTAAGGGATTAAATCCGCTGGCGCCACATATTTGGGAGGAAAAATCGGGAAATAACCTTAAATAATTTTTATTCCCCTCTTATTTCAGGAGGGTTTTGGGCGGTGAGTTTGTCCGCGATTAACAGGAACGTGGAGCTGATATGTATTGGGAATGAGCTGCTTATAGGCAAGGTTTTAAACACTAATGCTCACTGGCTCGCTAGGAGGGTAACAAGCCTAGGTTTATCTGTCAGAAGAATAACCGTTGTCGGCGATGACTTAGACGAGATATCCTCCGCCATAAGGGAGGCTATTCAACGTAAACCATCATTCATCATAACGACGGGTGGTTTGGGGCCCACTTTTGACGATAAGACCCTTGAAGGTGTCGCTAGGGCTATAGGCTGCGAGCTGGAGGAAAATAAGGAGGCTTTGGAGATGATTAAGAGGCGGTATGAGCAGTATGTTGCTGAAGGCAGATTGGAGAGGTTTGAGCTAACGAAATACAGGGTTAAAATGGCTATGCTGCCTAGGGGCGCAAAGCCCCTACCGAACCCTGTTGGAACAGCTCCAGGGGTTCTTGTCAGATATGGGGATGTAAACCTGATTATGCTTCCAGGGGTTCCGCAGGAGATGATGGCGATATTCGACGAGTCCGTTGCACCGCTTCTACGTGAGGTTGCTGGAAACATGGTTTTCTATGAGGCCAGCTTGGAGGTTAAGGGGGTTCCCGAGTCGGATTTAGCGCCTCTAATAGAGCAGGTTATGCGTGAAAACCCCTACGTTTACATAAAGTCTCATCCCAAGATCTCTGAGAAAACTTCTCATATAGAACTCCATTTCTCGACAACATGTGAGGATTTAAATGTGGCCAGACAGAGGATTGAGAGGTCGATTATGCAGATATCGGAGTTAATATCCGATAGGGGAGGGAAAATCCGCCCGGTACAATCCTAACCCTCTCCCTCAATTTTATAGTGAATAGCTTATGGTGGCTGGCATGGTCTTCATAGCATTTATAATAGGGACTGCTGGTTCAGGTAAATCTCTTCTAACGGCGTCCTTCTCCGAGTGGTTGAAGATAGGTGAGCAGAACGTTGCGACGTTAAATCTCGATCCAGGCGTGATAAAGCTGCCCTATACGCCAGACATAGACATACGAGACTACATAACTATCGACGAAATAATGGATGAGTATGAGCTCGGACCTAATGGGGCGCTTATAATGGCTGCTGATCTAATAGCTGGTGAGATAGAGAAGATTAGGGAGGAGATTGAAGCCATAAACCCGGATATACTGCTCGTCGACACCCCTGGGCAAATGGAGCTATTCGCTTTTAGGGTTAGCGGACCCTATATAGCCAGCGAGATCAGTAAGGATCCAAAAGCCATAATCTACCTTTTCGACGCAGTCTTCTCATTAAACCCGCTCAACTACGTTTCAAACATGTTTCTTTCAGCAGCCGTCTATATGCGTTTTCTCCTACCGCAGATCCACGTTCTCTCTAAATGCGACCTTATCTCGCAGGAGGATGTTGAAACCATCATCGAGTGGTCTGAGGATAGATCCGCCCTGGAGGCTGCTATAAACGAGAGGCTTGATGGGGATAGGCGCCTCCTGAGCCACAGGTTAAGCAGGGCAATCTACCAGCTGGGGTTAAACTTTCCGCTAATACCCGTTTCGGCTAAAACTAACGATGGCTTCGTCGACTTAAACGCGGCTTTAGAAAGGGTTTTCACGGGCGGGGAAAAGATCACATACTAGCCTCCCTTCATATTATTGACCAAGCGGCTGCTAGCGCACCGCACTCCGCCTTTATAAGCGAGTCTGCGCTGCTGATTATTATAACGTCGCCCTCACATGGGCTCATTAGGCGCATTATCTCCCTGAACGCAGATGGATAATCCTTCTCCAGATCCATGCTAACGCCGGGAATAATAACCTTGTTGTTTCTGAATATCATCGTTACCGCGCTCTTTGCGCCGATTGAGACGGCTGCGTCCCGCTGCTCGATCCCACTCTTAACCCTATCCGCACGCCCCTTAACCAGTACGGCGACGCTTTTAGGGGCTAAAGTCAACTCGCTGCTTCCGACCTCAACGATCTTCGGCATAACCCTCTCAATGCTGCTCCAGAGCGCCCTCCCCCTATCGCTCAGCGAACAACCCTCCTTCGAGGTCACTATTAAGCCGGCGTCAGACAATCTTCTGAGCATGGTTCTCGTGGTCCCTTCACCTAAGCCCAGCTCCCTGGATATCCTCGCACGCCCAACTTTCCCAGACTTGGCCAGCAGCTTAAGCAGCCTCACCATGTCTAAAATATTGAAGGATGGTGAGGGGCCGGGTGCGCTCTTTGAAGATATTTCGCTCAGAATCATTTTTAGTGACATACGGGTTCCGCGATTAAATATTAAGCTGACGAAGCATATTTCTCTTATCTCTCTTATCCCTTCAAGACGATAGGAGGGAGTGCGCCTCCGCCAGCATCTCCGGAATATTTAGGCTGTATGGGCATCTCTTTACGCATTGACCGCATTGGATGCATGAGTCGGCTTTAACCTCAACCATCCTGTATCGCCACTTAGCCCAGTCCGTTAAACCATAATGTTTGTAGTAGGCTAAATGGCGCAGTATTATTGGTATTAATATGCCTTGAGGACATGGTTGACAGTAGCCGCATCCTCGGCAAAACTCCCTGCTTAGAGACTCAGCCGCCTCGATAATAGCCTTCTTCTCTTCATAACTCATCGATGAAAAATTGTAGCCTACGCGGGCGTTCTCCTCAACTTCCTCAATCCTCATCATCCCCGGGATAGCGGTCGCAACGGCATCATTAGATAGGACAAACCGGAGAGCGGTTTCAGCGTTTATCGGAATCTTCGATTTGTTGGCGAGGGCTGGAGGAGGCGCCGCTAGGAAGCCGCCCGCCAAGGGCTTCATGGCTATTACGCCAACATCCATCTCTTTGGCTAGGGGCATGATCCTCTCGTCCACCAGCTCATCGTTCAGCATGTTATATGAGACCATTATCGCCTCAAACTCCCCGGATCTTATCCCCCTCTCCATGGTTTCATGGTATCTGTGGCAGCTGAAGCCTATGTGTCCAATAACGCCTTTCCTTTTCGCCTCTTTGAGGGCTTTTAAGGCCCCGTTTGGCCCCATAACTTTCTCAAATTTATCTGGGTGATTGGGGTTATGGCATAGATACAGGTCTATATAGTCCGTTTTCAAACTTCTTAGGCTGAGCTCTATGTCCCTCATAGCATCCTCATATGTTAGGGCTCCTGTTTTCGTGGAGATGTAGAATTCTTCTCTCCTACCGCTTATGGCGTACCCTATTTTTTCCTCGCTGTCACCGTAGGATCGGGCGGTGTCGATGAAGTTTATGCCTAGATCTAAAGCCCTATTAAGTATCTTTCTTGAAGTCTCGAAATCTATCTGAGGCAGCTTTATTGCCCCGAAACCTATTACTGAAACCATTAAACCTGTTTTGCCAAGCCTCCTCCTCATCATGCTAAAACACCGCTACCTAGATCTCGGCTTAGCGATAATCTCCTTAATAATCATGTCGAATATCCTTGAGGAGTTCGCCGGCTGAATGACTATCGCTGTATCAGCGCCCCTGCCGGTTCCAGCTATGCTTATCACGTCTCTATCTACTGGTATAAGCCCGGCGTCAGCGGCCATGGCGATTATCTCAACAGCAACCTTCATCCCTTCACCGAACAACCTCAAGGTTTGCGCCATTATTTCAGCCGGGTAAGCCGTGTTAAACTTGCTTCTTATCGCTCTCTCAACTCCGGCGAATATGTGGGTTCCAGTGAATATTTTGCCGCCGTTTGCCTCTATGATTCTCCGATTCTCTTCAAGGAGCTCTTGGCGCCCAGGCTCCCTAAAACCGGCGTGATGGGTAACCACAACTAAATTATATCCCTTAAATATTTCTGAGGCTTTAGCTCCCGTGAAACCTCTTGTAGAGGCGACGACTATATCCTTGATGCCGAGCTCCTCAGCCCTCTTCTTAGCCAGGGTGAGAACTATGTCGGTGTTCTCCTCGCCGGGGCTGCTAAAATAGACTATTGTTTTCTCAATTAAACCCGTAGGCTGCACCTCCAGCAATCAATCTTTACTCAGAGTACCATATTTATGGTTAATGCTTTTATGGTGGCGGTAAGCGGCGCCTCCTACCCTAACGAGACCTCAGACACCACGCTCAAATCGGCCAGATTATTCGCCTTTATTTTCCCATCGCTGACAGTATATAATGTCTCGTTTATGTAGAGCGCCCTCTTAACCTCGTACATTGGATCGACGCCGCTGTTCTCCATGTGGCTTATTCTACCTATAAGCTTTATGCCATCTTTAGGCGAAACATGGAACACGTAGGCTCCCTGAAATATCGGTCTACCATATGCCCAAGGCGGCTTCTCGCCGGGATAGTCTTCCTCAAATATTTTCGCTTCAAGGATGGGGATTACGAGCAAGCTCCTCCCCCTGTCAAAGAGCAGTGCGTGGTGGTCGAATAAGACTGGAGAATCCGTGCCCCTGTCGCCTATAACTATTTTGGCAACCTCTTCCGGGCTCTCTACGTTGGATACATTGAAGAGCGATATCTTTAAGCCCTGATACCATGCGAAGTCGCCTTCCTCTGCTGGAACAGCCTCCTTCCCTATACCTACCAGGTAGTCTTCATCGTATGGATGGAGGTAGTCGCTGTATCCCGGTATTTTAAGTGCGCCTAAAACCCTTGGATTAGAGGGATCCGAGACGTCGATCGTGAATAATGGGTCAACCTTCTTGAATGTCACTAGGTAGCATCTATCGCCCATAAAGCGCGCGGCGTAGATTCGTTCTCCGGGGGCTAAGCCCTCAATCTTCCCAACAACCTCTAAATTATCCGCGTTTAAAATGTATAGGTTGCTCTCCATCTTCGTGCCGCTGCTAGGCTCATATAGGAATGTGGTTGTAGCTGCCCTAAAGTATCCATTATGCTCGTCCATTGAGAACTGGTTTAACACTTCGCCTTGGATCTCGCCTTTCGCCTTGCACTCTATATCCAGCCCGTTCACGGCTATCCTATAGACTTCTGTCCTACCCCAGCCGCCCAGAGACCTATCTAAGACTGGGAAAGTTACGTATAGGTTGCTCCTAGACATGTATATGCGTGAAGCGTAGCCCGTTAACACGGACTTCACTGTTGAACGTTTTACGTCTAAAATATCTATGGCAGCTATCAACGTGTAGCTTGAAGGAGCCTCTATAGAATCTGAGTAATATATATTGGGTGGAGAAATCTCCCTCCAGCCCTCATTAACAGCCCACTTTGGAAGAACCGTTAGGTTCTCTGTCCATACGGGGATTAAGTATGTTAAAACCACGTAAACATAGTTATCTATCATTCTCGAAGATACATATCTGCCCTCAAGAGTAACTTCGCCGACGCTTACGGGCTTCTCCGGCATAGATACATCGAATACTCTAACGGATGTTCTCCACGGAAAATATGTTGGGAGCGGAGCTATTATCGCTTCTCTCTCAGACTCAGATGGCGCCGTGATCTTAACGGCTTCCTCTACTAGAGCGATGAGCCTATCTTCACCTATGAATAAGCCGATGACCTGTCCATCAATGCTGATCTTTGAAAGAACCCTCATCCCTTCCGGCGGATATGCTTCAACTATGCTTATCAAACCGTTAGATGATGCCGCGTAGATTAGCCGTCCATCTGTCTTAACTATATCGGCTTCGTCAACACCTTCAACCTGAATGTTTGTCGTCGAATAGTCCAGCGCCTTAGCCGCAAAGACTATGGCGGCTTCAGCGAAAGTTTTCACAGTAGCTCTGAAGGAACCTATAAGCTTAACTATGAGGGGGTCGTTCTCCGCGGACTTGATTTTGGCGCTGATAAAGGCGACAATCTCGTCTCTAGAGGTGAAAGTTTTCAGGAGACTGGTCTTCTCCTTCCTGTTTTCGCCTACATGAAAGACCGCTGCCGCTGCCCACGCGGCCGCCAATGCGGTTAAAGCCAGTAGCGCTATGGTTAAACATGTGCGAAACTTCAACTTTGTTCACCATAAGATATTTCCGCGTTGGGGCTCATTATCCTATACTTTAGTACAATCGTTCAATTGGATTGAACAGTCCTAAACCTTAAAACTATCCTTAACTAATTGTTTTGTGGAGCATTTCCATGGAAGAATCCGACTTAGAGTCCAGCCTCAGAGGTAAGACGCTTAAGGTTTACAGGTATCTGCTAGAGAGATCAGGCTCTAAGGTTGGCGTAAGAGAGGTTCAGAGGCAGCTGAAGTTTTCGAGCCCAAGCTTAGCAGCATACCATCTTGACAAGCTGGTTTCTCTTGGGCTGGCGGGTAAAACTGCTACTGGCGAGTATTTTCTCGCTCAGGAGGTTAAGGTCGGCGTCTTAAAGTTCTTCGTTAAGCTGGGGAGGTACATGGTGCCCAGATTCATGTTTTACGCTGTCTGGATGACAAGTATGCTTATAACCTACATAGTCCTCTATGAGCATACTTGGAGCATACATAATGTTGTGGCGTTAATGTTCGGCTTAATAGCCTCGTTGATACTCTGGGCTGAAACGATTAAACTGCTTTTAGAGAGCCGTTCAAAAACATAGAATAATTAGAGGGAACAAATATGAGTAATATTTGAGATGGGGATGGATGTTGGAGAAAACATTTCTCAGCCTAATGTTTGCGATGGTTCTCGGCGTAACATTAACGTTGACGCCGCTCATGCTTCTACCTACAGGTAGAGAAACTTATGGTGAGATGAAGCCTGAAACGCCGAAAAGCACAAACTTTGCTGAGAGGGCTGAAACAGCTGAAAAGACAGAGACGTTAACATTAACAGTACATGCGGCTCCAATCGTGAAGTTTAATTGGCTTGATCTCGTAT
>Ga0209080_1000711_pt1 | contig 20342 bp, 24 predicted proteins | sample JNZ110809AmetaG_FD_184123 | JGI IMG/M metagenome (GOLD analysis project Ga0209080, IMG submission 184123) | Hot spring microbial communities from Jinze hot spring, China to study Microbial Dark Matter (Phase II) - JNZ 110809A (SPAdes) (version 3) ...
AGGTTTCGAAGCGCCAGCAAAACATGATCTTGACCATGTCATTGTACGATTTGGAGCAGCTTGTGGAAATCCAACCTCAACCAGGAAGCTGCTATATATTCTCGTCTTCTGAACCCTTCAATGAGGAAATGGAGATAGACTTTGAAAGGCTTGTTAACTGGCTTAGGCATTACGGTTTGCCGCAATATCACGTGCACGTTTCCGGACACATAACGCCTTTAAGGCTTAAGGCTTGTCTCAAAGAAATTAACGCCGAAAAGGTTTTTCCAGTGCACACAGAAAACGCCGGGCTCTTCGCCAAGTTCATGCGAGACATCAAAAGCCAAATTGCAGTAACCGAGAAGGGCAAAGAATACCAGCTTTAGAGCGTTAACTATATCTTTTGGGAAGCCCAATTAGACTCCAAATGATAACCATTATTGGCGCTGGGCGTGTTGGAAGCGCCGCAGCCTTTAACATTTTAAGATATCGGATAAGCGATGTCGTGTTGATCGACATTTTTGAGGATTTAGCAAAGGGCGAAGCTTTGGATATGATGCAGACAGCCCCCGCCCTAGAGTTTGACGGCAAAATCATTGGGACAGGCGACTACAGCCAAATGAAAGGTTCGGAACTCGTAATAATAACTGCTGGTGAGGCGCGAAAACCTGGGATGAGCCGCCTTGACCTGATGCGGAAGAACGCGGGCATAGTGCGGTCCATAGTGCGGGAAGTCGTGAAATATGCGCCTGACTGCAAAATCATGATGGTTACTAATCCCGTTGACGTTATGACCTACATAGCCTACAAGGAGTCTGGCTTTGAGCGAAACCGTGTATTTGGAATGGGCAACATTCTTGACACCCTGCGTTTTAGGTCCTATATCGCTTTAGAGCTGGGCGTTTCAAGGGAGGACATCCGTGCGCTTGTTATAGGTGAGCACGGTGACTCCATGGTTCCGTTAGCGGAATACGCGTCTGTGGCAGGTATCCCCATAATGCGCCTTCTTTCAAAGGAGCAGATTGAAAAAATCATAAACCTAACCATAACATCGGGCGCGGAGGTCATAAGGCTTAAGGGTTCGACAGTTCATGCACCAGCCGCCGCCATCGCCATTATGGCTGACGCCATTTTAAGGGGTAGAAACCGCGTTATGGGAGTGTCCACATACCTTCAAGGCGAGTATGGTTTTTACGACGTTGCCATAGGCGTGCCCGTTGTTCTAGGCAGAAACGGTGTTGAACGCATCCTAGAGCTTGAACTGCTGCCCGAAACACGGAAACGCTTGGAAAAATCTGTTGAGGTGGTCAAGAAAGCTATCAGCGAGTTGGAGGCTTCCTAACATTTATTGGCCTGTTTTCAAGCCAATAGTGACCGCCCCTCTATAGTTTCAGTGGATTTCTGGTTTTGAGTTTTGGTTTTGAAGATTAATCATAAGGCTTCGTCGTGGTTTTGGATTCGCAACCTATAAGTTGTAGCATCAAATCTTAATACATGCGATAACCATGAAAACAGCAGCCGCCGACAAAATAAGCCGACGCCTCCAAATCCTAATCCACACATTAGGCTTAAGCTGCCTAGGTGGAGCCATATTCCTCCAAATCCTAGTTTTCACAGACATACTCCAACATGGCTATTTCATGGCTGTGGAAAACAACCCAGCCATTTTAGCCTTCGAAATAGCCCTCACATTCTTCGCCCTCATATACTTCCTATACATGTACCAACGGTTTATACGCTCAATAAAATAGCCGAAAATAAACATAATTCTTAAAAAAGAAACACGCCCAAAACAGCAAATAACAAAAGAAGAACCATAAAACTGTTAAATAAGCCACAGAGATATTTGGGTTTTAAATTAGGTGCGGGTGTCAAATGAGTAAAAAGATGATTATATTGTTAACGCTGTGTCTGAGTTTGTTTCTTGCCATGGTATGTGCGGGTTTTAGAGTGCAAGCCCAGACCAGTGGAGTTGAAACATTCTTTGAATCAAAGATTCCTGGTATGAGAATACAGGTCAACGGGACGTCAACGACCAAACCCATAGAAAGCATAACCTTCAACTTGAGCATAACACCTGATGCCCAAATGGAAGTCAAAATCACATCAATGAATCTAACAATCTACGGCTTCGAGAACGGAACAAAAAAGGTCGAAATTTACGCCAACAGTTGGGGGAACTTTAAGCTGACAGGGGCTAAAGTTTTTAGCGACAGCTTCTTTGTTCCGGAGCGGGTTTGGGGCGTAGCTTACGGTGAAATTATCCTAAACTACAACGTTACAATCACGGACCAATTTGGCACACACTACTATAACTTCCAAGGGATCACTTTAGGCTTTACCATGACTAGTATAGAGAACGTGTACCTTAAGTCCCTTGAGGAGCAACTTGAAAACTTAAGGGACACTATTGACGGGTTAAACCAGACTTTCAGAGATTGTTTTGGCAAGAGCCTCACTCGTGATGAACTATTAAACCTCAACCAGACTCTTTGGGAGCTTCAGCGGGACTATGAGACTCTCAAGGGTGTTAAGAGCGAGCTTGACAACACACGGACGGCTATGGTTTTCTTGGCTGTGGTTGCGGTTTTCTTTGTGGCTACGACGGCTTATCTGGTGTTCCGCAAGCCTAAAGACTACTGGTAGCCCTTTAATTTCTATTCTTTTTTATGGAGGTTTTGGGCTGCTATGAAGGCTAAGCCTTTCTCTGTTAGGGCTTTTGCCGTTCTGTTTACGGCGTCATGCTTATCCAAATAGTTGGCAAGCAGCTTTGGCATAAGCCCTTTCTCTATTATCTCCTTTTTGGGCATGAAATAGTCTAGTATGTCTGAAGGATGGTCGCGGGTTTGTTCTATTTCTGGCGGTGCGCCCTCATGTTTGGCGCTTATGTTCTTCACGTGGTCCGCTATTTCCAGCAGTTCGCCGAGGCGGTCGTATGGTTGGCGTACTATACTTTTGTAGGCTTCTGTTATGTGGTGTTCTATGCGGACTGAAGCCTCGAAGCCTAGGGCTTTGCGGGTGTAAGCCGCCAACTCTATGGTTTGGTTGTTCACCGAGTTGGATAGGTTGAATCCAGCCAAGGGTGTTGTGCCGTCTTCTCGGCTGAAAAGCTTTGCCATCAATAGAATCCACAAAATCGAGTAGGGGTTGTCGGCTCCTAGGAAAACGGAGATTTTGAACTCTATGTCCACGCCGAGTTTGTGCAAGAGAAAGCCCAGCAAAACAGTTCCAATGTTTGTGTTTAAAACCTGCCTTACACCGTATTCCATGTAATAGTGAAGGTATTCCTCAACCCATTTCAAAGCATACTCATTTGGAACGCCCACACCGCCGAAATATCCCGTTAAAGTTTCAGGTCCGCCTAAATGGACGTTAATGGGTTTGCCATCTGGTCCAGGCATGGTGCCCTTGGTGTCCAAAGTTTGCACATAGGAAGCTCCAATCACTTGCATGGCGGCGGCGAAAGCCAAAATGTCTCCGTCTTCCACCTGCTCCCTCATGGATCTGACACGAATGTATCGGGCTGGCATAAGGTCTCGCTTTTTAATAGCCCTTTTTGCTTCTTCAATGAGCCAAGGGAAAAAGTTGCACGCGCTTATTTCAAGTGTAACCGCGCAAGCCTCGTTAAACTTCACGGAATCCGCTTTTCTCCCCAACACTTTTCTGCGGTATTCAGGTATGCTTATGAAAGCTTCTCTGTCGCGCTGCTTGATAAGCCATTCAAGATCGCTGATAAATGGCGACTTCATTTTTTCAAGACGCTGCATGAGATTTTCCAGTCTGCTGTTTTCTTTGGCTTTGCGGTTGATCTCCTCAATTCCACCATATCTGTCAATAATCTCCAAGACGCTGTTCACAAGGGGATTGTCTCCCCGCGTTAGAAAAGCATTAACCTCTTCCAACTTCTCCTCGTTAATCAGAATTTTTCCTCTCAACCTTTTCAAGCATCAACCTCCAATGAAAACCTCCTATCTTATCTTGAAAGCTTAAATTGTTTAACATTTATGGTAATTCGAGGTGCAAGGCATGTTTAAGCCCGAGGGAATAATGCCTGCTCTTGTTACACCGTTCACGGATGACGGTAAAGCCGTAGACGAAGAGCGCCTTCGATTTCTAGTAAACCGTTGCATAGAGTTGGGGGTTCACGGAGTTGTTCCATGCGGCACAACGGGCGAATTTGTAAACCTAACCCTTGAAGAACGGAAACAAGTCATAAAAATTGTGGTGGACGAAGTTAATGGACGCGTGCCTGTCATCGCCGGAACAGGAGCCAGCGGCACAGACCAAGCCCTTGAAATGGCAAAATACGCCAAGGATGTGGGCGCAGACGCCGCCCTAATTGTGACGCCTTATTATCTGAAGCCAGCGGACCGCGGAATCTACGAGCATTATGACACCATTGCGAGCAAGGTGGACATGCCAATAGTCCTCTACAACATTCCCCAGTGTACCGGTGTTCAGCTGACCTGGCAGATGGTGGAGGACCTGGCGCAAATTCCAAACATTGTGGGTTTAAAGGACAGCAGCGGACAACTCAGCTATATTCTGGCGGTGCTGGAGAAGGTTAGAGACAAAATAAATGTGCTGTGCGGACACGATGAGGTTGTGGTGGCAGCCCTAGCTGCCGGATGTTCAGGCGCCATCCTCGCCAGCGCCAACGTAATACCAGACATTTGGGTCCAAATATACAACCACATCAAAAATGGAGAGCTGCAAAAAGCCCGAGAACTCCAATACAAGGTTCAAAAAATAGCCCGCATAATCGCCGGAAGCGGCCCCGTCGGCACGAAAGCAGCCCTAAACATGATGAAAATCAAAGTTGGCCCTGTTAGATTGCCCCTAAGCGTTGGCGGCGAATTAACCTACGAAAACAGGGAGGAACTTCGCCTTGAATTGGAAAAAATTGGCAAGATAGAGCCGAAGCCTGTAACCTTCCAGATTGCAGAGAAACCCTTAGAACAGCGGTTTATGGCCATTGACATAACCCCAGAAGTAATAAAGGACTTCAGCCTGCGGGTAGGAGAAGCCTTAGCTGGCTCAGGCGCTGAGGTAGCCCACATAGACTTGGTGATAGGAAGAAAAGACGGCCCTGTAGGCGCCGCCTTCGTTAAGGCTAAGGCTGCTCCTACGCCTGGACATGAGCCGCTTTTAGCCATACTAGAGCCAAACCTCACCGTTAAGCCTTTGACGCTTATTGTTCCAACGGTTACAATAACTAACATGCGGCAGGCCAGCATGGTTTATGGTCCAGCCCAGACGGCGGTGGCCAAGGCTGTGGTGGACAGCGTTGCAGACGGCACAATACCAAAAGAGGCTGTTGAAGACCTTGTGATAATTGCAAATGTTTTCGTCCATCCGTCAGCTGTGGACCGTCAACGCGTCTACATAAACAATTATAAGGCTATGCGCCACGCCATAAGGAAAGCCATAGAGGGAAGACCAACTATAGATGAGCTTATAGAAAACAAGGAACGCGCCAAACATCCATTCAAGTATTCGCCCTAGAAAGCCGTGAGAAGCCCTTGCAGAACCAAAAGGTAGCCGAAGGCGAACATGTCCTCCTATACTTAGACCAGAGGAGAACATACCTCGTCAAAGTTGAAGCTGGAAAAGTTCTTCACACGCACAAGGGCTTCATAAAACTCGACGACTTAATCGGCAAAGAGTACGGCTCCACGGTGACAAGCAACCTCAACGTCCAATTCACAATACTCAAGCCGTTGCTCCGCGACTACATAATGAAAAGTGTCAGACGAACCCAAATAATGTACCCAAAAGACATAGCCCTCATCATAGTTTTCAGCGGGATAGGCCCAGGCAGCCGTGTTGTGGAGGCTGGAACAGGCACAGGTGCATTAACCACAGCCCTAGCCCACTTTGTAAGGCCTAACGGCCGAGTCTACAGCTACGAAATCAGAAGCGAATTTCTCGAAACTGCTGAGAAAAACATTAAGCGAGCTGGCCTAGCCGACTTTGTGGAACTAAAAAACAAGGACATTACGGCAGGGATAGACGAAACAGACGTGGACGCTGTTGTATTGGATATGGCGACGCCTTGGCTTGTGATCCCCCACGCCTACAAAGCCTTGAAGCCGTGTGGAACACTCGTCTCTTTTAGCCCAACCATAGACCAGACAGTTAAAACCGTGGAAGCCTTGAAGGCGAACGGCTTCATAGACATAGAAACCCTCGAATGCCTCGTGCGGGGAATGCAAACAGAACGGGGCAAGACAAGGCCTCAGACGCTTATGACAGCGCACACGGGCTACATAACCTTCGCAAGAAAAGCCCTAAAAATAGCAGCAACAGAAACGAGTCAAGGAAATAATGATGATTTCTGAGAGGAAGCCTATCAGCTTGTCAAAAACACTAGTAAATATGCTCACGCCTTGCTAGTTTCTGCTATTATGGCTGAAGTGGCGAGGGAACTAAAAGAGGACACGCATCTTTGGAAGATTGTTGGTTTACTCCACGACCTCGATTATGATGAAGTTAAAGAGATATGCAAAGGCATGGAGTTGTTGCCGCAGAGAGTTGAAGGATAAGCTTCCAGAAAAGGCGGTTTATGCAATAAAGGCGCACGATTATAGGACTGGATTTAAACCCGAAAGCATGCTTGACAAGGCATTGATAGCCGCAGACTCCGCAGCCATTTTAATGGAAAAATCATGGAAGCCAAAAAGGAGTTAACTGTCAAAGCCCTTCAAGCTGAAATAGCGGAAGCGTCGAAAACTAGCCCGTGGCATAAAACCAACATAATGAGGTGCACGGAATTCGGGTTAAGCCTAGGCAAGTTTCTCCAATTATGCATAAATTCGGTGAAGAAAGAACCTGAGGTTTAATCTCATTCAACAGATGCCGTGGCTGCTTTCGTTTTCTTTAGCAAGTTTTTCCAGACGGGCAGTATACCCCTATTTACGAGTAGAACCACGCCAAGTGAGGCAAAGCATATGGGCACACCAACCATAACGCCTTGGGCAATCAGAAGCAGGCCTTTTGAGAGAATATCAATAACGGGCACTAGGGATGCTGGAACCCCGTTTCCATTTTGGGGCTTTTTCTCCTTCAAGTTTATGTAGATTGTCGAGTAAACGGTTTCTTGAGGCTGCTGGGTTTGCTCGATTTCTTCTATGCTTATGTTTATGTACGTGACTGAGCCGTTTACGTCGATGGTTTCTCTAACTTTGAAAGTGAAGGACGTAACATTTTCCGTGGGCACCTTGCAGATTAGCTGGCCGCTCCACGATCCGTCAAAGTAGGTCATGCGCAGAGACTTGACATACCCGCCCTTATGCTCTGTTAAGGCTTGAAGACTGCTGACAACATTTTCGAAGGAACCCTTTTCAAGTTCACCCTCTATGGTTTCAGTGATAACTTGAGAGCGCTGCGTGGAGCCGCTGGTTTTCGCTAAAGCCCACTCTGAAAGGCTTCTCTCCCCATAAAATGGCTCACAAGGCCCACACATCATGCTTGAATAGTAGACCAGCATGACGACAGCAGCGCCGAGAACCACCGCCGTAACTATTTCTTTCTTCTTAATCCACATGTTTTCACCGAAAAAATATTACTGGAATTCGCCTATAATGCCATAGTTTAGAACATTATTGTACAGAAACTAGAACATGGAGGCTAATGGAAAAACCTAGCCTTAGTTATGGAGTAGGCGGCTAAAGCGGCTGCGAAGCCAACCGCCAACATTAACAGCCCAGCGAAAACGCCTTGCATCGGAGCCCCGCGGATTCCATAAAGCTCTTCAAGGCTTTCCATTCTCTTAGGGATAGCTTGGGGCGCAAACTTGGATTCAAAATCTGGTGGGGCAACTGGCACAAGGAACAGCGGAACCACAACTGCCAGTACTCCGAGAACCACCGCAATTAAAGCGTAAGCCAAACCCTTTTTCATGAAGTCTTCCTCTATAGCCTTCTAAATTTTTTCAGCCTTTTAAAGCTAAACTTTAGAACAATTTTCAAAACGGTTTCGCCCTCCAAACGCGGATTGTTTCAATCCAGAAGGCTACAGCAGCGATGAACCCAAACACGAGGGCGTAAAAGTTCGGCCACACATGGGCCAAAATGCATAACACGCTGTAAGTAGCCAGCATGGTTGTAAATAAAACCGAATAGAACAGAAAGCGGGGGACCATGAAGCGGCCCATGCGGGTGAAAAACTGTAAAATTCCAATTTTTACCTCCTCCTCCAGCGCATATTCACCTGTTGGTTTCTTCTTGACGAGGCCAAGTTCTTCCAGTTTTTCGAGGTGGTGAACTGCTATGCTTGGGCTGGAAAACTTTAAGGATCTTTGAACTTCGCGGACGCCGACGCTGCGGTTAGGCTGTTGAAGCATGTACCAGTAAACGATTAACGTTTTCCCCTTTAAGGTGGATTCCAGAAGCTTCTGGTCAAGCTCTCTTGGAGGTTTGTTGGTTTTCGCCAAATTTACCGCCAAAATATCCTTTGCGTTCGTGTGCTTTAAAAGTCTAACATTTGGAAAAGCATTTAACACCCAACGGTTGAAAATAACAGTTTAAAGAGGGAACCGTTTATGGAGCTTTTCATAAGCGAAAGCGAATATAAAAAGCGCATAGAAACTGTCAGGAAAGTTCTCCAGAAAAGAAGGCTTGACGCGTTATACTTGACAAACGCCACAAGCATATTCTATTTGACAGGCTATTCGTTCATATCAACCGAAAGACCCGCAGCGCTTGTTGTCCCGTTGGATGGAAAGATAACTTTCATGGGACCCTTGCTGGAAAAGGACCATGTTCCATTGAAGACTAGGCTTATTGAAAATGTCAAAACTTACCTAGACTATCCAGGCGAGAGGCACCCGATAGAACATTTCGCCGAGTTTCTCAAAGAGATGGGGTTGGCGAAAAAGCGCATCGGCATAGACAACAAGTCTGGAGCTGCTGGCATGTGGGGATATAAGGGTCCACCCATAACTAGGCGGCTTCCCGAAGCAAAGTTTGTTGATATGGCGGATCTTGTGCCAAAAATGAGGCTTGTCAAATCGCCGGCTGAAGTTGCCCTTATACGGGAGAGCGCGAAATGGGCGAACTTGGCGGTTTCGCTTTTGCAGGAATATGCCTCGGAGGGCGCTTGGGACGTGGAAGTAGCCTTAGCCGCCTCGTTGGACACCACAAGCATTATGAAGAAGACTTTAGGCGTTGATTTTGAACCTCTGCGAAACATTTTCCCAGTTTCTGTCTGCTTCAGGGGACAAATAGGTGAGATGAGCGCCATCCCCCACGCCATCGGAACAAAACGCCCTATCAGAAATGGCGACGTCCTAATTGCTGAGGCAGCCGTTGAAATAGGCGGGTACAGCTGCGAGCTTGAACGCACCATGATTGTAGGCAAGCCTTCAGCCAAACAGAAACGCTACTTTGAGGTTATGGTTAAAGCCCAAGAAGCGGCGATCCAAAAAATGAGGGAAGGCGTGGAATGCGGCGAAATCGACAAGGCTTCAATGGAAGTCTTTAAAAAAGCTGGACTAGCCCACTTAATTAGACATCATACTGGTCATGGACTGGGGTTAGAGGTGCACGAACCCCCATGGCTTGACATTGGAAACAGAGAGAAGCTGAAGGCTGGTATGGTTGTGAGCTGCGAGCCAGGCATATATGAAGTGGGATTCGCCGGCTTCCGTCACTCCGACACCGTACACATAACAAAGGATGGATGTGAACTCCTCACTTATTATCCAAGAGACATAGAGCAGCTAACAATAACTTAATCATCAGCAAGAGCGCCCATACCCATCACGCCTAGGACTGGAGCAAAAGCTTGCTGCGACGGGTAGTGTGTTCGCACCGCTTAAGTTTTCGCTTACCTCCGTTTCCCTTAGACTATGGGTTTCAGTCTGATTTTTCTCACATTATTTTCAACTTTGATTTCCACGTTGTATATTTGGGTTTTTGGTTTCACTCCGTATAGGAGTGTGGCGCCGTTAATCTGGCATATCTTTAGGTGTATGTGCGCCAAGGCTCTTAAGTGATTGATTGTCTCTATTGTTGGTCTCGCAATGTTGACTCTCAAATCTTCAAAGTTTTTGATTCTTGCAATATCTTCACCTAAAATTCTCAATGCTTCCTTTTCACCATAGATGTACTCTAAGGTGTCGTATCCCACAATGGTTAGTACTGGTTTTTTCGTGTTCTCTCGAAGTTCAGTTACAGTATCCCAAAACCTATTCATGTCTTCAGCTATGTAGGCTCCTTTTAAGGGTAAAACGTATGGGTGAACCTTCACGGGCTCACCTGCAACCTTGAAATCGACTATTCTAAGGTTTCTGTTTATTACGTTTTCATCTACGTGCGGTTCCACTATTTTTTTGCATGTTTGGGCGCTTAACCCCATTGGTGGAAGAACGGCTACTCCATGGTTTTGGTTTAGGAAGTTGCACATTGTTGGAGCAGTGAGGCGCTCTAGTGGAAAAGCCACATCAGCATCAACCTCGATCAAGTTGAATCCGCCTTTAACGAAAGTTCCGCCGATAAGCTTGTCTAGATCGCTTATCCCCGTTGAGTAATAGTTTTCGCCATGAGGAATAACCTCATACCTTCCCAAATCTTGAGTGAATGTAGTTTGAGGTGGAAAAATGTGGATTCCGCCATCCAACGTGAATGTAAGCCTTGGATAATTGATTCTGGTCCCTCTAAGTTTCACGATTTCCAGCTCTCTTAAAAGTCTCTCGTTGTAGATTCTTCTCTTAAGCAGGATTACACCATCGGAGACAAACTCTTCAACACCTAAGCCTATAGAATCGTTTCCTACGGGAATTTCTGAAACCATTAAAGTAGTGCATCCAGCCTCCTGAACAACCTTTCCAAGAACAGTATGTATCAACGTCCTAGCGTCAATAACCCCCTCATATGCTTGCGAAATAGCAGTAATGGGGTCAATGACAAGTCTTTCAGCATTTAAGTCGTTAATCTTTTCCAAAATCATCTTAATCAAATCGGAATGTATCTCTTTTCTGCCTGTGATCATCTCCAAAAAGGCAAATTTCCCCTCGTCCTCCAGCTTTTCAAAATTGAATCCAAAGGCTTTCATAAAACTCATGAAGGCTTCACGTTTTTCTCCGAAGCTTACATAAACCCCATTTTCGCCGTGAACCTTTGCGCCTTTATAAAGGAACTGGGCTGAAAACACGGTTTTGCCGGTTCCTGGATTGCCGCACACAAGGATTGTGCTGCCTTTCGGAAAACCGCCGCCGATTAGATCGTCCAAACCCTCAATTCCAGAAGTCACCCTCTTATCCATAATTATCTCCCCTCACCCTTTCTAGAAGCCTTATGGTATGCTGTTGCAAGCTCCCTAAGCATTTGACGAATCTCTTTAACGGACTCCGAGCTACCTTGCTGGAGAAGCTGCAAAAACTTTTCCGGATCAACATCGGTTTCAGCCCGCCTCTTAAATGCCTTAACCCACAAACCAATTAGAACATCCGTCCCGTCGCCAAAGACTCTCTTAAGCTCTTCATAAACAGCCCTAGGGCGCTTCCATAAAACCTCAAAAGGGTCTCCTCCAAGCCTACTCCTCAAAACAAAAATGATGGTTTCCGCCGCCGACTCGGAGAGGGACGCCGATACAACATCATTAAACATCTCCCTTAAAACATTTAAAACAAAGTCTTTGCTGGTAGTGGACATTGCAATTCGAATATATAGTCTACATTCAACTTGACATATAAAATTTTAGGAAAAGTACAACCATTAATTGCCGTCTGAGTAACTCTGAGATTTCATCCGTTGCGTCAACCTAATGCCTTCTCATCATCCGGCAACAGAATATGGGAAAATGAAAAATAAAAAGCTTCACATACCCTATCTTGGAAATGAGCCGCAACCTTGAAGCCGCGTTTGTTAGAAGGCTTTTAGAGTTTCCATACCTTCCAAGTCCACTTTGCGTAGTGGATGCAGCCCTAAACATGGTGGAGGTTAAACCAGGCGAAGTTTTCGCCGACCTCGGCTGCGGAGATGGAACAGTACTTGTGCGGGCAGCTGAAAAATTCGGAATTCACTGTGTGGGCTTTGAGATTAATCCAGCCTTGGCTAAACTTGCCTGCAGAAAAGCGAAAAATTCCGGAGTAGGCTTCCTGGTGGATGTGGTCTGCGCCGACCTTTTCACTATGGACCTGTCAAGGGTCAACGTGATATATGTGTACCCATTCCCAACAATAATAGACAAGCTTTCAGAGAAAATAGCCAAAGAATGCCAAAAAGGCACAAGAATACTTGTCCACGACTACCTATTAAAGGGACTAACCCCAACCAAAAGCATTCAAATAAACGATAAAAGCTTCCACACCCACACAATACATCTCTATCGTATTGAATAATAGCAGAAGGCAAGCAAAACCAGAGAAAATAACGTACTTGTTAAGTCGAAAGACTAGAAGGGAGGGGGAGACAAAAATGGCTTCTTAAACAGCTCCATTTCCCATGAAAATTTCAGAGGGGCTATCAATTTTGAAAGTAAAGTGCAAGCACAAAAATGGATTCTAAATCTAGATTTTGAGTTCATAAGTTAGTTAAATATGCTTATCCTATTCTGTCTCATGCCTGGAGGAAAGTCCTTGAAGCATGAATTTACCCCTCAACAGAGGAGGCATATAAAAGCAAAAATGGCAGAGGTTTTCAAAGAAAACCTTACAGGCTTGTCTACAGAATTTCAAAAAATATTGTTAGATGATCTTGTCACAGCTTTCCAGAATAGAATAAACGTGTTAAAACGTGTACAAGCGAAAAGGGGCTCCTAATGGAGACTAAAGAGGAAAAAGACGTAGTTTCAATCCATAAAAGCTTTATATAAAGCTTGGGAAAATATGGCAAAGAGGTTTAGATAATGAGACGGTCCAAGCTTGAAATGTACATCGACATCCTTAAAGTGCTGGCTCACAGGGGCCCGTTGAAGCTAACTCACATTATGTATAAAGCTAACGTAAACTGCAGTGTTTTAAAGGAATACCTTGATTTTCTAATTAAACAAAACCTTGTCGAGGAAAAAACAGTTGGCAAGAGAAGGGTTGTCTACGCCATAACCCCAAGGGGCATAACGGTCCTTAAACATTTCAGAGAGCTTAAGCAAGTTCTGCCCATAATAGAAGAAGCCAGAAACAAGGCCCCTGTACCCTACTAGCCAGCACTTTCTTCTACAACCTTTTCCCCTTTACAAAATTTTGGACAGCGTTCTATCTAGATGCCTTGCAGACTAAGCCTTCAACTGATTTTTCGTATGGATTTTGGGTTTTAATTGATTTTGTAGTTACTTTCATAATTATGAGTGTTTCGTAATACTTAATAAACACTTTTCCTAAATAAAACGTGTACACATGTTAAACAAGAGGAAGTGCCATTGTCAAGCTCAGATAAAGAGCTCTCTGGGAAAAAACCTATTCAGATACTGGAGAAAATTAAAGAGAGTCTTGAGCGTTTAAACGAGAAAATGGAAATAATGATTGAGCTTCAGAAGCATGGAAAACGCGAGTTTGAACCCCTAAGTCCAGAAGCACCTTTGGATGTTATGACGCTTCTTTCTATGCCCGATCACTTGAGGAAAACCGCAATGACAGTCTGTAGATTGGGCCGGGCTACTGCTGATGAAGTTGCTAAGCAAACTCACCGGGCGAGGGCTGTTGAAAGCGCCTATCTAAACCAGCTTGTGATTATGGGTTATCTCAAAAAAGAGCGGAAGGGGAGGAAAGCCTACTTCTACGTAGATAGAGAGGGGCAGGGATAAGTATGGGCAAAATAGTGGCAGTTCATTCCTACAAAGGTGGGACAGGAAAAACTCTAATCTCCACGAATTTGGCTGTAACGCTGGCTAAGTTCGGGAGAAAGGTTTGCCTTATGGACTTAGATTTTAGAGCACCAAGCCTTTCAACGCTGTTAAACCTTAACAACGCCGAATATTGGTTGAACGATTATCTTAACGGTGTGTGTGAAATAGACAAAGTCTTGATAGACATAGGTAACAGAATAGGCTGCCAAAATAGGTTTTTTGTGGGTTTAGCCAATCCTTCAGTTGAAGCGATCAGGGATATGTCATCAAAAGATAGGAAATGGGAAATGCGTGCCTTGGGAAGGTTGCTTTCGCTTAGGGACTCTCTTTTGAATGCGAAAAGTTTTGATTACATAATTTTTGACACGAGTCCCGGGCTGCAATATTCGTCCATAAATGCTATAGTTGCCGCTGACCTCGTAGTGGTGGCAACAACTCTTGACAACTCAGATGTGGAGGGGACAAGACGCATGTTGCAAGACCTTTACGACCTTTTCGAGAAGAAAACCGAAATAGTGCTGAACAAGGTCATGTACAGCGATGCCTTAATGTCTGGACGAGACAAACTTCAATCTATGGTCAAAAACGTTTACGGCGTCCCCCTTTTAGGCGTCATACCTTGCTTTTGCGATGTTCCAAGGGCTGAGGGCAAAATAATATTCGTCCATGAAAAGCCCGAGCACCCATTCACAAGAATTTTAGGAGATGTAGCTGCCAGAATAGATAAACTCCAAGTTTAAGCGTGTTCCATCAACAGTTTCTGGCTAAAAACTGAGACTTAGTTCATCCACTGAGACCTTTGCAAAATCTAAGAGCAAAGTGGCAAAACTTATAGATGGATCGATTGAATATAAGCAGCGAATTTAAAAGGGAAGTTTGATCTTGGAAAACTCTGCAATAATATTGGCTGGCGGTCCATCCAAAAGATTTGGGTCCAATAAGAGTTTAACTTTACTGTTGAATAAGCCTCTCATAAAATATACTTTGGACGCCGTAGAAGGAATTGTTGAAGAAAAAATTGTCGTGGTTAGTTCTAAGGAACTGATAGAAATTTTCCAAAAAGTTTTAGGTTCAAACGTTAGGATCGTTGTGGACAAATGCGATGCACAAAGCCCCCTCATAGGCGCTTTGACAGGGTTCAATGAAGCTCAAGGCGAGTATGCGCTTTTGCTTCCATGCGACACTCCGCTAATTTCAAGGGAGGTCCTAGCTTTGCTTCTTGAACTCTGCATAAACAAGAATGCAGTTATTCCACGCTGGCCCAACGGTTATATCGAACCGCTGCAGGCAGCATACCGTGTTAAACCCGCCTTGGAAGCGGCGGGAAAAGCCTTAAACGAGGGAAAGCTTGACATGCGTTCCATGATCGAAAAACTTCGTGGGGTACGTTATATCTCCACTCTTGTCCTTCAACAGTTTGACCCTGAGCTTCGAATGTTCTTTAACGTGAATACACCTTTTGATTTGAAAAAAGCTGAGCATGTATTGAGAGGACAGAGACAGCGTAGTTAATCATGACTTTAGACTTTTGGCGAAATTCTCCGTCTCAGAGAAGAGTTTTTCAATATCCGCTCTCGTGTGGGCTGTGCAAAGACAGCCGTTGTGTGTTGGGAGGAAGAAAACACCGTTTGCTATTAATCTCAAGTGGTATTCGTTAAGCCTTTGTCTATCAGCTCTGAAGGCTGCTCCGGGCTCCTTAACTTCCTCCTTTGTGAAGTGGACGCCAAACAAAGAACCAGTTCCAGTTACTTGTATGTCTACTCCCTTAGACTCGAAAATATCCGTCAGTTCATCTCTTATCTTGTCCCCAAGTCTATTCAGCCTATTTATTAACAGCCCATCTTCCAGCATTTTTAGAGTTGTTAAGCCAGCGGTCATGGTTATCGGGTTTGCTGTAAAAGTTCCACCATGGAAAGAGGTTTGGGGTCTCGAGTAACGTGTATGGTCTACACGTTCCATTATTTCAGCTGGTCCACAGAAGGCGCCTATCGGAAAGCCTCCGCCTAGAATTTTTCCAAGGACCGTTATGTCTGGTCTAACCCCGAAATATTGTTGAACCCCGCCAGGGGCTAGGCGGAAACCTGTAATCACCTCGTCAACTATAAGCAGTATCCCATGCTGGTCGCAAAACTCTCTAAGACCCTTTAAGAACTCTTTCTCGGCTGGTATGGCGCCGCCAACTCCAAGTACTGGTTCAATAATTATTGCTGCCACTTGATTCTCCAAGCCTTCCAACCTTTTCCTTACACCTTCTAAGTTGTTGAAGGGTAAAACCAAGGTGTCCTGGAGGGCTCCTTGCGTCAATCCAGCGGATTCTGGCATATCATAAGGTGGCTTAACCGCCTTATGAAGGGCGTCGTACCCTCCATGCCATCCACTTTCAAACTTTGCGATTTTTGTCCTTCCTGTATAAGCTCTGGCGAGGCGCACTGCATACATGTTTGCCTCCGTTCCGGAATTTGTGAAACGTATCATTTCGGCGCTTGGGATCATTTTCGCAACTTGTTCCGCCAAGGCTATTTCCAGTTCATGCGCCGTGCCATAATGAGTTCCATTTTCCAATTGTTTCTTAACAGCTTTCACAACGGCTGGTGGACTGTGCCCAAGGATAAGCGCCGTGTGTCCAAGCCAAAAGTCAATGTACTCGTTTCCATCTACATCGTAAAGCTTGCTTCCTTTTGCCCTAGCAGTGTAAAATGGATATGGATCAAAAAGCCTTATTGAGTAGGAAACACCGGCTGGCAGAACCCTTTTAGCACGTTCATATAAAGCCTTAGACTTTGGAGTTTTCGAAACATAATCTTCAAACGTTGTTCTTCCCTCCAAGATTTGACCTTAATGATTTCACAAAGCCCTTATTAAACTAGCGCCCCTGAAGAAGCTTTCAAAAACTTTCTTTTCCAAGGGCAATCATAACAGCGCTGCGAGCAAGAATCTGCAAAGGATCAATTACTGGCTTAGCAACATCGCCATTCTTCAAAACAAGAGATATCTCAGTGCAACCGCAAATTATAGCGTCGGCGCCTGCATGAATGAGGTGATTTGCTTCCTCAACCACAATTTTTCGTCCTTCAAGAATTTTTCCTGCTTTTATGCAACCATAAATGGCGTCCATTACCCGTTTTTGTCCCTCATTCGAGGGATAAACAACTTTAACGCCTACTTTGTCCAAAGCTTTGTCAAAAACCCCGCTCTTTACGGTTCCCGTTGTCCCCAACAAGCCAGCCTTCCTTACTTCCGGAAAATTTTCAGCCAAGGTTTTGGCAGTTAGCTCGACCATGTTTAACACTGGAATGCTAATGCTTCTTTGCAGTTCCTTGATATAATGGTGAGCCGTAATGCATGGCATTACGATAAAATCCGCACCAGCCCTCTCCAAATTCTTAGCAGTTCTAATCATTTCTGGCAGTGGATCTTCACCCGTTCCAAGAATCGCCGCAGTTCTATCCGGAATTTTCGGGTTGTTATCCACAATTATCCTAATATGTTCCTGATCCTTCTTTGCAGGAGTCTCCTTGATGATTCTATAAAAAAGTTCAGCGGTGGCTTCTGGACCCATGCCACCCAATATGCCAATAATCTTCTCTTTCATGAAATTGCCTCTACTTGAAGTTTAAGACAGACTTGTTTAAAAGGCTTCACGAAGATTTGCAAAAGAGTTAAATTTTTAAGTAAGAACTTTAAGAAATGCCAAAAATCTAAAAATTTCTGTGCATCTTAAGTTTTTTCTCTCAAGAAATTGTAATAAATCTTGCAATTTTGATAAATAATTCTGAGGTTCAAGTGATTGTTTAAATGAAAGTGTTTATTTTCATCCTTTAAGTGCAAAAATTGTACAATAAAAATGCAAGCAAAAATGGCTTTTTACGGTTAAACAGCATTCACTTATTAAGACCTTTTAACCAGTTAGTTGAACGGTCGTTCCTAAAGCTAGTCCAGGCAAGCCTTTTCTGAATCTGGCTCTAACAAGCCCTTTCTTGCCGTGTAAGTCCACGATTTTTCCAATTATTTTTGTTTCCCCGTTGTTCCAAACCACTTTGCGTCCGATTAGTCTACTTGCCTCTGAAACCGAGTTAACATGGGGAAATTGGATTATGCACTCTTTGGATCTTTGTGTTTTTGGTCCAACCCTGTAATTGACAATTACTCCTTGAATTTGCGACATAGATGTCTTTTCACCCCTTTGTTATATCTTGATTTTCAAATAGGAGGGTCTTTAATTCGTTTCGCTGTTTTCGAGCTCTGAAAATTGTTCGATTTTGAAGTTTCCCTTATCCCTTTTTAGAATTCTAACTTTTTCTGGAAGTTTTCCATTTTCCCAGTCTTTCCAGCTTATTTCCTTGAAAACCCATTTTTTGCCAAGATGAGCAGCGACAACTGCGTGTTTAAACTGTTTATCAAGTGGGATAAGTTCGTCTAAAAATCTGAAGAGTTTTTCTATTTGCTGTTTTGGGAAATACGCGTAATAGCCAGCATTTTTGACTTCGAAGGCGTATATGTGGTTTTCCTTTCTAGCGATAACATCGGGCAGTGGGCTTAAACTTGGATTGCTTACCGGTATTCGGACAGCATTGAATCCGTTTTTCTGCAAAAGTTTTACGAGAGCATTTTCGCTGTAAAAGCCCCTTCTCCGCCATCTTCGAATGGCATCTATGTCAACCCGCTTAGTCATTGACAATACACTAAAACAAGGTTGCAGTCGTATAGTTAAAGCTGTTTCGCGTCTTAGACTTTTGGTTTTCGACGCGTTTGAACAGGAACTTTAATTGTCGCTCCCTCTACGAGGCATTCTCTCAAATAATCGTCCAGAGTGGCTGCTGGCACGACTTCAATTTTATAATCCTTTGGGTCAATGGAATATTCAAAGTTCTTTTTAGGAATGACTACTTTTTTGAACCCCCAAGCTTCAGCAGCCTTAATCTTCTCGTGTACCCCGCCAACAGCGGTTATTTGTATAGTGTCACCAACACCTAGGTTTATTTCACCCGTGACCGCCACGTCTTGTCTTATGGGTTTACCCTCAATTAGCGAACAAAGCAATATAGCCATTGTCACACCGGCGGATGGGCCGTCTACACCGTAGGATTGGGCGAAGTCTATGTGAGTAAAGTAGTCTTGGGCTATGTCTATGCCGTATTTTTGGAGGATTACGCTGCGAACTTTGGCTATGCTGTCGGCTATGAAACTTGCTCCCTTGGCTACTCCTGTCACCTTATAGTAACCCTTAATGGGATAGTTTCTTGGAAGGTCGCTTCGCTTAACCATGGTAGCCTTCACACATAGAACACTGCCCGTCATCTCGCCGCTGTAGGGATCTCGAACAATCGCCAAACCATAGATTTGTCCAAGCTTGACACCTTCGGGCTTTATCTCGAGAAGTTTACCCCTCTCATTAATTTCATGCTCTAATATTTGCCTTTGAATAGTCTTACAGTGGTGTTCTATAGCTTCGCGAACATGCCGCCGCTCAACAATTTTGCAGCCCTCGTTCATAGCAAGGGTTGCCGCCGTCTTGATAATGGAGATCAACGGCCTAAAACGGGTGGTTAAGGCGTCTTTCTTGTTGCTTCGTCGCCTACCTTCGTCAATTATTTCTTCGCAAGCCTCACGGCTGAATGGTATTAAGTTGAAACGTTTAACTTCTTGTGCAATAAACTGTACATATTTGCGGCGATTCTCCAAGGTGTTTGGCATGTCGTTGTTCATCCTAACGACTTTGCCGTAGCCATAAATCCTGTCCATCAATGCCGGGTGGATCTGGTTTATACTGTCAAAGTTTCCAGCACCTACAAGGAAAGTTATGGCTGGAACGGGCTCTGTAGAGACAGCCATCGCCGCCGTGTCGCCGCCGTGCCAACGCCCCCTCATAGTTATGGGAAGTTGGCCGTCCTCAAGCACGGTGAGAAGGGTTACAGCCTCTTCTGGGTCAAGGTTCTTTATCTCGTCAATATATAAAATACCGAAGGAGGCTACATGAACGTCTCCAGCTGTAACTCGCTGATGTTCCGGAGTGCCCAGCCCACCGGTTTGATATGGATCCCATGCTATTGAACCGAAAAGTTGTGCGCTCCTATGTCCCGTGGCGTCAACGAAGGGAGCCCTTCCTGAGCTGTTGTCCACTATAAGTTTTGGTATGTCGCTTTGTTGGGCGCCGCCGATACCTTTAAGGGCGCCTAAACCGCCTATTCGAGAGAACCACCAAATGAAGACTCCGAAGAAGATTAGGCTTCCTCCTGGAATGAAGGTCAACGGGACGAAGCCAACTATCCTATCGATGAGGTAATTTGTGAAATTATGGTTATAGTATTCCTGCAGAGGCTCGCCTAAAAACATTGGATTAGCATTCCAAGTTTGCCAAGCCTGATACATAAAGTAGAATCCTAAACTCATTAAAAATAAGCCCATAAAAATTAGGAAAACTTGCAGGACCTTTAACCCGACTTTTGTGATGAACTTTCTTTTAAGTTCCTTAAGCTGTTCCTTCTGAATAATTTTCTTTCCTTCCCCGGCTGGATGAATTGAAATCTTAGGTTGGCTTGGGAGAACTGGATTCTTCCAGCATAAAACGTCAAAAAGTT
>Ga0209080_1000712_pt1 | contig 20302 bp, 15 predicted proteins | sample JNZ110809AmetaG_FD_184123 | JGI IMG/M metagenome (GOLD analysis project Ga0209080, IMG submission 184123) | Hot spring microbial communities from Jinze hot spring, China to study Microbial Dark Matter (Phase II) - JNZ 110809A (SPAdes) (version 3) ...
TGGTCGTGATAGCGATAATCGCCATCTTGGCGGCGATCCTGTTTCCGGTGTTCGCCCGTGCCCGTGAGAAGGCGAGGGCAAGTGCATGCATAAGCAACATGCGCCAACATGGATTAGCCTTCCAGATGTATCTGGCAGACTACGATGGTGTTTACCCGCCATTCCAGCTGTGGAAATCGCGCCTTGACCCATACATGAAAAACCGCGATCTTTGGAAATGCCCGAGCCGACCAGAGTTGCCTTGGTATTATGGGCATGGATACAATCTTGGATGTCCATCAAGCATAAGCGGTTGTGATGGCACTCCCGGCTTTCCCGAAAGGCATGAGGCACAGATTGCCAACCCTGCCGATAAGATCCTCACGGTTGAGTGGGATAGATGCAACTCCGGACCGCCTAACGGACCCACTGGGGCATACCATGGTGGCTCAACATGCTTTTGGTCTGTCTGCCGAATACACAATGACGGCTCAAACATTCTATTCGGTGACGGACATGTCAAATGGATGAAGCCAGAGCAATTTCACAGCACGACATGGAAGGAGGACGGAAACGGCAATCCGCTCCCGCCGCCCGGAGAGAACGAGGTGCATGTTGTGCCGGAAAACATTTGGCGCAAGTTCTGGGACACATCATACAAGTGACTGTATGGCATCCACTTGCCCACTCAGCATCCTAAAGAGGCGCGCAATTGAATGCAGGGGCGGCTTGATAGCCGCCCCAAAAGGCTTTCAACTGCTGCAAAGGAATGCTTACAGGCAGGTTACCGTCCGTCCAGAAGGATACCAAATGCACAACCTGTGCACACACCAACTGCCAACAACTTAAGGCATCATTCAATCCCCTTCTCAGCCATGAAGACGATCAAGTCGGCGACGCGGAGTGAGTATGCCCATTCGTTGTCATACCATGCTGTGACCTTCGCCATGCCGCCCGGACCGATGAAAGTGTATGCCGGATCACCATCAACAATCGCCGATGCCGGGTCACCCTTGAAGTCGCTTGAGACGCAAGGTTCGGGTTCGTAGCGGAGTATGCCGCCAAGCCCACCCTCCTTCCACGGCGTCTTTTCGGCTTGCTTGAATGCCTCGTGCAACTCCTCAGTCGTTATCTTCTTGCTCAGGACGCAGTTGAGGTCAATGACGGAGACGGTGCCAACTGGCACTCGCAATGCCACGCCGTGCAACTTGCCCTTAAGCTCCGGGATGACGAGATGGATTGCCTTTGCAGCCCCGGTTGTTGTCGGGACTATGTTTAGCGCTGCAGCCCTCGCCCGCCTCAAGTCCCTGTGGACCAAATCCAAGATGCGCTGGTCGTTCGTGTATGCATGCACCGTCGTCATCAAGCCATACTCAATTCCGAAGTTCTCATGCAGCACCTTGCAAACTGGCGCAAGGCAGTTAGTTGTGCAAGATGCATTTGAGATGACATGGTGCTGTCTCGGATCATATGAATTGTGGTTGACGCCGAGCACGAGCGTTATATCCTCGCCCTCAGACGGCGCAGTGATGATGACCTTCTTTGCACCAGCATCCAAGTGCTTGGCTGCCGATATCCTCGTCTCACCCTTCTCTGGGCGTGTGAAGACGCCGGTCGCCTCAACGACGATGTCAATACCAAGGTCTCGCCAAGGCAACTTAGCCGGGTCTTTCTCGGCGAACACCTTTATCTCCTTCCCGTTGATGACGATGCAATCGTCCTTAACCGACACTTCCCCTTGGAAGCGCCCATAGTTGCTATCAAACTTGAACAGATGCGCGTTTGTCTTTGCATCGGCGAGATCATTAACTGCGACCAGCTCCACATCATTCGGGTAGACTTCAAAGATAGCCTTTGCGACTTGCCTCCCGATGCGCCCGAAGCCGTTTATGGCTACCTTGACCGCCATGCCATATCACCTCCATCATAGGTTTGCATTTGTGTTCACTATGCCAGCCCTTTGCAATTCACGGTGCTGCACGAAGCAATCCCATCCGCGTTGCTTCAACCAGTTTGCCAACTCATCCGCCACAGCGACCGAACGGTGTCTTCCACCTGTGCATCCAACGGCAATCACTAAGTATGATTTGCCCTCGCGCAAATAGTGCGGCAGGCAAAACTCCATCAGTTCAAACAGCATGCACTTGAAGCTCCTACCCACATCGCTATCAAAGATGAATTGCTTGACCGCTTCATCCAATCCGTTCAAATCCTTCAAACTCGGTTCGTAATTTGGGTTTGGCAGGAAGCGCACATCAAACACGATGTCCGCATCCGTTGGGACACCATGTGCGTATGAGAATGACATGACCTTGATCAATAGCATGCCCCTCCTCATCATCAACCTCGCCAACTCTTCTTTTAAGTCCCACGGTGAAAGGCGCGATGTGTCAACTACCAAGTCAGCAATAGCCCTCAGTGGTTCAAGCATCTTTCGCTCAATAGCTATTGCCCGTCGCAAATCTTTCTCGCCATCAGTTAGCGGGTGACGGCGCCTCGTCTGCTTATAGCGGTTGATGAGCGTTTCATCATCGGCATCAAGAAAGAGGATTTGGAAACGGATGCCTTTGCTCCTGAGCTCCTCAAGCGACTTGTGAAGCTCGCCAAAGAATTCACCGCCCCGTATGTCAATGACGAGCGCAAGACGCTCAATCGGCGGTGCCGCTTTGCCAGCAAGCTGCAACAGCGTCGCCAGAAGCTGCGGTGGCAAGTTGTCTATGCAAAAGTAACCCATGTCCTCAAGGAAGCGGCTTGCGAGGGTCTTCCCAGCACCAGACATTCCAGTTACTATGACGAGATTTGACGCCGAGTTAAAATTGGATGCCGTTTGAGCTTCCACCAACCTCACCCCGTCATCGCTCAACCATCAATCGGCTAAGGGATGTGCCACACATTCAATGCGCTTTATGCCCATCGTGTCGCTTGCCCGTGCACTTCATTTTGCTCTCATGCCTCAACAGCTTCATCTTCATCTCAACTCCAAAACTGAAACCGCCAACACTGCCATCAGCGCGAACAACGCGATGGCACGGTATGAGTATCGGAACGGGATTGCGCGCCATCGCCCTTCCGACCGCCCTTGCCCCATTGCGCAACCCAATTGATGAAGCCACCTCGCCATAAGTTATTGTCTCACCAATGTGCACATCGCGCACCTTAAGCAATGCCCGCCTGTGCACATTGCCTATGCATCGCAGGTCAATCGGCAGACGCCGCAAACTTTCATCATGCAATCCGTTAAAGTAATTCCTCAGGGCTCGCGCCGCCTCTTGCGCCAACGCCAGAGCTTCTTCACTCCCATCATGGGGCGCATCGCCTATCAACTTCTCAACATGCTCCCTTGAGCTCATCGGCAAAATAACCCTTGTGATTCCGAGGCGCGTAGCCGCGATGCCGACATAACCCCACCTTGTCTTGATGACAACGCGAGCCATCTCTCACACCACCCAACAAAACTCACCGATGCCGTCTTTATCCCACCCCATGTGGCGCCAAAAACTCCACAGCCGAATCGCGAGCTGCAGCCAACTCAACCAGCCCCAACCCATTGAGGATTCCATTCAGTTAGACGGATCCAGAAATGGCACCCGATCAATACAACCACCACAAACCGAACCGTTGAGACAGCGTGAACTTGAACGGCACATCACGGTGCGACTTCAATCTCACCTGATCGTAAGGTGCAGCGAGCGCCACTCAGGCAATGTCATTTCCCCGGTTGCCCCCGGCGTAAAAGCATCCGAAATGTGAACGCATATCGCGTAGCTCACACTCCCCGGCTCAATGAGCATCGTTGTGCTCCTCTTCGGCTTGAGCGTGATGAAGCGTGAGTCCACCCTCACAGTGACTTTAGATGCCGAAGCGTTGGTGAGCACGAGCTTTGTGAATTTCTGCGAGCTCGGCGATTCGGTTACATCGGTGCGAACTTTGAGGAGCGCAACAGATGATGGATATGGAGCAAATTCAACGGTGTAGCTATGCCAACCGAGCATGAGCAACGAACCGCTGACAGCCAATCCATTTGCCCGCTTTGCCACATACCGATAGAGCGCCGGAGAGACTTCAATTGTGTGCTGCGCACCGCTGTGCAGCTTTATTTCGTGTTCGCCAAATTGAACTTCAAGTTCATCGGGGCATCTGTTAATAAATGTCACAAGCGTGCTTGGACTGTTTGAATGCCGCCTTATAACCTCCAACTTAACTGACTGCGGATACTCCTTTGCGAGTTGCATCAGCTTGCGCTTCAACTCAGGTTGGTTTGGATTTGTGCGCAATGCCATAGCGAGCACTGATGCCGCCCCATCAACATCGCCGATGCCTTGATGCGCTTCGGCAAGCCAGAAGATGGCACTTGTCCAATTGGGACGGTGTTGCAGGACGCTGTAAAGCAGCTTTATCGCATCGTCATATTTGCCGTTAGCTATGAGCGCCCTCGCATACCAAAACTGGATGTCAAACCACCACCTCATCTTCGGCGCAATCTCGCTCAACTCCTCAAGTGCCCTCTCACGGTCACTCCTTGCAAGGGCGCTCAAACCCGATTTATATTTCGCAAGCACTATGCCGAGCAAACGCTTATACTGCTCTTGAGCCTCCTTGTGCCTCGGATTGATGTTCAATGCGCCACGATACCATCCGAGGGCTTCCTCCCACCTTCCCAGTTCTTCTTCAAGGCGTCCGAGCCAGACCATCGTCTCAACGGATGAGCGCTTCTTTTGGAGGACGCCGGCGAATGCCTTAAGCGCCCCATCGGTGTTGCCGAGATGCAAATGCATCACGCCGAGCCAGAAGAGCGCTGGCAAAAACTTCGGGTTAGCATCTACGACCAACTGTAGCTGTCTTGCAGCATCCTCGTATCTCTTCTGCCTGTATGCATTTAGAGCCTCCTCATACCCTTCAGGGAGCAGCTTTTTCCTTGCCATCTCGGCACGGAGCCTTTGAAGCCATTTTCTCGTTTCGGTTGAGTTCGGCTTCTTGGAAAGCACCATCTTCCATTGCCTTTCGGCGGTGCTCAAGTCGCCTTTGAGATAATGGCACATGCCGAGCCAGAAGCGAGCTGAGAGCAAATTCGGATCGGACGAGAGCGCTTCCTTGAATCTCTCAATGGCTGTATCGTAATCCTTTGAGCGATATGCGCTCAAGCCGGCTTCAAGCTCCTTCACCGCCGGTGATTTGGTCTCCTTAGCCGATGCCACTCCGCCAGCGAAGAGCAACACATTGAGAATGGCAACGGTGCATGCGCTCACAAATGCCCCATATTTTGAGCCCATCTTCACTCACCACACCGCTGCAGAATTTTGCCGATAGCAACTCACCGACACCGAAGCGCAAATTCAAACGCTTATTATGATGCTGAGTGCGCATCGGTGCTTTGCATGATTTGCATGTCAAGAGCGCCCCAATGGCGCGACCTGCAGGCGATGAGCTCTTAGCGCCGAAAAGCATTCAACCGGCGTTCCAACCGAGTCGCCAACCTTTGGCTCATAGCAGAAGCGATGTTGCTGCGGGTTAACCTCAAAGTTTGTGTTACAATTTCCGAATTGATGTGATACAGGGCAAGGCTAAGAGGTGATCCGGATGCGTCCGGAGCCGAAGGAAGTCGTCATAGGTGGGCTATTTTGTGCCGTCGGCGTTGTGTTGCCGATGCTTTTTCACGCCATCGGGCTCGGAAAATTTTTCCTCCCAATGCACCTTCCCATACTGGTGCTCGGGTTGCTCACCCATTCACCGATTGTGGCTGCATGTGGCGGTTTCATCACGCCGCTTGCATCGTGGCTGTTGACCGGAATGCCGCCCATGCCTACAGCACTGCTCATGGCTGTGGAACTTCCGGCGCTCGGTGCATCAGCGTCACTCCTTCGCCATCGGCTTTGTTTGCCTTTGCTCGCATGCGTTATAGGCGCCATCATTGCGCGGTGCCTTTGTGACATCGTTCTCGCATACACAATTGCGCCATTGCTACAACTCCCACCGGGGGTATTCGGGATAGCCTCAATAGCCGCCGGGGCGCCCGGCATCATACTGCAGATTGTGGCAGCACCACCAATCGTTCTGCTGATTGAGCATTCAAGGAGGGTTGCATGGCATGAGCGAAAATGAGCTTGAGTTTGCAAGATCATTTCACGGTCACTTAGGTCCATTCCTCGCTCTGGGCGTGCTTATGGGGCGTTACGCATTGGAACTTCTGAATGCGAGGAAATATTTCGGCGTGCGAGTCACCATACACTGCCCACCGAAGCCGCCGCAATCATGCATGGTGGACGGCCTTCAAATCTCAACCGGCGCAACCTACGGGAAGGGGAACATTGAGCTCGTTCCGTCCGACGAGATCGCCGTTGACTTCGTGAACACCGATACAAATGAGAAGCTGCGCATGCTTGTCGGAGAGGATGCCATCGGCAAGATGCGGGAGTGGTTAAAGGAGCTCGGTGACGAGGGCGCCGCAAGGAAGGTAATCTCGTGCGGTGAGAAATTGTTTCAACTCCTTCGGGAGGGATGCCAGTGAACGGTGTTTCAGCAGAGCCCATGATACGGCTTCACGCCGAGATCAAACTGCTGATGGCGTTATCATACATCGTTGCCGTGCTCGCATCTTCCGCAAGCGGATACGCCGCATGGGTTGCGCTTGGCGCTCTGATTGCGGTTTTGCTTCCCCTCAGCGGTGTAAGAGTAAGCGCTCTCGCTAAGAGGCTGCTTACCATCGTCCCGTTTGTCATCCTGTGCGCGCTCGGGTTGCTCATCGGAGGGGCTGTTGAGAGGTTCATTCAAGTTGTCGTCAAATCAACGCTTTGCGTTGCAGCTGCCACTTGGCTCTCGTTAACGACGCCATTCACCGAGCTGCTGAGCGCGTTGAGGATGCTGCGCACGCCAAGCCTTATGGTAACGATGCTCGCGCTGCTTTACCGCTATACCTATGTGCTCGGTGAGGAGGCAAGGCGCATGCAACAGGCGTTTTTAAGCCGCTGCCCAAGAAGGCTATCCTTGAAGGATGCAAGATATGTCGGCATGCTCGTTGGAGCGCTCTTGTTGCGCGCACATGAGCGCGCTGACAGAATCTTCACGGCAATGCTCTCGCGCGGCTTCAACGGCGAATTCAGGTCTTTAAGCGCAGAGCGCCCCAAGCCGGTTGAATGGTTAATTCTGGCATGCTTTGCATTGTCGGTGCTCGCCGTTTCAGTCGCTCTAAGGTGAGGTTAAGGCGAGGGATTGATTTTCCATCCCATTGCTGCATTTACTTGCCATGCTGCGATAGCAGCTGCAAAGCCGTCTCCGCTTCACTTTTCCGGACAAGTATCCACGCCTCCGCCAAGCCATCCACGGTGAATGTGTGAACGCTGAATGCGGCATGCGATTTGACGATGCATTGTATGCCCGATGATTCAAGCAACGAACGCACAACAAGGACATCCATGTAAAGCCCACGATAAACTTCCACCAACTCTTCCTGCTCCATTTCCTTCGTCTCGCTCATCCAGCATCAACCCCAAAGATGTGGCGTGAGAGCCTTAACTGCCATTCAAGGTTCTTTATCCCCTCGCCAGCGGTGCAGAGCGGCTGCCCGACACCCTTAATTGCTTCAACGAACCTGCGTATTGAGGTGTGCATAAAGTCCTCGTAGAGGCGCTCAACATCTCCGAGGGAGAGGCGGGAGCGATATATTCCCATCTCGTCATCCCTTCCACTGATGGTGACGGTGAATCCATTTAACCTAACGAACCTTTGAATGTCCCCGCTGACACGCCGCAATGTCAGCTGGCACTTGATCGGTTCGCCAACGGCATCGCGCTTGCGCAATTCAAAGCGCACCCTGATGCAGTTGTTGACCTCAATAGCCTCAACCTTGCTTTCGTCAATCTCGTGCTCCGGAAAGAGGCGCAGCAGCACGCTTATTGGGTGGGCGCTCAAATCCATCCAAAGCCCCATGCCGGCTTCGTCGCGCCCAATGCTCTTCGCTTCCATATGCATTTCAAAGGAAGCCGGCATCTTCCAAGCACCGTGCAATTCCGAGAAAAATTCTCGCAAGCATTCGGCAAGGGCAGCATACTGTGTGTTCACGGCTAACAGCAGTTTGCGAGCCTCCGCTTCCTCCGACATCCTATGAGCCAATAGGAGAAGCTCATCGTGGCTTAACCTTTCATCCCACACGATTGGCTTTTCGCACATCACATGTGCCCCGTGAGATAAAGCGAGCATTACATGCTCGTAATGCAGGTTGTGCGGTGTGCACACCGAAACAGCATCAGGGCGTTCCATGCGCAGCATCTCGGCGCAATCGGTGTATGTCCTCCCGTTAAAGCCAAACAGACGATGTAGCATCTTCGCTGTCTCACCGAGGCGCGCTTCATTAGCCCCAACGATTGCGACAACTTCACAACCGCACAGAGCATACCACTTTGCGTGATGTTTCCCTATGCCGCGAGCACCTATTACCGCCGCTTTCAATGCGCTCATTGCACAACCCTCACTTTCGCCACGGCGTTGACGCCGAAGGCAACGCGCCACCTCAAAGGCGTTAGTTGAGCCTTAGCTCCCTCATCCGGCTTGCCAGCCAAAAACTCGCCAACCTGCACCCTCAACAACCTTTCACCATCACATGTGAGCTTAATGCGCAAGTGGCGCAGCGATGAAGCAATCACCTCATCACCAATGCTCCCGATCAAGGTTGAGCTGTCCCACAGTGAATCAAACATCAACAACAACTCGCTCACATCCGGAGGCGGCAAGATGCTCAAAAGGCATTCACAGCAGCGCATCAAATGCAAACGCCTGCAATTGCTCATTGAGTTGAGCACAAGCATTGCGCCATCAAACAGGGAGGGATCTTCGCAGCTCAATTCAAGCAGCACATAGACATGCGGAAGCTTAACTTCTCCACCCTCGGGAATGGTCGTCCACAGGACGAGCTCATGCCTATCGGATTGCCATTCAATGCTCAACCAATCGGCATCGCATCCGCTGATGAATTTGCACCCGCTTTCTGGCTCAATAAGCCTCAGGCGCTTCAGGCGTCTCAAATCCGCATCGGCATTCGCTGCGACCATTTTCCCGTCAATTGCGATGGCAAGCCACTCCTCCGGCATGCTTTGGAGTTTCAACCTCAACCCCTTACAATATGGAGGGCGCACGACATCCAAGCGAAGTTGCACCTCGCTGAAGCGCTCCCCATGCTCCATGCGCATCGAGCGTTCCGCACCGGACATGGTGTGCCACGATGTGCGACGGTGAATCAATGACCATGGGAAACGAAATGATGCCCTCCACGAAGTGAAGCTCAATTCACCAACGCATACGGCTTCAAATCGCCCTCCGGTGACCCTAACGACACCGTCAAGCTTTGCCTCATCCTCCGGGACGCATTCTGCATGTGCGTCAAACTCAAGCGCCTTTCTCCCAACGCAAATTGTGGCTTGCAGGTTGGGTCTCCTCGCGTAGCCCTTGATGTGAGCCATCTCATCGGTGACGCTCACATCGGTGACATGGAAGTTTGAAGCGCCGATGTGCGTTTCAACACCAGGCGGTATTGAAAGGACGCACCACTGCCCCGGCGGGAGCTTGAGAGAGATGAGCGTGCACATTGCACCGCAGGCATCGGTCTCGTCCTCAACGATGGCGTAGTGCAAATACCGCTCCGGATATCCGCCCTGCCCAGCGAGCCAAATTGCCGCTCTCCCGACACACCTGATGCGGACATGAAACTCGGCTAACTCATCCGAATCGTTCAATGCGAGCACGATGGGCGTTTCCATGAGCCATCTGAGCATGAGTTTTATGCACGGGTGGTGTGTCTCAGCCATCGGGCGGATGGACAGCGTGAGCATGCGATGCAGCATTAACGCCCCTTCCGTTCTATCGGGACAAATGCGCCAGTCAAACATGCCGAGGCAACCGCCGGTTGCGCTTTGGTATGTCACAGGGCTCAGGTCATCAAGCGGCATGTCAAGTTCGCTTGCGTAGATAAACCTCGCCTCATAGCTTCGTGAGCACGATTGCACCCACTTGAGCAAGCCCGTCTCCGGAATGACCTCAGATGACGGTGGCGGTGCCCCGACCAAGAAAATGCTCCCGCCGGCTTCGTGCAGTTGTGAGAGCACCATCCATGCAGCCTTTGAAAGCCCGCTCGGCGTCGGGAGCAGCACAGCCGTGTGATACTCATTCCCGACTCGCAATCCGGAGCGCTCAACCGAAACTAACGCAACCTGTAGCGGCAGCCGTTCAACGATGGTTGCGCTCGCTAAATCATCATCAGTGATCCAATTGCAGCTCAAGTGGAAGCGCTCAAGCAGGTCAAGCAGTTCGGACCAAGCCGAAATCATGTTTGCGGCTTCGTCGCGCACCCTCGTCATGCAGAGCTTTGATAGCATGTGGCGCACCGAAATGACGACAGCTGCGGGAGAATGCTCAAACCCAACCTTGCTGATGCAGAGCATCCTTGCAATGTCCATGTTAATTGCCCTGCGCGACGCAAACCACCAATGCGCGCTCGCGCAAGTTGATGCCAGCAGCCACTCCGGCAGCGCCGAACTGAAAAACACATCGCTCACAAATGCACTTGCACCATGCTTGGCAGCGGTGAAAGCCGCCTTCAATTCATCGCCCTCTTCTGGTGATGTTTGGGCTGCCACAATCCAACCCCCGCCGAGCAGCGCCCTCAGGAGGCGCAGAGTGATGCTGTTGCAGCTCACAATGAACATCGGCAGCATGTCATGAGATGTGATGACCGGCTCATACCTCAGCGCCTGCCCGATGTCACCGAAGGCGAGGAATGGAGAAAGCGTGTTGCGCCAACCGCTGCAGTCAATGGCAAAGCGCATGTTGAGTTCATTGAGCGCATCCATCATTGGCAGGATGAACAACCTGCGATAAGCCTGCGCCACCCACCTCCAGAAGCTGAGGCGCATTCTGTCGGCATCAAGTGACGGGTCATAGCAAACCGAGCGCAGGATAGCAGCTTCAGACGCACCGCATTCAACCGCCGCTTGGCTAAGCGATTCCTCAAAGACGCTTTCAAGCATTCGCCTTACGAAGATACGCCCTCTGCCGAAGCGGCGTGACATGACCAAGGTTGAACAATCAACGACCAAACCATCTGCCAACCGTTTTAATGGCGCAAGGAACGACATCAACTGCTCTTTGCGCTCAAATGCATCTGGAGCAAATCGCCTTTCGGAATCTGCACAGCGCTTGCGCCATATGTGGAATTCGTATTCGCCCGTCGGGAGTGAAAGGCGCTCATCCAATTGGGCGTTCGGCGTGCACAGAGTGATGCAATGCGATGGGCTGGCTACCGATAGGGAAAATGCATATCCACCCTGCGGTAGCAGCTTCTTCCAACCATCATGAGCTGACATCCTCAAACTTTCGTGTTCCCAAAAGCACTCGCCGAGCGCATTAGCTATTGCCTCAATGCGCACGCAAGCAAACACCGAAATGTCGCCAGCGCTCCTTCGGGCAATCTCAAGTGCCGGTTTCAGGTGTTCGTGCAGCCGTTCTGTTTCATAACAGCGTATGATAATGCCACCCCACTCGGGCTCTTTGAAAAGCCGCTTTAGCTTGCCCTCATCCAACTCCGTGACGCACTTATGGCTCAATGCGAGCAACGGGCGGCATGAGGTGTCGGGCAATTTGAGCCGACAAGATAGCTCCTTAACTTCTGAAGTCATAAAGGCGTCAGCAGCAGTTTCATTGGCACGCTGCATCTTGCACTCACTCGCTTGACTCGGCATGGATGGCTCCAAATTGAAATGTTGCAATGAATGTAGCGTCGTTGCAAAGCTGATGGGCATTTAAGAAGCCAACACCCACAAAGCCATCTCCAATGGGCAAGCTGCTAAGGAGGGCAAAGGAGCTGTGTTGCAAGTGGAGGCAAAGCCATCGGGATGACCGTGTGATTAAGTTAGCAATGGAATTGGCGTTGTGCCCGCATGCGGGCACAACGCCAAATTAATCTGCGTCAATGTGAGGCATCGCTTACTCCTTGGCTTGCCTTCTCCGCTTCTCCCTGATTGCAGCTTGCGCTGCGGCAAGCCTCGCAACCGGTATGCGGAATGGCGAGCAGCTGACATAGTCCAAACCGGCATCGTGGCAGAACATCACGGAGAGCGGCTCACCACCGTGCTCACCGCATATCCCGATCTCAAGTTTTGGGTTTGCAGCCCTGCCGCGTTCAACGCCAATCCTTATCAACTCGCCAACTCCCTCCTGATCAAGCACCTCAAATGGGTTAGCCAAGAATATCGGTGTCCCATCCTTGCCCGGTATTTGCTCAAGGTAGTGAGCCATGAACTTGGCTTCAACATCATCCCTTGAGAACCCGAACACAGTCTGCGTGAGGTCATTCGTGCCATAGGAGAAGAAGTCAGCAACTGTCGCTATCTTGTCCGCCGTCAGGGCAGCCCTCGGGACTTCAATCATTGTCCCAACGAGGTAGTCAACCCTCACGCCCTTCCTCTTCATGACCTCTTCGGCGACTTCAACGACATCGTTGCGCGTTATGATGAGCTCATTCACATGCGATACAAGCGGTATCATGACCTCCGGCTTCGGATTGTAGCCCTGCTTCTTAAGGTCGCACGCCGCTTCAAATATTGCCCTGACTTGCATCCTGTAAATCTCGGGGAAGGTTATCCCGAGCCTACAACCCCTGTGCCCGAGCATCGGGTTGTTCTCCCTGAGCCTCTCAACCTTCGCCTTTACCTCCTCCGGGTTCATCCCGAAGCGCTCAGCGAGCTCCCTGATTTCCTCATCGGTGTGCGGCAGAAACTCATGCAGCGGCGGATCAAGCAACCTTATGATCACAGGTAGCCCGTCCATCGCCTTTAGCAACCCGTAGAAATCTTTGCGCTGCATCGGAAGTATCTTGCTCGCTGCCTCAGCGCGCTCCTTCGGGTTGTCGGCGAGTATCATCCTTTGGAAGTGCGGCAGCCTATCTTCGGCAAAGAACATGTGCTCCGTCCTGGCTAAGCCGATGCCCTCCGCGCCGAGCTTGCGGGCAATCTCCGCGTCTTCTGGAGTGTCGGCATTAGCTCGCACGCCAAGCTTGCGATACTTGTCCACCCATTTCATGAAGGTCGCGTAGTATTGGTATAGCTGGCTCTCTTGCGGCTTCATCTTCCCGCGCTCAACCGCTATTATTTCGGAGTCCATCGTCGGTATGTTGCCGAGGTAGACTTTGCCATATGTCCCATCAATGGAGATGAAGTCACCCTCCCTTATGACTTTTCCGTTGACCACCATTTGCTTCTTGTCGTAGTCAATGTAAGCCGCCCTACAACCAACAACGCATGGCTTACCCATTCCCCTCGCTACAACTGCTGCGTGTGATGTCCTTCCACCCTCAGATGTGAGGATTCCCTTTGCAGCATGCATACCGGCAACATCATCCGGTGATGTCATTCGCCTTGCGAGGATAACCGGCTCTCCCCTCTTAGCCCATTCAATTGCATCGTCAGCTGTAAACACAGCCCTCCCCGAAGCTGCCCCCGGTGAGGCTGCAATTCCTTCGGCAATCTTTTCAGCTTGAGCCAATGCCTTTGGGTCAAATTGCTCATGCAACAGCTGCTCAAGCAGGTTCGGGTCAACAAGCATGATTGCCCTCTCCTCATCAATCAAGCCCTCACGAACCATATCCACAGCTATGCGTATCGCAGCCATACCGGTGCGCTTCCCGCTGCGCGTCTGAAGCATATATAGCTTGCCCTTCTCAACCGTGAACTCAAAATCCTGGATATCGCCGTAGTGCCGCTCAAGCAAATCCGCCATTTGCTCAAGCTGCGCATACACTTCTGGCATGGTGGCTTTTAGTTGTGAGATGTCCATTGGCGTCCTTATGCCAGCGACAACATCCTCACCCTGTGCATTAGGCAGATACTCAGCATAGAGGCGCTTCTCACCAGTTGCCGGATCCCGCGTAAACCCAACACCTGTGCCACTGTCATAGCCCATGTTGCCGAACACCATCGCCTGCACATTCACGCCAGTCCCAAGGTCGTGCCTTATGCCGTGAATTCTCCTGTAGGCGATTGCCCTCTCGTTGTTCCACGAATCAAAGACCGCCCTGACTGCCATCATCAATTGCTCATATGGATCGGTAGGGAACTCGCGCTTTGCAACTTGCTTGACGAGCTTCTTATACCTTTGTATGACCTCCTTAAGCCCCTTTGGTGGGATTTCTGGGTCATGCTCAACGCCATACTTGCGCTTGACATCGCTGAGTATCTCCTCAAACCTGTCCCTCGGAACGCCCATGACGATGCTCCCAAACATCTGTATGAAGCGCCTATATGCATCAAGCGCAAAGCGCTCATCGCCGGATTGCTTTATCAGCCCCTTTACAGTTTCGTCATTCAAACCGAGGTTGAGGATGGTGTCCATCATCCCCGGCATTGAAACTGGCGCACCAGAGCGCACTGAGACGAGGAGTGGATTGTCCTTGTCACCGAACTTCCGCCCCATCTTCTTCTCAAGCACCTTTAGGTGCTGCAATATCTCTCGCTCAAGCCCCGGCGGGAATTGACCGGTCTTGAAATAATGCCTGCTTGCCTCGGTGGTGATGATGAACCCCGGCGGGACGGGCAATCCGAGCCTCGTCATTTCGGCGAGGTGAGCACCCTTGTTTCCGAGGAGCAAGCCCATTGACGCACTGCCCTCTTCAAAGTCGTAAACATACTTTTTGCGCACGGCTGCCTTTGCGGTTTTCTTCGTTGCGCTTGCCTTAGCCACTTCAATCTACCCCCTTTAAGGCGCTTGGGATTGGAATCTCACACAGAGCCACCCCATGATTGCGAGATAAAACGCTTGAGAGGTCATCAGAGCATTTATGATAGCACGCCTTACTGAATGTTAGCGCACTTCATCATGGTTCAAGCTCATCGCGAGTTTGTGGGCTGCAGTTTGAGCGAGGTTGTGCGCTCGCCTATTCTCGGCGGCTGAAATTTTCCTTATGATGCACCCACGCAGTTTCGCCCTGAGCTTCTCCACCGTCTCATGCAGCGGAATGAGCTCGTAAGAGCGCACCGCATAATCTCCGTTGACTTGCTTCACGACAAGCTCGCTGTCCGAGTTGATGATTATGCGCTTTGCATCGTAGCGCATAGCCACCTTGAGAGCCTCTATCAGAGCCATGTATTCTGCTGCGTTGTTTGTGACATTGCCAACCGGCTTGCTCAGCGTCAAGATGACATTTCCGTCACCATCTTCAACTACGATCCCAACACCGGCTGGTCCCGGATTACCAATTGATGCACCATCGGCATAAATTCTGATCTCACCAATTGGCACCTTGCGTGCGGTCATGGCTTTTCATCGCTCCCCATGCAAATCCAAATTTTCCCTCTCACCCTCTTCCCAGAACTCCGGTGGCAGGCACACAATGCGCCCACAATTTTCACAAGTCGGCAGCGCCTCCGGGTTATCAATCTCACGCAAAGCGCCGCCCGTCAGCGTCACTTTGCATGCACCGCACAAGTTCCCATCAATGGCTGCAACTGCGATGCCGCCCTTTCGCTCCCTGAGCCTTTCATACCTTTCAAGAGCTTCACTGTCTATCTGGCTTACAATTTGGCGTCTCCTCTCAATCAAATGCTCGCGCTCGCTCAAAAGCTGTGAGAGCCTCTCATCGTAATGGCGCTTTGTAGCATTGAGCTCCTCAACCATGCGACTGTGCTTTTCCTCCTCCTCGCTCAACTTAGCTTTGAGCTCATCCAACTCATCGTAGCCTCTAAGCGCTCTCGTTTCAATGTCGTCCTTCTGCTTCTCAAGCTCGCGAATCTCGGCTTCTATGTGCACGATCTCCCTCGGATTCCTGATGGCGCCACTTTGCACCCTCCTCCTGAGCTCTTCAATCTTTCCCTCAACACCTTTTAAGGCAAGCTCCAAATCCATCACATCCCTCTGAACAACCCTAATGCGCTCCTTGAGCGATTCAATTGTGGCTGAGTGCTCATTCAGCATTGCCTCAAGCCGTGAGCCATCATCAAGGCTTTGCAGTTCACGCTCAACATCTGAGAGGCGAGAATCAACCTGTTGAAGCGCATAGAGGAGGCGCACACGAAACATCGCATATCACCATCCCTTTTCATCGGGAACAATGCGTGCCCTCTCTTCAGCAATGATGAAACGCCTCGCCCACTTCGCCTCCTCATCACAACCAGCCCTCTCAAGGCACGATGCGAGATGTTCAACAGCTCTCAGCGATGCCTTCGTGAGTCCGCAAACCCTTCGCCAGTATGGCAACGCGCGCTTGTGCTCCCCCAACCTTTCGTAGCCTTCAGCAACTGCCATCGCCAATGCACAATCATCCTGTGCCCTGAAAGCCATCTTTGAGAGGACTTTCACGAGCTCCCTTAACTTCTCACTGCCCTCAAGCTCGCTGCATTCAATCATGAGCGAATACAAACGCTCCCTTTTTGCGCCAAGCGAGAGGGCAATCCGGCATTGCGTTTGAGCCTCGCTTAGCCTGCCGCAGCCCATAAGGAAGCGCACATATCTCTCCCTGATGCCGTGTGCAAACGGACCGGCTCGCAAAGCCAATCTGAAGTTTTCATCGGCGCCAGAGGTGTCTCCCATGCCATGACAAGCTTCCGCCAACCCGGCAAGGTATGAGGGCTCGGTTGGCTTGAGCAAGCACAGCCTCATCCAAACATCCCTCGCGTCGCTGTGCATGTTAGCCGACATGTATGCCTGTGCGAGCACTTCAAGTGCTATCCTGCGCTGCAATGGTGTTGCGTAGCTTGTGCCAAGGAGCGCCTTTTGAAGCAAACTCACATGCTCGCTTTGGATGGCTCTGCCTAACAGGAGTTCAATCGCCACATCGGCGACAAAGCGGTTCGGCATCTTCGCCCAAACTTCGCTCCACGCGCTGAGTGATGCATAAATGCTGCCCTTCATTTGCTCAAGGAGCATGCGCGCAAAGCGCATCGGCACATCAGCTGTGTTGCAAACCCTTTGTGCATTCTCCGCTGCAACGAAAGCATCCGCTATTTCGCCAAGCCTTAGAAGCACATTCGCATGGCGCATCCTCAAAGTCCAATCGCTCGGCGATAGCATCATCGCATGTTTCAGTTCAGACGCAGCTTCACTATACCTGCCGGCTCGTAAAAGCGCCTCGGCCAACTCCGACCTGAGTTGGAGTTCAAGGGAACCATCGCGCAGCTTGGCTGCCCGCTCAATCAATCCGTTGTAATGCCTTACAGCTGGCTCATACAAACCCTCAATCAAATAAAGTCTGGCGAGCTGAATGAGCACCCTCGGCTCGCCGCGCTTGAATGCCGATGTGGCAATCAGCGCCGCCTCTGAACGCTTCACATTTCCAGCCATCTCGTAAGCCTTTGACTTGAGCAGTGCTGTGCTCACTTCATCCATGCCGCTATGTGAACACCGCTCAATCAACTTCAACGCATCGCCCTCTCTGCCTTGGCACATGTAAATCGTTAAGAGCGCTCCTGCGATGTCGGCATCGTGTGGCATGCGGCTTAAAGCATCCAACAGAAGCTGCTCGGCATCTTTCCACTCAAACCTCCAAGCGTGTATCAAGCCCAATGTAGCTTTAGCTTCGGCACAATCCTTGAACCGCCTCAAGGTGGCACGAAGGCTCATCACAGCACTCCTCAGCTTGCCCATCTCAATCAGCGAGCGCGCCTTAAGCAGGCGCCAACGCACATTGCTTGGGTCTAAGCGCATAGCCCGTTCGCACAGCCCAACGATTCTGCCATGCTCATTCAAGCGCAAAGCGAATTCAACCACCTCGGAAATGAGGTTCAACTTCTCATCCCTGCTCACGCCGGATGGCGAGCCAATGGCAAACTCAATCGCCTCATCATAGTGCTTAAGTGCCAATGCAACTTGACCGAGCTTTGCGTATGCGCGGGCAAGCTCCGCATGCACTCTCGCATCATCGCTCTTCAAGGAAAGAAGGCGCTGCAGGATTGGTATGGCTTCCCTCAGCCTTCCGAGCTTGAGCAAGCAAACTGCGAGCGCCTCAATGAGCTTTGCTTCTGAGGGCTTTGAGCGCAGCATTAAGCGTATGTGATGGAGAGCATGCCCATGCATGCCAGCCTTCATATATGCGTCAACGAGCTCACGCCGTGCTGCCTCGTGATGCGGCGCTATGTGCAACAACTTGCGGTAGTGTGAGATGGCTTCTTCCAACCTGCCGACATCAAATAGCAGGCGAGCACAGTCATGCAGCAACTTAACATCATTGGGCGAGAGCTCAACCAATCCTTTGAGTTCATCGGCAGCCTCATTCAGCATGTTCAGCTCAAAGTAAGCCCTCGCCAGAAGCAACCTCGGCTCTGGCTCACTTGGCGCAAGCCGCTTTGCAAGCCGAAGATGGTATAGCGCTTTCTGTGGGAGCGAGCGCTGGCAGTAGTATTTTCCGAGTTGGAAATGTATAGCTGCATCCTTCGGGGCAATGTGAGCGGCGATGCGCAGATGCTTTGCAGCCTCATCAACTTTGCCGCACCTGCTCAATGCCTCAATGAGCATCAAGCGTTCCTTCAATCCTCTTGGGCGAAGTGAGACGGCTTTCGTTGCAACTGACACAGCCCTCTCAGATTGCCCAGACTGCAGGAGAGCCTCGGAAAGGGCATTCAGCACCCTCACATCTTTCGGGTGACGCCTCACCAACTCCTCAAGTAACTTTACAGCTGAGTGCCAGTTGCCGAGCTTTCCCTCAACATGCGCCAAACGCCATTTGGCGTCATCAAGCTTTGTGTCAAGCTTGAGCGCACGCTCATATGCTTCCTTTGCCTCTGCAAGCCTGTTTTGCTCTTCAAGCGTTAGACCCTTCTTAAGCAACTCCAATGCTTCACGCTTTTGCTCCGTTGCGCCCTCGCGTATGACGCCACACGGTGCGATTGATGGAATCAAAAGCAATGCGCAAATGGTTGCCACCGATAGCCAACTGCAATCCCGAAACGGGTTCACTCACCATAGACCTCCTTGGGGTCAAACAGCCTTTCGCTGCTCACTTCAACTGTGCCATCCCCTTTCAACCGCCTGAAGAAACAACTTCGGTAACCCTCATGGCACGCCGCACCGCCAACTTGCTCAACCTTGATGAGCAAAGCATCACAGTCACAGTCCAAGCGAACCTCCTTAACAACTTGCACCCTCCCAGAGCGCTCACCCTTCATCATGAGCCTGCCATGCGAGCGCCTCCAATACCACATATTGCCGCTCTCCAAAGTTCGCACAATGGCATCCCTGTTCATGTAGGCAAGCGTGAGCACCTCGCCAGTCTCGTAATCTTGGACGACGACCGGCACAAGCCCATGTTCATCAAACCGAATGAGCGAAAGAAACTCCCCCAGCGACCTTTCACTCATCAAATTCACCTCCGGGGGTATTCGCACCGTGCAGGGCGCTCAATAACAAGCGTGAAGTGACCTGCGCAGCATTTTCACCTTTTGGCTTGTTGGCATTGGATGCATCAGCATGTGCTGATATCGCTCTATCGCTTAGTAGCCCTCACTGTGTCTCGTCCTCGTAAACCCACCTGACGGGGACTCCACGCTCACGAAGATAGGACTTGATTTGCCTTATGGAGTAGCGCCCATAGTGCACAACTGATGCCACAAGTGCCGCATCTGCTTCGCCTACAGTCAACGCCTCGTAAATGTGCTCAAGGGTGCCAGCGCCACCTGATGCAATCACAGGTATTGGAACCGCCCTTGACACAGCCTGTGTGAGCGCTATGTCATACCCCTGTTGAGTGCCGTCGCCATCCATGCTTGTGAGCAATATCTCACCAGCACCAAGCTCATAAGCTCTCACTGCCCATTCAATGGCATCAAGCCCTGTTGGGACTGTGCCACTGTGCGTATAAACTTCCCATTCGGCTGGCTCAAAGCGCTCATCGCCCTCAAATGGTCTATCGGGGCGATTGCGTCTCTTTGCGTCAATTGCAACGACAATGCACTGGCTCCCAAAACGCTCGGATGCCTCGCGAATCAGCTCCGGGTTTTGCACGGCTGCGGTGTTTATTGAGACCTTGTCAGCACCTGCACTGAGCACTGTGCGTATGTCATCAATTGTGCGCAGCCCGCCACCAACGATGAACGGTATGAACACCTTCTCGGCGACACGCTTGACAACATCAACGATGATGCCGCGCTTTTCAACTGACGCCGTGATATCAAGGAAGACAATCTCGTCAGCGCCCTCAGCGTCATACCTCTCGGCAAGTTCAACCGGGTCACCGGCATCGCGCAAGTTGAGGAAGTGCACGCCTTTAACCACCCGCCCCTCCTTCACATCAAGGCAGGGTATGATGCGCTTAGCAAGCACATTTGTCGCCCCCTTGAAGTGAACGAAACTGCCACAC
>Ga0209080_1000714_pt1 | contig 20261 bp, 22 predicted proteins | sample JNZ110809AmetaG_FD_184123 | JGI IMG/M metagenome (GOLD analysis project Ga0209080, IMG submission 184123) | Hot spring microbial communities from Jinze hot spring, China to study Microbial Dark Matter (Phase II) - JNZ 110809A (SPAdes) (version 3) ...
CCTTGAAATAATCCGCAGAATTTCTGGGCTCGACGTTCGAGAAAAGGCGGTTTCAAGAATTGGTGCAAGAATGGGGAGACCAGAGAAAGCGAAAGAAAGGAAGATGAGCCCACCTCCGCACGTTCTTTTCCCAATAAGCTTAGCTGGTGGAAAAAGAAGGGACATAAAAAGTGCAGTTGAGCAGAGCAACGGGATAGCAAGGGGGGAAGTCGAGGTTGAGATTGCGCTTAGAAAATGCATGCAGTGCGGAAAGGAGGGTTTTTGGCTTAAATGCGACTGCGGAGCTTTGACGCAGCAGATCTATTACTGTCCAAAGTGCAAAACAAAGCAAAATTCCGAGATCTGCAAATGCGGAAGTGAGACAAAAGGCTATGTGAAGAGGTTTGTCGACGTGCGAAAGCTTTACGAGAACGCGTTGAAAAACTTAGGAGAAAGGTTTGAGCTCGAGATTTTAAAGGGCGTAATCGGGCTTACATCGAAGAACAAGATTCCAGAAAGGCTTGAGAAGGGCATTTTAAGGGCTAAGCACGATGTTTACGTTTTTAAAGACGGAACGATCAGATATGACATGACAGACTTACCTTTGACGCATTTCAAGCCAAAAGAAATTGGGGTTAGTGTTGAAAAGCTTAGAGAACTTGGATACACGACGGATTATCTTGGGAACGAGCTGAAGAGCGAAGAGCAAATAGTTGAGCTAAAGCCACAGGACATCGTGATTGCAAAGAGTTGTGCGGAATACCTTTTGAGGGTAGCGAAATTCGTCGATGATCTGCTTGTCAAGTTCTACAAGCTCGAGCCTTACTACAACGTTGGGAAAATCGAAGACCTCATCGGACACCTCGTAATCGCTTTGGCTCCGCACACGTCTGCTGGAGTTCTTGGAAGGATAATTGGTTTTGTGGACATCCTTGGATGTTATGCGCATCCATACTTCCATGCTGCGAAGCGAAGAAACTGCGATGGAGACGAAGACTGTGTGATGCTCCTTCTCGACGGGCTTTTGAATTTCTCGAGACATTTCTTGCCAGAGAAGCGTGGAGGGCAAATGGATGCTCCACTCGTTTTGACTACGATCGTTGATCCAAGAGAAGTTGATAAGGAAGTCCACAACATGGACATCGTTTCCCGTTACCCGTTGGAGTTTTATCAGGCGACACTAAGATTTGCAAATCCGAAGGAACTCGAAGACACGATCGAGAAAGTCAAGGACCGTTTGAAGCTTGAGAGTAGGTTCTTTGGACTTTCATTTACTCATGACACAGAAATCGCAAATGGTTTGAAGGAGAGCGCTTACAAAAAGCTGAAGAGTATGAGCGAAAAGGTTGAGAAGCAGATGGAGATAGCGAGGAAAATAAGTGCAGTTGATGAAAACGACGTTGCGGAAAGAGTAATAACGATTCACTTCTTACCAGACATAATCGGAAATCTCAGGGCTTTCTCGAGGCAGGAGTTCAGATGTGTCGACTGCAACGAAAAATATCGGAGAGTTCCTTTAAGCGGGAAGTGCAGAAAGTGTGGGGGAAATCTTACGCTAACCGTTCACAGCAGTTCGATCGTGAAGTACTTGGACATATCGAAGAAGCTTTGCGAGGAATACAAGGTTACAGAATACACGAGACAAAGGTTAAAGCTTATTGAGCATGAAATAAAATCTCTTTTCTTCGAAAAACAAGTCACTCTTGCCGAGCTTTGGTGAATCAAATTATTTTTTCTGCTAATATCTTTGAGACGCTGATTTTTGAGTAAATTCTTTCAACGGTGTCGGTCGCGACGATTTCACGAACTCCGCTCGAGAAAAGCTTTACAGCGGCGAAGTCCGCAAGAACTGCATGAACGCAAGCGCATTCAACGCTTTTTGCTCCGAGTTCGTAGAGCTTTTTCGTTGCTTCGATCACAGTCCCTCCAGTCGAAATTATGTCATCGACGATCACAACCCTTTTTCCTTCGACATCGATCTTCTTCGGGCTTATCTCGACCGTTTTCTCATCGATTCTGCGCTTCTCCAGCCAATCCCATTCGCAGTTCGCAAATCTCGCGGCAGTCTTTACTCTTTCAGCAGAGCCCTTGTCTGGGGAGATCATGATAACATCTTCTCCCTCGTAGCTTTTCCCAATCAATGGCATTGCATCAACGTCAACGAGTTTTTTAAAGCTCTCTTTGGCTTTTTCGCTGTGTATGTTCACAGTTATAACTTTCTCAGCCCTTTCTTCGATGGCCTTTGCAACAACTCTTACGCTCACGGCTTCGCCCCTCAAGAATTCCCTGTCCTGTCTTGCGTAACCAAGATACGGAATCACCGCAACAACATCGCCCTTTATTGCGTCGAAGAGTAGATTCAGCAGAACGAAGTCATCGCTCGAGTTTAAGCTACAAACAACCACGTGCTCAGATTCTTGGCTTTCAACCCTCGCATAAAGTTCTCCGTCTGGAAATCGCTTAAAGCTTACAGCTGAAAGTTTTACTCCAATCTCTTCAGCAATTCTTTTTCCAAGCAAAGGTGAGGACGGAGTTAGGATGAGGTCCATAAAAATCTTCGTAGTATTTATTTTTTGTAGATTTTGAGCAACTCGACAGGAATTGGCAGAATTATCGTTGTGTTCTTTTCCGCAGCAACTTCGTTCAGCGTTTGCAAGTATCTTAGGAAAAGCGCTCCTTCGCTTTGCGCAAGGACGTCAGAAGCTTCTTTAAGCTTCATCGCAGCTTGATATTCTCCTTCTGCCCTGATTATCTTCGATCTTCTCTCTCTTTCAGCTTCAGCTTGCATAGCCATAACTCTCCGCATCTCCTCCGGAAGTTCAACATCCTTTATCTCGACTGCAGTTACCTTTATTCCCCAAGGATTCGTTGCCTCGTCGATTATCTGCTGAAGCCTTATGTTCAGCTTTTCTCTCTCTGAAAGAACTTCGTCGAGCTCGGCCTGACCAATGATACTCCTAAGTGTTGTTTGCGCAATCTGTGCAGTTGCATACATGTAGTTGTAGACTTCTGTTACGGCCTTCGCAGGGTCGACGACTCGATAGTAAACGACAGCGTTCACCTTAACGGTTACGTTGTCTTTTGTAACAACTTCCTGCGCAGGAACGTCGTATGTTACAGTTCTCAAATCTACTTTGACCATCGAATCCAAGAGAGGGATTATGAAGAAGATCCCAGGACCCTTTGCACCGATAAGCCTTCCAAGTCTGAAGATTACACCACGCTCGTATTCCTTTACGACTCTTATCGCTGAGAATAAGAAAACTAGAATTATCAGTGCTATTCCCCAGTAATACCACTCCATGGCAAACGCTTCCTTGAAAAAATATAAGCTTTTTGGCAAACTTCTCCGCAAACGATTTAACTTTGCGAAACAATCTTGATTGTGGTTAGAGGGCTTGAAAGATACTCCGCGATAAACCGCAACGAAGCGATTGCGAAGTTTCAGATAGCGAAACGAATCCCGGCAGAGAAGGCTGAAACCCTCGAAGAAAAGCTGAAAATCCACGATAGGCTTAAAAAAGAGCTGAAGAGCATGTTAAACGAAGACATCAGCTTTTTAAAGGAGAAACCGGCGGAATACTCGTTTCTAAATCTAAAGAGAGACATCCTTTACGAGATGTTGCGGAACTGCAACTTCTGTGAGCGAAGATGCGAAGTCAACAGATACGAAAAGAAGGGCTTTTGTAAATGCGGAGTTGTTAGCTACTTCAGCAGCGAATTTCTTCACATGGGCGAGGAGCCTGAGCTGATCCCATCGCACACGATATTCTTCAACCGTTGCACGTTTGCTTGCGTTTTCTGCCAGAATTACGACATTGTCTACAGTGATGACATCATCGCAGATACGAAAGATCTTGCATACATCATCGATCGAAGATACCGGCAGGGAAGTAGGAACGTGAACTTTGTCGGTGGAAATCCGGATCAGCATGCACATGTGATTGCAGAAATTCTTCTCAACGTAGAGTCGAACGTTCCAGTTGTTTGGAACTCGAACATGTATCACAGCGTTGAGCTTGCAAACGTGATCGAAGATTTCGTCGACGTTTGGCTTGGCGATTTCAAGTATGGGAACAACAAATGTGCTCTTCGCTATTCAAAGGTTCCGAGGTATTTGGAAGTTGTTCAAAGAAACTTTCTGCGGGCGAAGGACAACGGGGAGCTGTTGATTCGTCACCTCGTAATGCCCGAGCATATAGAGTGTTGCACGGAAAAAATTGTGGACTGGGTTGCGGAAAACCTTGGCAAGGATGTTAGATTTAACCTGATGTTCCAATACTATCCAACTTTTAAAGCCTACGAGTATCCAGAGATTGCGAGAAGACTCAGCGCTGAAGAAATGAACCGCTCCTATGCAATAGCGAGCAAGAAACTCACGAATTTGGTATGAATCTCCAGGAACTTCTCGAAAAGATTGAGGAGAAGGTAACAAGGAATGTACTTCAAAAAGAGGTTTTCAGCGCAGAAGTTCTTGCAAGAAAAGGCGATACAGCGATAATCTTATCCTCGGGCTTAATACAGCCAGGAAGCTCTGTTGCGTGGGTTGACGATGTCGTGACCCCGTTTGGATTCGTCCTCGATGTCAGAAAAGTAAAGCATGGATTTCTACTTGCAGTTAAGGAGTTTGAGAAGTTCGAAGGGGAAAGAATTGCGGAAGCGGAGAATCTTTTGAGCATTGCCCTTCGAAAGGAAGCGGTCGAGAGAATGGATGAAATCCTCAACTTTAGGAACTGGAGCGGGATCAAAAAAGTTAACGCACCAGAGTTTCTCGACGATTGGCAGAAAGAATGCTTTTCTGCAGCCTGCTCTCTTGAAGAAGGGGAGATTCTGCTTGTCGTTGGACCTCCAGGCACAGGAAAGACGACTTTCATTGCCGAGAGCGCAAGGCAACTCTCGAAAGAAGAAATGGTGTGGGTTACTTCGAACACGAACGTCGCAGTCGACAACGTGCTCGAAAAGCTTGAAAAAGCAATTCGCATAGGGCATCCATCGAAAATCTTGGGAAATGCGAAGAGACACAGCATAGAGGCGAGGATTTTGTCCCAACTGAGCTTTAACAGCTATGAGGACTTTGCGAATAAAATTGCGAACGCCTATCGGGAGATAGTGAGGTTGCAGGAAGAGGTTTTGAAGAATGGAAAAATCGTTGTTGGTGCGACAATCCTGAAGGGGTCGATGAGCGTTCTCAACCGCTTCGAATTCGACACAGTGTTTTTAGATGAGGCTAGCAACACTTGCATATCAACCGCTTTGATCGCGTTGGAGAAGGCGAGGAAGGCTGTGATCGTTGGTGACCCGTACCAGCTTCCGCCAGTCTACGAAGTGAATGTGCCGAACTCGCATGCTTTCTCAGCTTTTAATTACCTTTACGAAATCTACCGCAGGGCTTTGTGGTTGCGGAGACACTATAGATGTAACGCAGACATCATCGGGTTTTCAGCGAGGGAAGTATACGGAAAGCTTGAGATCGACGAAAGATGTTACAACGTGAAGATCCCAAGGATCGAGACAACGATCCCAGAGGTCGGGGATCCTTCGAAGGCTGTCCTTTTCCTACACTGCGACAGCGAGGAAAAGAGAGTTGGGGCTTCAAAAGTGAACGAAGTCGAAGCAGAGCTCGTTTCTCAGATCTGTGACGAGCTGAGCGCAAAGATAAGCGATGAGGAGATTGGAATCATAACGCCCTATGTGAAGCAAAGGGAACTTATAAGCTCACTGCTGGAGGATTTTGGAATACACTGCGAGGTGAGCACAGTGCACAGCTATCAGGGAAGGGAGAAGGAGGTGGTACTATACTCGATAACTGCAACAAAGAACCTTTACTTTGCATCTGACAAAAGGCTTTTCAACGTAGCTTTGACAAGGGCGAAAAGCAAGTTCATAGCCATAGGAAACGCAAAGGCTATTGAGGGGAAAAGACTCCTCCTCTCGAAGTTCTTGGAATACGTTAAGGCGAAAAAAGGCTACGTGGTTTTGATGTGAAGAGTCGCAAAAACTTTCATTCGAATTAAAAATTTTACAGCCCAATTTCTGCGCTACAATCAAAGTTTCCGAATCTTAGCAACGAAAAACCCGGCGCAATGATGTTTGTGTGGGTAAAATCGCTTTGCTTTGCTTAAGTCTCTTTCTGTGATCTGCAAAGCTCTTTCTCCGAAGTCAACGTCGAGAAGCTCAGCATCCCTCTTTGAAAGAAGGTAATCAATGACGAGCTCGTTCTCTTCTGGTGTCATCGAGCAAGTCGAATAAACAAGGATGCCGTTTGCTTTGAGCGAATCGTAGGCAGACAGTATTAGCTCTTTCTGCAGATTTGAGCAGAATTTTATATCTTCTTTGCCACGATCTGTTTTTCTCGTTTTGTCCTTGAAGATTATGCCCTCCCCCGTGCAGGGCGCATCCAAGAGAACTTTGTCGACCTTTATTCCAAGCTTCGGAAAGTCCCTTGCGTCCATGTTGAGAATTGCAACGTTCATTGCGCCCATTCTGTTCACATTGTCTATCAACGCTTGCAATCGCTCTTTCTGCGGTTCGATCGCAAAAATCTTTCCACGGTTTTTCATCAACATAGCCATGAAAGTCGTTTTCCCTCCTGGAGATGCGCAGAAATCTGCAACCACTTCACCAGGCTTCGGATCAAGCGCAAGCGGTGGGACGCAGGAACTTTTGTCCATCACGTAGTAATAGCCCATCAAATATTCAGGCGTTGCGCCGATCGAATACTTCTCTTTCACGACTTCGTAGCAAAAAAGAACTTCGGTTTTGCAAAGCTTGAAACCGCGATCCTCAAGCCTTTGCAGAAGTTCCTTCTCTTCGATCTTTATCGTGTTTACTCGGATGAACTTTGGCAAACCCTTTTCGAAGGCTTTAACGATCTCTATTGTCTCCTCGCCGAAGAAGTGAAGCCATCGTCTTATGATGAACTCGTCATATCCGTATTTTCTTGCAATCTCTCTCGAAAGTTGCGTTGACGGAAAGTCTAAGACCATACTATCCTCGATCTCCCTGGGGGTAAGAATTTCGCAATCTCGTCAGGTTTTGCGATCGTCTTCACGATGTAAGCGTTCTCTCCAGCCTTTTCTGCAAGTAATTTCGCGATTTCAACACTCAGCTTCTCCACACTTTCCTCGCCGATCTCGAGTTCAACGTAGTAATCCGCCCACTTCTTCACAGCGCTCGGCGGACCGCCGATGACACGCATCTTCTCCAATTCCACGCCTATAGCGCATCTGAGCTCAACTTCAACGTAATTTCGATCCCCAACAATGTAAAAACTACCCTTTGGCAAGTATTCTCCGTGCTTCGCGGATCTGAGGACTTGTTCGGGTTTCACGTAGTAAACTTCGCCCGAATGCTTCCCCTCTTTCCAAAGCGAGGAATAAATCGCTGCAAATTCCGCAGTTTCCACTATACTACTCTCTGGCGCTTCTTGACCGCGCTTTAAAATCACAGCTGGCGCTCCTGGGGTTTGCGTGTGGAAAAACAGATCTTTGCTCTCCAAGCGCTTCGAGATTATTTCTGAGTTCATCTTCGCATTCCTTCCGCCTATTGCAAGGAAGCCATCGGAACTTATGAACCATCGATAATCTTCGAACCATTCTCGTTTTCTTCGAACCGTAAAACCGACCTTTATCTTTCTCCTTTCCTTCTCAAGCTCTTCCAAGGTTTTCTGGATCGCAACCTTAATACTCTCGACTTTCTCCCTCATCTTCTTTGCGTTCTCGTAGTATAGTTCTGCGTTCCCATGGACACTTTTGTCCACGTGGATCTCAAACTCCTTGCCGTCGATGGCAACGATTGCTTTTTTCTCCTTTGGATCAAATCTTTTTACTTCCTTTGCCATTACACTTGATTTCAGCCCTTCGATTATCTTCTCGAGGGTTGAGTAGTTCGAGTAAATCAATTCTGCAATCTCTCTACTCTGATTCATCTCGAGCTCGTATTTTTGCAGAGTCTCTTTCTGGATTCTCAGTCTGTTCTGCAGTTTTTCAACTTCTTCGCTTTCTTTTTCGATCTCGATTGCGATCTTGGAGTAGAACTCGTCGAGCGCTTCGTTGAAACTCGAAAAGAACTTCTTCTCGTAGTCTCTGTAATAGAGAAGATCCATCGGCACAACATCGACGAGCTTCGAGTCTTTCATGATTATCTGCGGTTTCAACTCGAAGCTTTTTATCTTCTCGATCTCATATTCGATCTTCCTCAGCTCTTCTTCGCTCAGTTCAGAGAACTTCTTGTTCTTGTTTATCCCAGCTCGAAGGCAAATCTCTTCCGCATAAAGCCCCCCAAGTCCGGAGCTTGCTAAAACTTTCACAACTTCTTTGCTCTTGTCGACCTTCCTCTCCGAAGATTGCGTTCTAATCTCTTTCAGGGGCATTATGATGCGATCTTCTTCCATCAAGATCACGTTTCCCTTCGAAAAGAGCTCTGCAACGATTCTTTTCTTTTTTTCCCTTTCAAAGTCGATGATCACAACTCTGTCGAAGTCTTTTTGCTCTATTGCAACGATCCTTGCACTTTCAAGATGCTTTCTAAGCAACATCGCAAAGGGACTCGGAAATTTCGGTGCTTCCTTTGGGAACCTTGTAAGATGAATTCTCTTTCCAGCTTCGATTATCAGATCGAGCTTTTCCTTTGCGTAGATCCTGAACCTTATCTCGTCCGGTGGGTAGTGGTACACTTTCTCGACCTTTCCGCCAATGAGCCGCTGAAGCTCGGCAACGCAGGCTTTGATGTCGAATGAGCTCATCTGCTTCATTAAATCAGATAGGCAGTAGAGTTAAAAAGTTGAGCCCTAAAAAACGATCTTTTTCAAATGTTCTGGAATCTCCTCATCGCCTTCGTAGTGAAGGGCTTTGTCAACTGCGTGTCTTGCAATGTATCCGGCGACGTGCAAAAGCGTTTCGTTGTATTCCATATCTCGCTCCATGCTCGCAGTGCATGGATAGCTGTGATGAGCTTCGCTGACAGTATTCCAGAGCTCACGCATCGTGTATTCCGAGAAATCAAAACCTCTCAGCTTCACACCTATAAACCAAGCAGCACCACATGGCTGAGAACGAAGAATTCGAACGTTTCCTCTTCCATTCACGATTTCAATCTCGAACTCTGGATATCCGATTCCAAATTCTTCGATAAACTTGTCTATGATTCTTTTTCCAGTTTTCCTCATGTTACAAAACGGCTTTGGAGCTAGGAATTCGATTCCAAGGCTTTCGCATTTTTCTTCGATCTGCTTTGCAAGCCCTGATGCGCACCAGCGTGGTTCTTCAACAGGAACGATCAGCGCAGAAGTTTTTCCCTCGAGCTTGCTTGGTAAGGCAGATAAGATGTCTGCGTGCAAATTTATCGCAATTGAAACATCGCATTCTGGGATAAACTTCGGCAGGAAATCTTCTGCATTCTCTATGAAGCTTGGCAAAGTCTTTGGATCGACCATCGAGTAGCTTGCGATTATGTTCTTCGAGAAGCTGTATAATTTCTCCTTGCACTGAGTGCACAAGTTTATTCCGCATGCTCCGTAACTCGGACAGGAGTTTGGGTAGTTCATCAGATTTGCGATGAACCTTTCGCCAAAGAATCCGTAGTGAAATACGACAATCTTGAGCTCGGACTCGAACATGTCTTCAGTAATTGGCCTAGATTTTAAGCGTTCCCCCGAACATCTTCGAGCAAGGATTTAACCATGTTCTCTCTCGCCCATTCCTTTTCGCTTACAATCTCCATCATCAGGGCTTTCTCATTCGGATTTGGGAAGACCTCCGCTACAATCTCGTCAATTGTCTTTCCAGCCCTCCATAGATTCAAGATCTTCTCTCTAAGCTCTTCGAGGTAGTTTAGGTAATCCTCGACCTTCTCTCTTGGAAAAACTCCAACTCCCGAGAATGCAAAATCGAAATCGTAGCTCAGAACCTTTTTCAACGACTTTATCGTCTCGAGCAACCTCTCTTCTCGCATGCAAACAATTTGCCCCCTCGTGATAACGAGATCCCCGCAGAAGAGGTTTTTGCCCACTAAGAAGGAAACATGGTCAAAGCTATGTCCAGGAGTATCGATGACTTCGATCTCAAAGCTTCCGATCTTGACAATCTCCTCAAGCTCGTTTGCATTCACAGCACTCGGTTGTCCCCAGACTATTTTACGATACTGCGGAATTTGGGGTGGATTTCTGAGAATGTCGAGCGATTTTCGTGGAGCGTAAATCGGCATAGCTTTTTGCAGCTCGATCGCTCCACCGATGTGATCTTCATGGTAATGCGTCAGTAGCACAGCTTCTTTTTCCTTGAACGCAGAGAAAACCTCGTTCGCAGTATGCGGACAACCTGAGTCGAAAAGAACGTCACCGTAGGAGAAGAAGTGGACCCAGTAGAGAACTTTACCGCCAACCTCGTTTCCACATTTCACGACTTTAACGCCCCCTTGTTCGGAAATTGTGAGAACCATGGAATTGATCATCCCAGATGTTTATAGATTTTTGCCATCCTCGCAAATTTCAAAGATTTTTTATACCTCCTTTGAGCATTGGTATTAATGATCGGGATAAACGTTGGTGGAGCAAACAACGTTGCTGCGATCGTTTCAGAAGACGAGATCAGAATTTTTAAGAAGCCATCCGAACTTGGCTTGGGCGAGCTGATGAAAGAAATTTCTCATTTTCTCCAGAAAGAAAGAGTTGTTGTTAGCACCTCTCTACCAATAAACCACGTTCTCTCCAAGTTCGAGCATCTCAAGACCTTGGTTCTGCTGATTCCCGGACCGGGATTGAATTACTCACGCTACGGCGTAGTTTTGAAAGGTTACGTGAACCATCGTGGAGATGTCGTTGAGAAAATCGATGAAAACGAGGTAAAAAGAGTTCTCGAGGATGGAAGTTTCAGCAATGTCGCAATCGCTTCAAAGTTTTCCGTCAGAAATCCTTGTCTTGAAGAAGAAGTGAAAAAGATCGTGCTCCAAAAGTTCAGCGAAAAGAAAATTGCGTTGAGCTACCACGTTGGTGGTCTGAATTACCCTGCAAGAATAAACACAACGATAATCAACGCAAAGATAAAGGAGCTCGTTTCAGATCTCACAGAAGAGCTGAAGAAGCATGTTCCGAGGTTTTACTACCTTCTTGGCGATGGATCGATCGCTATACCGGAAAGAGTTGTGGAAAATCCATCAGAACTTTACGCTTCGAGCGCAGTAGCATCAGCTTTTGGTGCAATTTTCCTCACAGGTGTTAAGGAAGGCGTAGTCGTGAACATTGGTGGCTTTTCTACGCATCTCGTTCCGGTCGAAAACGGGAAGCCGAAGTTTGTGAGCAATCTCGAAATCCTTGGGAAGCAAACGCTGATAAGGAGCGTCGACATGGTGACGATTCCATTTGGTGGTAGCTCTATAGTTGCAAACGGTAGACTTGAGGCTGAAACGAGTAAGCCGATCGCATTTGGTGGCAACGAGTTCACTTTAACTGATGCGATGAATTGCATGGGCTGTGAGATAGGGGATTTCAAAGCTTCGAGGAAAACCGGAGAAAAAACGGACTACGATCTTGCAATCGACCAATTCATCTCTCTGATCGCTAAAAATCTGAGAGAGATGAACGCTGAAAAAATAATCGGCGCCGGCTACTTAGCGCCCTACATGATTCCCGAGATCGCAAGAAAGGCGAAGATTAGCTACGTGATTCCGAAGTTCTGCGAAGGTGTTAGAGCAATTGGGTCTGCGGTTTCAAAGATAAGCCTCACACTCCATGCGAGGTTCGACACAGAAAAGGGGGTTGCAATATACAACGGAGTTTTCGAGAAATCCCCGTTTAGGGTTGGGAGCATACCAAAGGACGAGGAGATCATAGAAGTAGTGAGGAAGAAGATAATGGAAATAGCGAGAAACCTTGGAGCCGAAGAAGTGGGAGATGTGAAGGTAATCGACTTTTACTCCTTCACGATCGTAAAAGGCAATATGAAACGGGGAATGATCGCAGATGTAACAGTGCAGATCGAACCGGGGGTGAGAGAGTGGAAGAGGCACTAAAGGAGCTCATTAAGGCGATCGAGGATTTGAAGGACAAGGCGAGAGAAGGATGGGTGATAGTGGTCGAAGGAACCAAGGATCGAGATGCGCTCAGAAAAATCGGGGTTGATGGAGAAATCGTTACTTTTTCGGGTTTCCTGAGCACAGCTGAGAATGTGAAGGGGGAAAAGGTTGTGATACTAACGGATTACGATGAGAGAGGTGAGAAAATCGAACGTGGCTTGCAGAGAGCACTTCTTAGTTGTGGAAAAACTGTGGACGTCGAGTTGAGGAAAAGAATTTTTTGTCATGTGAAGAAAGAGATCACGAAGGTTGAGGAACTATACGCTTATCTCGTGAGGGAGTATGTTGGAGTTTGAAAAGTTCGTGGAAGCTGTTAAGCAGTTGATACTCAAAGCCCACACAGAGATTCCGGAAGACGTCGAAAAGGCTTTGAGGGGAGCATATGAAATCGAAGAAAGCGAGATCGCAAGAAGGAATCTCGAGATAATCCTTGAGAATCTCGAAATAGCGAAGAAGAATAGAGTTCCGATATGCCAGGACACTGGGTTGCCGATATTTTTCGTCGAAATTGGTAGGGATTTCGAGCTCGACTTCGATATCAAAAAAGCGATAAGCGTTGCTGTTAAGGAAATGACACCAAAAATCCTTCGTCCCAATGCTGTGCATCCAATAACGAGAGTTAACTCGGGAGACAACACAGGCGTAGGGGTTCCGATTGTTAACTGCGAAATCGTTGATGGGCATCGATTGAGAATCGTTTATCTCCCAAAGGGAGCGGGAAGCGAAAACGTGTCAGCGCTGAGAATGCTTTTACCCATGGAGGTGAAAAAGATAAAGAACTTCGTTGTCGAAGTCGTTGCGAATGCAATGGGTTTGCCCTGTCCGCCCATCGTCGTTGGGCTTGGGATTGGTGGAAGCTTTGATTTATCTACAAAACTCGCCAAGAAGGCTTTGCTTAGGAGATTGGATAGCATGAACGAGTTCGAGCTCGAAATTCTCAGTGCTGTAAACGACCTTGGCATTGGACCGATGGGGCTTGGTGGGAAAACGACTGCCTTAGCTGTGCTCTCCGAGATTGCACATTGCCATACTGCATCGCTACCAGTGGCTGTCAACATTCAATGTTGGGCGAATCGAAGAGCGGAGGTGATATTGTGAGATCCCCCGTTGGGGAGGAGATTTTGGATTTGAAGGTTGGCGACATCGTTTACGTCGGCGGAGAAATAATGACTGCAAGGGACAAAGCGCATGCAAGGGCTGTTGAAATGATGGAAAAGGGCTTGGAGCTACCTTTTAGCTTCAACAGATCGATTGTTTATCATTGTGGACCAATAATCCAAGGAGACAAAGTTATCTCCGCGGGTCCGACGACTTCAGATAGGATGAGCCCGTACATACCAAGGATAATGGAAAGGGTTGACTTCTTTGTTATGATCGGTAAAGGCGGGGTCAGCAATGAGGCTGTGAAAGCGATGAAAGGAAAGGCGATTTATTTAGCATTCACGGGTGGTGCAGGCGCATTTGCGGCGAGTAGGATAAAGAAGGTGAAGGGAGTATTCTGGGAAGATCTTGGTATGGCTGAGGCTGTTTGGGTTTTTGAAGTTGAGAACTTCGGACCCTGCGTAGTTGCGATAGATTCGAGAGGGAAAAACCTTTACGAAGACGTGCGCAGAAGGCTGATGGATAAGCTGAAGAGATGAAGATCGTTCTTCACATCTCTGGACACTGCATAGAAAAGGCTGTGAAGAAAAGATACGAGCGTCTTGTCACGGAGCTTCTCGAGAAAGAAGATTCGGAGAAAGAGAAAGAACTCGAGCTCTTACTTGAGTTCATGAAAAATGCGGACTTTGCAGAACTTCGCAATCGAGGCTTTGACGGTAGCAAAGAGGTGTTTGTGGAAATAAGGAAGGAAGGGGACAGATTTGTGGTTGAGGAGAAAAGTAGTTAACGAGTCCATCGCAATCACTTCATGCTCACACTCATAGGTTTGGGGCTTGGGGACGAGAAGGACATAACGATTCGTGGACTTGAAGCTGTGAAAGACGCAGACGTAGTCTATGCGGAGTTTTACACGTCGAAAATTTTTGCTTCGCTTGAAGCTCTTCGAAAGTTTCTTGGCAAAGAGATAAGGCTCTTGAGTAGAGAAGACCTTGAAGAAAGGGTGGGGAGTTTAATAGAAGAGACAAAGCGAAAGAAGGTCGCAATTCTCGTCGCTGGAGATCCGACCATCGCAACTACACATGTTGCGATTTTACTTGAGGCAAAGAAGAAAGGAATCGAAACTCGTGTCATAAACAACGCAAGCATAATAAACGCAGTTTGCTCGCTTACGGGGCTTCAGAACTACAGATTCGGAAAATCCGCAACTGTGAGCTGGCATAGGTCGAGAGCATTTATCGATGTGATCAAGGCGAATTTGAGCATAGACGCGCATACACTGCTTTTTTTAGATCTGAATCCGCCGATGCGGATTTGTGATGCAATTGAGAGAATTCTCGAACTCGAAAAAGAGTTTGAAAACCACTTCGCAGTCGGAATTGCGAGAGCCGGAAGCGAAAGTGTTGTTGTGAAGTGCGATAGGCTCAAAAGTCTCTTGGATTTCGACTTCGGCGATCCTTTGCACACACTTGTAATCCTTGCGAGAAAGCTCCACTTCATGGAATACGAGTGTCTTCGCTTCTTCGCTTCCGCTCCTGAAGATTTGAAGGAGTGGATAACATGAATGAGGCGAAGGGGCTTATACTTCTTTTTCTCGGTTTTGCTTTAACGCTGATACTTTGGTGGTTTTATGGATAGAAGAGAAGAGATCAGGGAGCGATTTGGTGATCTGCTCGATGAAGAAACGATGGAGATGCTTGCAAACTACGAAGTTGTTAGCTTCACAAAAATCGCCGAAATAAAGCCAGGGAGGGTGAACGTTCGTGGTAGGATAAGCGGAATCGGCGATCCAGAGATTGCGAGGGAGATATACATTTCAGATGAAACAGGACGCATAAGAGTTCTTGTTAGCAAGGAAGTTTACTTTCAGGCAGACATTGGCAAGGAGATCGAAATCTACAATGGATTTGCAAAGGAAGGGAAAAAAGGCATCGAAGTTCATGCTAACAAGTTCTCTATTGTCAGATTCTTGGAGTAGAAGAGATGCGAGTCGCAATCGCAATCGGAACATCCGAATCCTGGAATTCTCTCGAGTTTGATCTTCGATGCAAGCTCGCATTCAGGGATCTTGAATAGAATCGCTCCTACGATCGTGAAAACATCGGACACATAATCTATATGCCACTTCTTCGTCTTTGCTTTGAAGTGTCTTGTGACTCTCGCTATTCTTTTTGCGCTCCCCACGTAGTAATAGTATCCGGGCTCGAACCTTATTCGTCTAAACTTTCCGACCTGCAAAGTTCTCTCTTCACAGTTCTCGAGGATTAAAACGTAGGAGCTCATAGCGAATAGGCTTTGTAGCAACTCTTACAGACTTCTGGCAAAGGAGTGCAAAATAGCAATCTTCGCTCGTAAGCATTCCTGAACTCGGAATACTCTTTGCTTTTCCAAACTTTTTGGAACTCCCTCGCATCACCGAAATACTGTTTTCTGATTTTTAACTCTTCTCCTTTGAAGAATCTCGTTATAGTCTCGTCGTGAGTTGGTAGGTGAAGGTAGGCGCATGGAGAGACTTTGCAGTCAACGGTTACGAAGCAGTTCTTTATCGGGTTCTCTGCACAAATCAGGGCTTCCTCCATCTTTATCGGTCTTGCAACGAAGTTTATCTTCAGCTCCTTAGCTTTCTCCTTCGCAACCTCGATAATCCGCAAGTGCTCCTCGCTTGGATTTTCTGAGAAAATCTCCAAACCCACGAGCTTCTTCGATGGTATGTAGTCGAGGTTGTTCGCTAACACTTCATCCGCTCTTACCGATTTTGCAAACTCGACAAGCTTTGGGAGTTCTGAAATCGTATTCTTCATCATAAGCGTCGCTATAACGATCTTAGGTCTTTTTTTTAGCGATGTGATCGCTTCAATACTTTCTGCGATTTTCTCGAGTCTTGTTTTTCTCACTTCCCTTTGCCCATCGATTCCAGCGATCGAGATCGCAATCAGATCAAGCTTCGAGATCTCCTCTTTCCACTCTGACAAAAGAAGCCCGTTCGTTGTTAGACTTACTTTGCAATGCTTCTTTGCAAAATCTATCATCTCTCCGAGCTCAGGATTCAGCAAAGGTTCTCCCCAGCCTTGCAGGTGAGCATAGCGGAAGCGAGAAAAGGGAATTTTCTTGAAATCTTCAAAGCTCATGTCTTTAGCTTTCCATTCGAAAAAGCCCTTCGGACACATTAAACAACTCAGCTGACAGCGTGTAGAGACTTCAACTTGGACAAAATTGAGCTTCGAAAAAAATAGGAGCATTTCAGGATTTTTTACGTCTTCTTCTTTTCGCCTTCGATTTTGGGGGTCATTTCGAGCATTCTGCTGTAGATCTCGTCCTGCTGTTTCTCTAGCTGATCGAGAAGCTTCTTGAAGTTGTCAAAAACCTTTGTCTGCGATTCTGTGTATAGTTGAATCGCCTTTCGAATGCTTTCAAAGCTCTCGCTTGGAACGAACTGCTTCACGTAGAACTCATACATGCTCACATAGCTGTCCATCGCCACTTTCAGCAGATCCAAACTTGTTCTCGCTATTCCAAAACCCATCTTGTAGAACCCCTTACCCGCTTCCATCAATTCCTTCATCTCCATACCTTTCACCTCCTTCTCTAACAACTATTACTTTAACAACATCTCCATCACGTATCCCCAAAGCTATTTTTTCAGCTTCGGGAATCGAAATTCTCCCGCCGGCCTGAACCTTTGCTCTAAAGACTGCGATGTCTTTGTTGAGAATGCTGAAGCCAGAAACGAGCTTCATCATCGAGGAAAGAGTTTCCATGAACTCTCTCTGCAATCTCAGTGCATCTTCCCAGAATTTTTGAATTTCGCTGAAATTTGGCACCATCTAATACCATTAGATGCCATTGATATAAATACTTTTCGGTTTAGAATTTAAATTCAATAGAAAATTATGCAAAAGCTTAGCAAAATGCAAACACTGTTCGAATTCCGAACCAATAGGTTCTAAAAGATCAAAACTGCGATAACTTTTTAAAATAGTCGAAACACTATTTTCATGAAGCCCGTAGAGATGTTTGAGAACGTTTTCTGGGTCGGAGCTTTGGACTGGGATGAGCGAGACTTTCACAACTTTCAAACGCCACGGGGCTTGACGTATAACTCGTACCTCATCGTTGACGATAAAAATGTGCTGATCGATGCGGTAAAGCACAAGTTCGTTGCAGAGCATTTGGAAAAGATCTCAGCAATTTTGGATCCGAAGGAGATAGATTACGTGGTTGTGAACCACATAGAGCCTGATCATGCGAGCGGGCTTGCAGATGTGATGCGGGTTGCAAAGGATGCAGAGGTAATCTGCTCTCAGAAAGGCAAAGAGGGGATCTGCAAGAACTTCGACTGCAAGGACTGGAAGATAAGAGTGGTTAAGAACGGAGAAACGTTGAAGATAGGGAAAAAGACGTTGATGTTCATAGACATGACGATGTTGCATTGGCCTGACAGCATTGCAACTTATCTCGTCGAGGACAAGATTTTGTTTTCGAACGACGCCTTTGGGCAACACATCGCCACTGAGGAGAGATTTGCAGAAGAAGTTGGAGTCGAAGAGGTGTTGAGATGGGCGAAGTTGTATTATGCGAACATACTCATGCCTTTGGCTCCGCTGATAAAGAAGAAGCTCGAGGAAATAAAGAACGTGGAGATAAAGATGATCTTCCCGAGCCATGGCGTTGCTTGGAAGAATCCAAAGCCGATAATCGAAAGCTACGCAAAATGGGCTAGCTTTGAGACAGAGAACAAGGTGGTAATCGTTTACGACACGATGTGGGGCTCGACCGAGAAGCTTGCAAGAGCAATTGCAGACGGAGCGAGTAAGGTTGCGAAAGTCAGAATCTTTAACGTCAGAAAGGACTCGTGGACCGAAATCGTCGCCGAGATCTTGGATGCGAAAGCAGTCGCAGTTGGTGCGCCGACAATTCACAACTCGATATTTCCGCCGGTAGCGGGATTTCTGAGCTATTTGCGAAGCTTAAAACCGAAGAACAAGAAGGCACTTGCATTCGGGTCCTACGGCTGGAATGGTGTTGCGGTAAAGGAAATTGCGAAGATACTCGAAGAGCTCGGCTTTGAAACGACCCAATTCGCGGTGAAGTTTAAGCCTACAAGGGAAGAACTTGAAAAAGCTTACGAGTTGGGGGTCGAGCTTGCGAAATGATCGTTGGCATAAGTGGCAGTCCGAGGAAAAAGGCAACGGAGTTCGTTTTGGGCAAAGCACTTGAGATGATGAGCGAAATGGGATACGAGACCAAGATGTTCACAGTTCGGGGAAAGCAGATAGACTTCTGTCAACATTGCGACTACTGCTTAAGGCACAAGGAGTGCAGGATAAAGGACGACATGTATGAGCTCTACGATATGCTCGAAAAGGCGAAAGGTATAGTTATCGCAACTCCTGTTTACAACGGTGGGGTCAGCGCTCAAACGAAGGCCGTGATGGATCGTTGCAGAGCTTTGGTTGCTAAAGACTACAACTTCTTCCGTGGAAAGGTGGGGATGGCGATAGCTGTTGGTGGAGACAGAATAGGAGGACAAGAGCTGGCGATCCAACAGATTTTGACTTTTTACATCCTAAACGGCATCATCCCCGTAAGTGGTGGATCCTTCGGCGCAAACCTCGGCGCAACTTTCTGGAGCAGAGACACGCTGGAAGGTGTTATGGGCGACGAAGAAGGGTTTAGGAGTCTGAGAAAAACTGTTAAGAGGTTTTTGGAAGTGTTGAGGAGTTATGAAGGTCGCATGGGGGATAACGGGGAGCGGTGATAGGCTTCGAGAAACCGTGGACGTGATGCTCAAGATCAAGGAGATGTATCCGAACCTCGAAATAAGGGTGTATCTCTCGAAAGCAGGGCAGCAGGTTGTTCTCTACTACAAGCTCATGGAAATGCTGAAGAACAACTTCAAAGTTTGGACTGAAGTTAACGCAAACGTCCCATTTCTCGCAGGGATGCTTCAAAGCGGTGTTTTTGAGTTTCTTTTGATCGCCCCGGCAACTTCGAATACAGTTGCAAAGATCTCGATGGGGATCGCGGATACGCTGCTAACGAATTCGGCAATCATGGCTTTAAAAGCCTTTGTTCCTGTCTACATCATGCCCTCGGACTACAGAGAAGGGATTGTCGAAACCGAGCTACCTGACGGGAGAAAAATGAAACTGCGAATAAGGAGAGAAGATGTCGAGCACGTGGAAAGGCTCAGCAGGATGGACGGAGTTTTCATCTTGGAAAAACCCGAGGACATCTTTGCGATTTTTGAGAAGCACTTTGGAAAGTCTTAGAGAGAAAGACATAAAAACAAAGAAATAAACAAACTTAGGGCTCGTGGTCTAGGGGTTATGACACCGCTCTCACACAGCGGAGGTCGGGGGTTCGAATCCCCCCGAGCCCATTTCGTGCGGGAATTTGAGCAATTTAAGAGGCTATCGTTTAATTCTTGATTTTTTGAATGGCTTGATTTTCGTTTTGAAGGTTGTGGATTTTTATCTTCGCTTGGAATACTTCCAAAGTTGCCAACTCGGTTGCCAACTATGTGTATGAAAAACCACTCTTTATCACGGTAGATCTCCGCTTCGCAACCTATAAGCTCGGAAAATTCCACAGGCAACCGCAAATAAGGATATTCGAAACCTTCTTTGGCTTTCTTTTTTCTAATAACGACTTTTCCCACAAGTTCCATAAAGACATAGTTGGCAACTTGAAGAAAAGACTTACTTAAATATTACCTCCACCTTGTGACCGCTTGAGTTTTTCGATCCACAGCCGAGAACTACTTGAACAAACCCTGAAAACGTTCGATCGATATATTTCTTAATTATGAAATTTTCAGCCTCTTCCCAATCTTTCATTGATCTAATTTTTTCAACTCTTTTAATTTCGAGGTTTATGCGATATCGCTTTGCAAATCCCACCTTCTTCAAACTTTGCAGTTCTCTGAGATACCCGTCATAGTATTCCCGAAAACCAAAATTATTTCTTTCTGCGAGTCTCTTATCTACGACCAAATACGAATACTCGCACAATTCTGTCTGGATGAATGGATTATAAAGCAAAAATTTCCTTTGAATTTCTTTAACGCCATTCACATTCATTAATTTCAAAATTTCTTCTAAATACTCCACAGA
>Ga0209080_1000715_pt1 | contig 20219 bp, 18 predicted proteins | sample JNZ110809AmetaG_FD_184123 | JGI IMG/M metagenome (GOLD analysis project Ga0209080, IMG submission 184123) | Hot spring microbial communities from Jinze hot spring, China to study Microbial Dark Matter (Phase II) - JNZ 110809A (SPAdes) (version 3) ...
GGATAAGGATAAACCTGGTTGTGATATTTTTCAGAGTCACTTTGGTTATATTGCTGATGGGGCATGTTAGGCATAGATTGCTACATTAAAAGGAGAGGTGGAGGCTATTAGTACATTTGTTTTTGGAAGCCAAGAATGGAGAATGTGCATGTAAAGCATTTGTTTGCAATTCTGCAAATTGCGGAAAAGCTTTTTCAAGTGGAGAGCTTTGGAAAGCATTCAGATGTGTTTATGACAACTCATGGGAATGGGTAGAAGCTCATCCCAACAATCAAGTGCCAACAAACTTTTGCTGCTCTGATGCTGATTGCACCGCATATAAATGCGACACTACTTACTACAGGTGTAAACAATCATGCACTAGTGATGCTGACTGTAAATCTGGTTATTACTGTTATTGCTATGTTTGCAGTTCTACTTTTACTTCAGCGGGCTGCGAAGCTGGTAAATGTTGCAATAGGGGTTATGGTGAAGCTGGTATAGGAAGTTGCGTGAATGCTGGGACAATTTATTCAAATTATCTTTGCGACCCTCCAGAATGGGAAAGCAACGAGTCTAGTTAAATGCCATTGGCTTATAGGCTCCCTAAGCCTCTCATGTAAGCTTAAGCTTCTAGATTCAGATGGGAAGAGGAGCTCATCATCTTGGATTCCACCATACTTCTCCTTTCTCCAATTAATGTATTGTCTAAGGGCCTCTGAAGCTTCAGCACCAAAGAAGGTCCAGTAGTCAACATCCTCTTTACAAGCGTCTGGAAGAATCTTCCTTAAATCGCTTGTAACATGAACCCTTATGGGGATAACACCGCTCTCTATCTGATCCTTCAGCATACCATAAGTCAAAGCCCTCAAAGCACTATTCCTAAGCCCAGACTGAAAGAGGCAGAGGATTATCGCCCTCCACTTCAAGTCGCAAATAGAAGCCATCTTATACACTTCCTCTTTAGTCGGCACATACTCAGGCCTCTTCATGGCTTTGTAGGAAGCATCGAGATCAAGCTCCTCAACCTTAAACTTATTAGCCTTTAAAAAGCTCCGCAGGGCCTTCATAGCATTCAAAGCCGTACTTTTCTTACCCTCATCACTCCACTTGTCACAAAAAGCCTGAACCATCTCAACAATCTCATCCTTAGGCAACTTAATGAAATCATCCGGAGAAAGATTCACAAACTGAACAAACCAGGCTAAAAGCTTAAAGTAAGCCTTCATCGTTGAGAAAGAGCCCTTACGCTGCAAGCTCCTTAACCAACGTTGAACGCTAACATACTCAGAATTCTTCCATTCTTCATCTAGCTTAAGTATCTCCTCGAAGAACATTTACCACCAGGATAACTAAAAATGATCTTGTATTTAGATGTTACCCACCCTAGGGGGCTGGTGTGCTGGCCGTAACCCGCCTTCTGTTTTAGACGGCATCCGACTAAACGGGCTACCCGCGCCTCACGCAGCATTCATAGGCGCCTACTCGCCCTTTCACCCCGCAGGACGGCCGTTTCACCGCTTCCACCAAGCCTACTCGGCGACTTAGCACGCCTCAACGTCATGGGCTTGGTGGACGTTCCGTTTCTGTTCCGGAGCCGGGGCTCTCGCCCCACGCCTTGCGGCGTTGCGGGCTGCATGGTGGGCGGAGTTTCCTCAGGCGCAGACGCGCCCGAGAGCCGTCCGCCAGCTCACCAGCCCAAAAATATATTGGTTTTGCTTTCGGATAAGCGTTTTGTTTGCTTAGGAAACTACTTTATATCTTGCAGATTCTCGAACGAACCTTGTTATTGCGCCCGTCGATCCACATGCGGGGCACTTTGATTGTTCTCCGCGGAAGGTTTTATGGCAGTTGCTGCAGTATATTACAGTCGTATTGAATGCGTATAGCGGTATTCTGAAGCCGCTAATTATCCTCTTTGATAACGATAGCAGTTCTTCCTGGGAGCGCTCTCCCACCGGTATTTTAACGAGGTGGCATCCGGAGAAGAATGAATGTAATTTCTCTTCTATTTTGAGGTACTTCTCCAACGGTATATCAGCGGTATACAGTAAGCTGCACAAGTCGCTGTAATATGGTCTATCTTTAGTGCCGCTAACGTTCACCTCGGCTAAACCATAATGCTCCACATCTAAAGCAGCCATTCTTCTTGAAGCCTCCATGTCTGATACTAGTGATAGAGCGCAGCGCATTTCCTTTTTCTTTGAGAAGTCGCCGGTAGCTTTATTGAGGTGTGAGGATATTTCTTCAGCAATCTTTAGCGGCCCGTTCCCCTCATGAATTGATTTTCCAGCCGCCAATTCAATAGTTTCATTTAAGCCGGCTACGCTTATCAGGAAGAGCGAATTATTAAGCCTGCAATACGGGTCGCCCCTCCCACCATAAGATAGGAGCGGCAGTAAACCTTCATATGCCCGCTGCCTTATCGTCAGATGCTTTATTTCTAACGCTCTGAGAGCCTTCTCCAGAAAATCGTGGACGTTCTTGAGGAATCCCTCCCTATTACCTTTAGATTCGTAGAATGCTCTTGGAAGATTAACCGTGACGCTGCCTACGCAGCCAACTCTAATAGTATCCAGCTCCCAATCCCTTCTCCATTCATCTGAAAAACGCTCTCCGGTAGCTAGGTAGGATGATTTCTCCTCAACCTCAGAGAATAAATTCGCGAAGTATGGAAGACCGTATGCTGCAAGGGAGTGAGCCTCATAGAGAACCCTCTCCCCCTCACTGAAGCCTAAGCTTCTAGGGGGAACCCTGATTATTAGGCTCGGATTAAACATGATTTTAGACCTACAAATCTCGTTTAAAGTCTCGATAATTAATGATAGTAATGTTAAGCTTTCATCGGCGAAATCGCCGTAAGACCCAACAATGTCCCCGCGCGGTCCAATGGCTCTACACTCGCATAAATGTTTCGGCATATCTATGTCTACGCTCAAAGATACCCCGGTTGGAACAGTTAAATTAACAGATGAGAGGAATAGCGTTATCTCATCCTTAATTTCATCCCTCGATAAGCCTTTAATAAAGGGCGCTAAAAAAATGTTGAAGTGTTCTAGACCCTGTTCACATGATATCTCCGCGGACGCTATCCTCAAAATATTAGTTATCAGGTTTAGCGCAGCCTTTAGGTTTTTAGGCGGCTGAGCTGGAACATAATCAGAGCTCTGCTCCCTGAACACTAAGCCGTACCTAAAGAAAAACCTTAAGTCATGCACGAAGCTATCCATCTTTAAAATCCAGCATGCAAGGTTGTTTATGTTTAATGTGCCCGATAAATGTGCGTCCGCAATATCCCTAGGGAGAGTGTTTAAAAGCGTATATTCTTCAATTACGCGGTTTCCGGCGGATGAACGAATAGCTTCAACGTTTGCGGATAATGAACTCATAGATTTTATCAGCTGAGTCACATCGTAAACTGGGAGGCCGAGGCGTGTCAGCTTATGTCTATATTCTTCTAAGCCGCGCTCTATAAGTATCGCGTTCACAAACTCCCTAATTAATGGCGCCGTCAAGTATTTCGTATCAAGCTTGAGTAAACGCTCTTCGGTCTCCCTAGCTATCTTATGAGCTAGGTCTGATGGAACCCCCGCCTCCCTAATCAATGACTCAGCAATCTTATTTCTATCAAAGGTTTCAATCGCTAGACGTGAGGTTCTCACAAGCATTTTTCTCCTGGAGGCTCTCTCCTCAAGCCGGCTTGCAAAGTCAACCAGAGCCTTACCTACGTCGGTCAAAATGTATTTTTTCGATTCAACATCAGGCTCTATAAGATCCATGTTCAAGAGAACTTTAAGGTGGTATGCAAACCTACCCGCGTCTTTACTTGGACTCAGCTTTAGGAGCTTCATTATCTCCGTGTATGAGAGGGGCCCCCTATCAAACAGCAACTTAAGTATGCTTAGCCTTAAATTTGACGAGACAGCCTTCAAGACTCTGGCGCCAGTTCTCTTACCTGATGGGGACAAAATGCATAACCCAAAACAGTATTATTTTAAATCTCAGATTTAAAACTTAATCCTCACCTATAATTCCTCCACTCTTTCCGCTCGTTTTCGCATTAACCATCTTTAAACCCTTTGACCGAAAAGCTCGCTTACTGTTATGCAGAAAACTTCTCTAAGGAGAAATAATGAGACTGTTGGTTGGGCGGCTGAATCTCAGATTATAGATCATTGATGTTTTAAACGATCTTTATTGATGTTTTGTGTTAACGTGCTTCTGGTATGTCTCCATTATTATATTGAATGCTTCTTGAACGCTTCTAGCGGGGTATAATAGGGCGACATCTTCCGGATCCAGTAGCTGGTGTTTTAGAGGCCACCTCTTAACCCACTCTAGGAAGTCGAGCCACATGTCGCCGAGCAATATTACCGGAATATTAGATATATGCTTCACCTGCAGGAGCTGCCAGGTGTAGGCGAGCTCGAGGAGCGTTCCAACCCCGCCCGGAGCAACGACTACCGCGTTCGCTATGCTCATGAACTCATCTAGGCGATGGGAGAACCTATCGAACTCCTTTTTAATATCCAGGTGGCTTGACTCAACCTCCTTAAAGGGCAGCTTAATCTTTAAGCCTATAGATTTAGCCTCACCGCTTCTTCGCCCGGCTTTATGCCCCTCGCTGGCGGCGTTCATCAATCCCGGTCCGCCTCCGGTAACTATGTTCATTCCAGCCTCACCTATCAGCCTAGCTAGCTCATATATCTCCCAGTAGATTCTGCTGCCGCGCTCTATTCTAGCCGAGCCGAATATGGCTACCGTGAAGCCTTCAATGGCAAACTCCTCTGAACTGGACACTTCCAAGACCTCCATAGGCATAGAGGATGAAAAATCTTATTCTTATCTCCTTAAGTAAGATCTTGCTCTTAAATATGAAGGTAGACTTAATCTATGAACCCTGTAGCTGAAAAGCGCGCTGATCTATTGGGGGCTGGTGCGCGTAATGACTCATATTCCTCCTTTAGACCGACCATGAGATTTGAGGTATACATAGAGAGAAGACATTTAGAAGACTTACGACCTTAGAAAACTATGGTTTGGTTGATATGATCGGCGGTTGGCAGGTTTATTTGCTCATAAAGCCCTACGATAATTAATGGTCCCGTGAGGAGAGGGCTTTTTAGGCAACTCAAAGGATATTATTTTTAAGGTTTATATGGATGGTGCGAGAAAATGATGTTTAGCGGTCATCTTAATCTCTAGCCCAAAGTATGGTGTTAAGAATTGGGGGCCTCTAGGAGAGAATCGCGCTTCTATTCTAAGGTTTTAATGGATGTGGAGAACGGGGTTTATGTAGATAGGTGGAGCATAAGCAGCGATGAACTCGGTGTTGATGGAAGCTGGCGGATAGAGAAGCGCAGACTTTATGGAGGTCTATCTGATGGAGTTGACATAATAATTGTCGATAATGGAGAGCTATCTTTCACCATCGTGCTAACTAGAGGCATGGGTATATGGAGGGGCGAGTTTAAGGGTGTATTTTTAGGCTGGGCTTCACCAGTGAAGCATTTGGTCAACCCATGCTACATAAATCTTGAGGAGCGTAGGGGGTTAGGCTGGCTTAAAGGGTTTAATGAGTGGATCGTCAGATGTGGGCTGGGGAACTTTGGTGCGCCCGGACTTGACGTAATTAAGGATAATATGGGTCGGGAGATAGAAGTATTCTTAACGCTCCACGGGAAGATAGCGAACACTCCAGCCAGCTATGTTGAAGTTAAGGTTGAACTAGACCCGCCATTCAGAATAAGTGTTGATGGCGTAATATATGAGAGTTCGATGTTCGGTTCAAATCTTAAGCTGACAACTTCCATTGCAACGGCCCCTGGAAGCAATAGCCTAGAAATCCTAGATATTATAGAGAACCTTCGGAGCATACCAGACGAGATGCAAATTTTATATCACTGTAATTATGGTAAGCCTTTTCTTGAGGAAGGCTCGCGTTTCATAGCGCCGATTAAACGTGTCGCTCCAAGAGATAAAACAGCCATGAAAAACATCGAGTCATTCAATGTTTTCGGCCCTCCGGAGAAAGGCTTTATTGAGCAAGTCTACTTCATGGAGCTCCTAAGCGACAAAAACGGGTTCACCGAGGCGATGCTCGTAAATAAGAGCCTTGATAAAGCCGTGTCTCACACCTTTTCAATTAAAGAGCTTCCATACTTTACACTTTGGAAGAATACGGCTGCCGAGGAGGATGGTTATGTAGTCGGCCTTGAGCCTGGGACAGGTTTCCCAAACACAAAGCGTTTCGAGAGAGAAAATGGCAGAATTATTAGGCTTGAGCCTGGAGGGAAATACAGCGTCCGAATGAAGATATCTGCTTACCTCGGCAAGTCCTCAGTCAAAGAGGTCATAGATCGCATAGAAAATATTAGAGGGGGAGCGGAGCCGGTCGTCTATAAGGAGCCTATAAGGGAATTTTCGCCTCCAACATAAACTTTAAACAATTTTTCCTTCCAGCAGCCCCATAGTATTGTGGAGATAAGAGACAGAGGAAAATTGAGATAAACCTTAAAAATCGAGGGCTTGTTCAGGGGCTTTAAACGCTAAACCGACCCACATTTTAAGTCAAGATTAGAGCATCGGTAGGTTTATGGGAAAATGAAAATGGTATCGCCGTTCAGCTTAGTGGCTTAAGAATCTTAACGTCTAATCCGCCGATTTCAACCAAACCTTTTAAGATCTTATCAGACAGGATTTCCTGACACTCCTCCTTTAAGAAGAACCGTGTAGCTTTTTCGCCGTGGTTCAGCGCGAATATAACTCTGCTTCCTCGACCAACTCTTTCGACGGCTTCAAGCCCCTCAGCTGGAGGTAACGTGGGCTTGATCCCCGCTTTTCTGATGAGCCAATCTGATAGCTGCGAATAGATTTCCTCGTCTGGGAATGTTCCGATATATATCGCTGTTCCCTCCCCATACTTATTTATTGTTGCCGCCGGCTTACCTGCATAGATCCCGAAGCCATAATATATCAGGGTTTCAGCCCCATTTAGTGAAAGCATCTCAGCCCAGTTTCGACCGCTACCGCGAGTTTTAGCCCCAAAAGTTTGCTCAGATATCTCTAGATCAACCCTCCCATTATCGGGTAAACCAGTGTACTCCTCAATAGTTATGCCGAACACATCCGATAACCCGCCTGGCAAAGTTAGCTCAGTTATAACATTATTCCAGTCCTTTACACCGGTTCTAGGTGTTGCGATTAAGATTCCGCCGTTTTTAACATAGGATCTAAGCCTATCTTCAATAACCTTATTCATAAGCATTAATGATGGGGCGAAGACGACTTTATATCCAGATAAATCCTCCCTCGACGGATCAACAAAGTCCACTGGAATGTTCCTTGAATACAAGGCTCTATAGAGGTCTAAAGATGGATCCCAAGAGCCCAATCCATAATAGTTCTTTCCGCCGTATCCGACTTCAAGATCCCATGCCCAAATATTATCGTAGATGAGCGTGAACGCCACCTCCGGTTTAACATTTGTCCCCTCAATATGAGGCTCGATCTTTTTTAGATCCTCGGAAACCCTTTTAACCTCAAGAAACCTTCTTCTGGGAACACCATCGTGATCCAGTATGCCGTGCCAATATTCTTCGGCTCCGAACCTGCAGGACCTCCACCTGAAGTATAATACTCCATCCGCCCCCCTAGCGATGGATTGGAGGGTCCAGAGCCTTATCTCGCCAGGCTTAGGGATAGGCGCCAGATGAGTTTTAACCGCGCCGCTTTGCAGCTCCATAATCCAGTAGGGCTTCTTCTTGAGACTGCGCATGACGTCATGCGCCATAGCTGCCGCCGCATAATCAACCCTTGAAACCCATTTAGGATAGTAGTCGAAGGAGACTATGTCGAGCGGTTCAGCCAGCTGGAAGTAGTCTAGCTCCTTATATAAGCCCATGAAGTTATGCGTTATTATGTGGTGTGGCGCGATCCTTCGGATTATATCGATTTGAATCTGCTGATATTTTATCCATGAGTCGCTCATGAACCTATGCCAATCCAAGCATAGGCTCGGGTTCTGCATATCTATGGGCGGCTTAGGCGGATATATCTCGCTCCAATCCCCGTACTCTTGGCTCCAGAATATGAAGCCGCATGACTTATTAAGGTTATCTAAAGTCCCATACTTCGCCTTAAGCCAACCCCTAAATGCTTCAACGCAATTGTCACAGTAGCACATGTCTATCCCAAACTCGTTATCAATCTGCCATCCAATAACGCTCGGATTATCCTTAAAGTGAAGCGCCATCCTCTCAACAATCCTCTTAGTATGCGAGATATAGTTTGGGTTATTCGGGCAATAGTTGCGCCTTGTCCCAGCCGGGCTTCTAACACCATTATGATCCACGCGGAGAACATCCGGATGCTTTTTAATGATCCACGGTGGCGGAGCCGCCGTCGGGGTTCCGATTATCGCCTTAATCCCCCTCCTAGAGAGAGTCTCTATCGCTTCATCAAGCCACTCGAAATGATATTCGCCTTCCCTAGGCTCAATCTTACTCCAAGAGAACTCGGCTAGCCGCACAGTATTGAAGCCGATCTCAGCCATAAGATCAGCATCCCTAACCCACCTCTCCTTAGGCCAATGCTCCGGATAATAATCTACACCAAACCTAATTCTCAAATAATTCTCCCTCCTTTAGCATAGAGAGAGTAACTTAAGGGCGCATCTAAATACATGGCATACCATTACGTTGATACATTAATGCGCTCTGCCTTTATAACCTTTAGATCATTCAGGGTGGCTGTACATGCTTAAGCCTCTCGCTGGCCGGCTCCCCACCTATCCCCCAATCCTCCTTAGGAACCTCATGAATTATAACTTCAACGGCTTCTGCCGGCACACCCAGCTCCGCAAAAACCTTTGTTACACCAGATATAACCTTCCTTTTCGCTTCCGCTGAAAAACCCCTCCAAACATACACGTGGACAACAGGCATACATTAAAAACTCTCAAGAAAATACTTAAGGATTCCGGAAATAACGCTTCAATTAATCCAGTTCCTCCCATTACCTTCAGGCGGAGAGGGTATGAATCTATTGGATATGTGATGATTCAATAGATGCGGGCAGGTTTAAGGCTGCTTTTTTGGAAGAAAGAACAGTTAACGAAACTTCACCTGATTTTCTCTAGAACCGCCCTCATGTCTTCTTCCGAAAACTTTAATCCAAGCTTTTTAAAAGCCATTATTATCGGCCCAAGAATCGATTCACCCCCGGTAAGGGGCTCCTTTATTCTGGTGTTCGGAGCCTTCTCCTTTATGGTTTTAATGAAGTTTTCTCTGACTATTTTTGATTTGAAGACGCTTCCCAGTCCACCGACAATTATCTTCTCATTCTCCATGCCAAGCCCTTTAATAATGCATAGTGCTGTTAAGGCAAGTTCTCTTCCAGCTTCCTCCAGTATGTTTTCAGCTACCTTATCGCCTTTATGGGCGGCTTCATCTACGATCTTAGCGATCCTAGAGATCTCTGTTGGATCACCCCTTAGCTCCTTATAGACTTTATCTAATATTTCGAGCTCGTTTTTAACGCCGAAATACTCGGAGACCATCTTTGATAAAATAGTTTTTTCTCCCCTCCCATCATAAGCTCTCGATATGGCATTCAGCGCTTTAACCGCAATCCAGTAGGCGCTGCCCTCATCGCCTATAAGCCAACCCCAACCGCTAGACCTCATTCTCTCACCCCTACTATTGATTCCAAAACCAATGCTTCCAGTTCCAGCAATAACCGCAACCCCCGGCTCCCCAAGGGTTACGGCGTAATACGCTGCGAGAGCATCATGCTCAACCAGAACCCTATCTCTCTCAATCCCAATCTTCCCTATAACCTTCCAAGCATTCTCCCAGTCTTTCGGCGTATCTAAGTCAGCCCAGCTTATAGAGATCAAATCTATGTCCCTTAACGATAAACGCGAGGCTGAGAGGCAGCCGTCAATAGCCTCCCTAATATTCCTCACCACTACTTCTTCCTTAAGCCACATCCCTGAAGGTCCAGAGATAAACTTCCCTAGAACATCCCCCTTCTCATTTATGATTACCGCCAAGGTCTTTGTTTTACCGATATCCATGCATAAAATAAGCATTCCTTAAAACCTCTGTATGTATCTGGAGAGGTTTCTCGGCTTATCCGGATCCCTACCCTTACCCACAGCATAGTAATACGCTAAGATCTGCATAGGTATGATCGATAGGAGGGCTTTGCATTCACCGCTATATTCAGGCGGCAGTTTTAAAGTGCTTTCCCCTAAATCGATGGAGTTGGATATTAAAATGATGTCTGCGCCCTTGCCAGCAAACTCTGAAACAAAGTTCTTTAAATGGACCGTATTCTCGCCGAGAAAACATGAGATCACTAAAGTTAATCTCTCACCTATAGTCGCCATCGGACCATGCCTAAACTCTAGGAGATGCAGCCCCTCAGTCGCGACATAGGATGTCTCCTTCACCTTTAATGCGCCCTCCAATGCTATCGGGTAGGATGGGCCGGAGCCCAGAAAGATGAATCTCTCAATGTTTTCGCTGAGTAGCCTTTTAGACGTCGCCGCGATCTTATCCTCATAACTTAGAAGGCTTCTCGCTAGGGATGGTATCGCTTTACATTCATCTATAAGGGTTTGCTTCTCACCCGAGATCCTCTCGCTTAAAATGCTGGAAAACATGGCTGTTGAAAGGGAGAACGCTGTAAAACTCTTCGTCATAATGATGCTCTTTTCCTCCCCGATATCTAACACAACCGGTTCATCTACAATTCCAGTGATTTCGCTCCCACCCTCGATTGTGAACCCAACCGTATATGCCCCCTTCCCCCTACAGATCTCGAGAGCCTTTAAGGTCTCAGCGGTTCTCCCGGATCTGGAGACCCCAACAACTAGACTATCGCTGTTCACAGCATCCGAGAAGTGAAGAATCAGCTCGGAGGATGGAAGCGCAAATGTTAAAACGCTGCCGTTCTTCATTAGAGGCCAAGAGCCGAAGAGAACAGCGTAATATGATGAGCCACAACCTATAAAAAAGATCTTTCTAAATTTGCGGGCTGAAGCCGCGACCTCGCTTATTCCGTCAAGGCTTTTTACAACGGCGTCTAATGCCTTCGGGGTATCCCTTATATCCCTTATCATATAATATTCTCGTACATTTTCTTCGGGAAGCATTTGGCAACACCAGCCACACTTTTACCAGAACCTATAAGGATTATTAAAACTCTAAAAGAAAAATTTTAGGTTGCTTCTAAGACGGCTGATCAAGCATGCCTAATTATTGTTCCCAGCGACCTTACTTCATCCCATAAAGTTTTCCACTAGAACGGATTAATTACGTGAGGGGCTGATGGAAAATAGCGTAACAACATCCTTTACACATTATTGTCCGCTTTTAGGACTTTAAGTGTCTGCTCGTAGTAGCGCGGTCCGTAAGTTAAGGTTACTTGATAGAAGTTTCCCCATTTCGCCTCAACCTCTTCAAGGTTTCCCTCCACGTAGGCGATCTCATCCCTCCAGCACTGCATTCTAAACTCCTCGAGATATGAAACTATTCTCAAAATATTGTCGGTTTTCGGTCCCTCAATAATTTCAACTGGTTCAACATAGTATATTGAGGGCATGAATGGGGCTTCCTCATCGTTTACAACCTTTACAGTAGCCTTAACCCAACCCCTCCAAACTATCTTATTGATATCATGGCATTCAGCGGATATCTCATGCCAAGCCTTAACGGGCTCAAATTCGACTTTAATCCTTCGCCCCGAGAACCTATCGTGAAAGACAGCGTAAATCATTTTCCTCCTTTGATGCCAAATAAACTCTTCAGGGCTTAAATTTTTGAAACGCCAGAATTTACCTCTAACAGGGCTGTCGTCGGCGAACTCGTTTGTGAAAAATGAGGATTTATCGCTGTAGAGGTCGCGTAGCGTCCGGCGAACCTCCTCTAAATTGCTTCTACCATAGACAACTATATCAATGTCAGAGAACTTCGGGTTATAAAAGCCATGTAGAAGGGAACCGAAAACCCCAAATCCCTCTAAAGGCAACCCCTGATCCTCAACAACTATGCGTAGAACCTCCCTAAGGGCATGGATCAATTCATCATTAAGGCTAGATTCAACTATTCGCCGCAGCCTCTCTCCGGGTTTCCTAACCTCCGCGATATTTTCACGCCTTACACCCATAACCTTCTTTCCTAAAGGCTCGTAGTTTAGCATGTGGTGGGGATACTTCTCCAGTATAAATCTCCAACCCTCATCCCCAAAAAACTTATAGAAAACCCTTCTACCGTCGCTCCTTACCGCTTTAGGGTTGTCTGACCGAAATACTTCTGACGGGGCATACTCAATGTCGCATATGTAGCCGTCCGGCGGATGAGAGTAACCGAGAACCCTGAAGATTAAACCCTCGTGCGTTAAAATGGCGTCCCGGTCTCTAAGCCTTAAATCGGCCAAATATACTCCTCCTCGCTTTCAGCTGTTCCGACAACAGCTTGATAAAAGATTTCGCCCGTCAGAACACTTTCAACCCGCTCCAACATACCTGAAACTTTAATCTCCCCGCCTCTCCTAGCAACATTTCTATAGCACCCGATCATGGAGACAACTCTCTTGGGAACCATTTCGCGCGGAAGAGCTGATTCAGGGTTTAACGGAGAATAATTTTCAATTTCATATATTGCTGGACGAAACATTGATTCGCTATCATCTTTAACCCTACATTTGAATTCCACGTGTCTTACGGGCGCATAATAGTGCCAGCCGTACTTTACGTTTATCTCTTCAGGTTTACGAACAGCGGTATACATGAAAACTCTGCCCCTATATAGCCCCCTAAATTTCCTCGCATAGTCCAGCCTGTTCTTGAAGATGTATCTTAGAATCCCCTCACCAGCAAGCTCCCCTATGGATGCTTCAACCCTCCTAAAGTTTTGCCCGCCGTAAACGACTATGTCTATATCGGATTTATCACTATGCATATTTAGGGCGACTGAGCCATGGATGCCGAAATCCTCCATTGGGACGCTTGAGGCGTCAGAAATAAGCCTGATCAAATCCAGCGCCGCGTTCTGGAGGTTGTCCCTATCCGATTTCTCAATCAAATTTTTAAGACAATTCCTAGGGGTGAAAACTCTCCTAATGCAATCTAGCGGCACGTTAATAACCTCTTTCCTCCTAAAAGGACAAAAATAGACGTATCTCGGAAAATTCTCCTTGAAGACCTTTAAGAACTCCCTATAGTTTCCCGCAGTATAAAGCTTTTCAGCGCGGAATAGTTCAATATCACCATACTTCCATTTTCTATCTAGGAAGCTGACGTTAAACAGTTCCCTGAATGTTGAGGGAATATATTTCAGAAATGAAAAAACGCGTTTCTCCGGATGCTCGTATCCGAAAACATTAAATATGAAGCCTTCATCTGTAAGGACGGTATCTCCGTCCAGAGGAACCCATTCTCCAGCAGACGACATAGGCGCCTCAACCATTTTAGCTTAACAGATTTAATCTAATTTTCAACCTCTTAGATTTAAAGATAAAGAGACCATTCATCATTGATCCATAGTTATCTAGCAAAATGGGTGACGATTAAACGCAGAATAGAGGATTAAATTTTGATTATAAGCGGAGCGCGTCCAGCAGCTATTTCTCAGAGCTGGGGCTGGAGAATAAGGGAAAAAACGCTCAGAAAATATTTTAATGTTTTCTTTAGGGCTGAATTAAACCCCATAAGATTAGGGCGGTTAACAGGGAGATTGTTGTTAAAGCGTCGGCTAAGGAGCTTTCTATAGGGATCTCAAAGTTATCTGGATCCAGCCCCCTCTTATAAGTTACTATCGCCACAGAGTAAGAGACTAAGGTGATTAGCGCAGCGGCCATAATGTTAACTGTGAAAAGGAGTAAGGAAAACCTCGCGATACTTAAAGGACGTAATGTCCCAACCACCGTGAGGGCTAGAATGGAGTAGGCGAAATACATTATTAGGGAGGCTGCCCACGCCCCTAATATCTCTGAAATATGATCCTTCATTGAGAAAAACGAAGCCTTTAAGGTGCCTAAAGCGAGTTTCGTTGTAGCTGTTGATCCAACAACAGCGCCAATATCCCCTATGGTGTCGATTAAAGCGGGATAAACGACGTAGATGGGGTAAGTCTCGTAAACTCCCTCTTTCTCCCGTATAACCTCGTCAATTCTCCCCAAAAACGCTCCGGCAACATTAACTATTAAGGAGACTATGATGAAGGTTAGTAGGGACTCCCTTAAAGTCTTGATAAACTCCGGCTCATGTATATTTTTAGCGAGGATGTAGACTGCTGTAAACGATAGGATTAGATTCGCTGCGAGGAGAAGGTACTGCCAGAAGGAGCCATAGACAACATAGATGTTGAGTAGAAAAATGTAGGTCGCGGTTATGAGTAGATCCGATACCGTGGACTCTACGGGGTACAGGATTATATCTGGGTCTAAACCATGCTTAAAGGAGATGAAAGAGGTTGCTAGGGTGAGCGGAGAAATGATTACTAGGGAAAGAGCCATCGTCGCCATGAGCACGTTTACCATATCCCACAGTTCGCCAATAAGCATACCCCGATAAATTACTCCGAGGAGCACTGATACCAAAGCCGTAAATATGCTTAGCTCAAATGTTAGGAAAACTATCGCCTGAAGAAGCAAATAGAAGCTTCTAGTGTTTTCAAAGAAGCGGGGTTTAACTGTGCCGAGATGGAGCGCGGTGCTCAGCCTTCCACAAAAAAGACCGCCTATAACCCCACGCGTGCTCAATATCGGAGGATAAATCATCACAGCCCATGGAACTACTCGAAAAAGCTCAGAGCAATATTCGATTATTGTTCCGGCGAATACTCCACATATGTTAAATAAGTAGGCTGTCACCGATTGTCTCAAGGTTTTTGTAAACCCTGATTTAGAGCTCACTGTCATAGCCGGAAACCTCCAGAACAGAATTTATGGAGCATGAAGGCAGGTAGGCTGAGAAAAATGGCGTTACCCGCTGGGTCGTGTATAGCGCAAGCAGCCTCATCGTTTTCGTCCTCTTAAACCTTCACGCTTTTTACATCTTTTGCAGGCGCCCCTCTTTATCAAATGATTTAAACCATTAATTGGTTGCGAAACATCCTAATTAACCTTTAATAATATGCTTTCCTCACTAGAATTCTCTCTGGGGACCGAAAAACAGGTTTATGTGGGAAACTGAGGATTTAGACAGGATTATTGCCAGAAAGAGAGATGGAAGCTGACTTATTGGCAAAATCCTTATATTTAGGATTTAAATCCATTTATTTGCTTTCCCAGCCCTGGGGGGTCTCCGCGGTACGTTAGAGAATAAATGCGTGACTCATGGTCTCTGCTTATACTGCGCTTCCCTCGGGCTTGGGTGCTGCAGCCGCTGCCGCCCATTCATCCTAGCTGAAGACCTCCGCCTACTCCTAAAAAACTATTCTACGGAGGAGGTAAAGGCGATTGTTGAGGTAGGCTTAATCCCCGCGATGTACCTTCATCATCTCCTGGATCCGGAGATGAATCAGATATACTATTTTTGGGAGAACGCATATTATCGCCTCCAAACGAGATTTATAAATGGCTCATGTATAGCACTACTGCACGGTAAGGGCTGTAGGCTCGGAGACTATAGGCCGCTAATCTGTAGGGTCTGGCCGTTCTGGTGGAAGGACGGGGTTGACCTATCTTCAGGCGACTTTCCAATAGAGATTAACGGCGACTGCACGATGGCTATCAGATGGAATATGCCTATTGAGGAGATTTTAAGGGAATTCGGCTGCTCGGAAAACACCATTAGAAGGGAGCTCTTAGCCTTAAGCAGAGCTCTTAAGGAGCATGGTGAAATGCTAAGGGAAGCCGCGAGGAGAAGGATACCACCCAATGAGCTGCTAAACTGGATTATCGGTGAAATCACACGGTAGCGCCTCACGCTTCAACCCTCTATGATATTATTTTAATGCTACAACATAACTTGGGATGATTTTGGGAAAGATAGAAGCATGACATGTGGGTAATCGTGACTGTAAGAAGCAATATTTACGCGAGATAATTGATTAGACATCTATATCTATAGACTTAGAGAGCTGGGGTTAACGATTATGGTGAATAGATATTGCGACCCAAAGAATTGAGAAAAACCCTTAAAAGGCTCTATCCAAGATGCAGGCAGCTTGAAATCGAAAATCTGGTCTCAGCAATACTCTCCAGAAAATACTGGAAGGTTCACCCAGATAGGGACGACGCATACTATGTTGTCGCCTTAACAAGAGCAAGAAACTTATTTAGAAACGGCTTTAGAGCGAAGTCAACAGCCCCTTGGCCGATAACGGTTTCGCCTAGGGCTGCAAGGTTCTGTAGGCGCGGCAGAATACTAGTAGTTAAGAGAGAGGATCATAATTTCATCTCTGAAACAATCATCGATTGGCCTGTTCTCCTCAGGTTGATGAAGATGAACGAAGATTTAGCCTATAAATATCTGGTTGAGAATCCCGATCCGCCGCCCTTCCTTAACATGCGAATCTTTAAGGCTATATTACCTCGACTGAAGCTGACGGGTAAGACGACATAAATATGTGAGAAAAACTTAAATAAGAGAGGATTCTTTTCTCTCTTTATCTTACGGGTGATGGGGCCCACCCTTAACCGCCCGCTCTGGCCGCGCGGGCTGATGGCTCCTACCTTATCGATCTGCGGCTTAATGTGCCAGATGCTGGTGGGATGGGTTGAAGCCCCTGCTCTCTCTGGAGCTCTCGATTAAGGGCTTAGTTAACGTAGACGCTATTGTAGGTTATGTTCTTGAGCGTCAGAATCCCGATGGCGGCTACACGTTCTGCAGGTGGACTGAGTCGAACGCTCAAGACACGTTCTACGCGCTAAATATACTGGATATTTTGGGCGTCAAGCCGGAGAACGCGGATAAAACAATCGGCTTCCTGAAGGGGTTGCAGCATGCTGACGGCAGTTTCGATTCAGTTAAGGTCGCGTATTACGTGATTAAATCCCTACTCATGTTTGGGGAGAAGCCGCTAAAACCGCCGATAGGTCTCGTTGAATATCTGCCAAAGTTAATAGAGGATCTTGAAAGCCCATTTATAGATGTTGAAGCCCTATCCGAGGTTGAGAACATATATATGCTCGTCAACATATGTACATCGCTTAACATTGAAGTAGACTCGGAGAGAATTATTGAAGCAATATTAAGGATTAGGAATAGTGATGGGAGTTTTGGTAGCGTTAAGAGATCCAGGATGGCTTCAACATTCTATGCTGTTGGAACACTGAAAATTTTAAACTACGACGTTAGCAGATTGACCAGCACACTGGAGTGGATTAAGAGACTTGAGTATGCTGGGGGAGGCTTTTCACACTCACCCGGAACAGCACCAACGTATCTTGAGGACACGTATTTTGGCGTTAAATCGCTCGAGATATTTAACGAGAAAATAACTTATCCTGAGGAGACCCTAATGTTTGTAGCGAGGTTCCAGAACCCTAATGGCGGTTTCCGCAGATCAATATTTCTAGGAATATCGGATTTTGAGTCAACGTATCAGGCGCTATCGTCGATCAGGGTGCTGCTTTCCCCTCTGGGATTAGGGTGGCTTTAAATGTTTAAGGAGAGGTTCATGCCAGCCCCCGCGATGAAGGCTATTTTAAGCGGCCTATTAAACCCCTCCTGGGGCAAATTCCACAGGAGCACGATAGTTAGGCTCGCTGTTTACGGCAACCGCGTGGAGATCGGGATCGGTGAGGGAAACATGTATCAATGGGAGCTGGACGCTATAAGGAGCGCGCCAATAGAGCATGATTGGATCAATGTTAGGGCGCTGGGAACCGTGGGCATTGAGGGCATAAAGTATGTCCCAGAGAAGAAGGTTTCAGGGATGCCGAGGGGGCTCCTTCCAGTTCAAAGTGGAAGAGTGTACGTTTTTGTTAGCGATGATTTAGGGGCAATATTTCCAGCTTACAGATGCTTCGACATAAACTTCGGTGAGCGACGAATACTCTCCATAATTAGCCCGAGGACGCTCATTAGGGACATTGTTGAAGTAGTTCATCCAGCTTTTCCAAATGAGAGGTATCGCGGAAGAGTTAATAATGTGGAGGTGAAGGCTGAGGAACTGGACAGATTTTTCAAAATGAACTATGGAATAGGCGTGCTCAGAAAGAGAGGTTCTGTGAAGAGTAGCGTTGAAGCATTTCCGCTTCTAGGGGGAAAAGACATAAAAATTATCGTTGAAGAAATCCATGAAAAACATGGCTGCCAGAGCGCCCTAATCGGGGGAAAGGACACTATACAGTGATGAAATCTAGAACTCTTTACCTTCAATACATTTTATGAATTCTTTTAAGGCTAGAACTGAACCGTAAGCGAATTCTCTTTCACCCTCTTTCAGCATCCTCTTAATCTCCTCTATGCTCACGAACTTACCCTCGGAGATCTCCTCAGCGTCCAATTTAAATGGACCGTTATAGCGGCATAAGTATATTGCTGAGATTTCACGCTCGATTTCGGAGAAACACTTAAACTTCCCCACCCATTTCAGTTGAGCATTTACGCCGAGCTCCTCCCTAAGCTCCCTTCTAGCAGCCTCCTCATAGCTTTCACCATACTCAACATGGCCTGAAGCGGAGCAGGCATAGAGCCCGGGGTAAAGATCCTTGCTCATCGAGCGCTTCTGCAAGAAGACCTCACCCCTATCATTCAAGACTATCACGTAAACAGACCTATGGATTAATCCCCTCTTATGGCATTCACCCCTAGAAGCCCAGCCGATAACATTATCGTTTTCATCAACAACGTAGAGATGCTCATCCTTACTCAAGATGCAGCCGTCCTTTCAGGCTAAATTAATTGGCTTAAGCGGATTAAAGATTGAGATTTAATTGAGATCACGTTTCACTTATAAATGTTTAGTGGAGAATTTTTCGCCCTCATCCAGCATCGCTAAGTAATTTTCTACAGGTATGTAGTTCGCTATAGAGTTACCTGAGCCTAAAGCATATCCTCCTCCAGGCGCGCATCTTTTGAGAACCTCCCGAACGTAACCTCTAAGAGATTTTTCAGGCATACGTGAAAGTTTATCTACGTCTACTCCACCTAAGATAGCTATTCTATCACCATATTTGCTTTTCGCCTCCCATGCTGGCTCTATCTCATCCTGAAAAGAGTGTTTAGCGTCTATGCCAACATAGTTTATTAAGTCATCCATCACACCCTTAAGGTTCCCACAGGAGTGAAGTATAAACGGCAAACCCCTTTTATGAGATATTTCCGCGCATCTCTTCTGCCATGGGAAAACATATCTACGTAAGATCTCCGGCGAAAGAAAGGTTCCCTTCTTATAACCCATATCGTCACCCATCCTCAGCGCTATAAGCTTGCCCATCTTCGATATTTCCTCGTCAACCCCAACTATTATAGAGCCTACCTTATCGAACATTTTTTCAACAAGCCTCCTATCCTTATAAACCGCTCTGCAGAGGGGAACCATTCCCATAAGCCAGCTTACATGCTCGAAAACCCCACCGCTAACCCCGCCCACTACGCCCATATCCTCCGGCAGAAGCTTCTCAAGTAGATCAAAGTAGGTTAGATCAGCCGCCTCCTCGAGGTCAGGCCACGGATACTCTTCAAAGTCTTCCATAGTCTCTATCTCACCCCTATTCTCATCCTGCCACTCCCTAATCCCCCTAGAAAGCGTGGCGGTATCCCTTGCTCTAAGCCTATTAGTCCTCGGAAGGTTAAGGGGGATCTCAAAAGGAACATAATCGTAGCCCATCTTCCTGTAAAACCTTATTAAAGACAATATATGCTTCTTCTTAAGATCAACACTGAGATTAGGGCTTAAAGCAGGTATAGTTTCACCCAAAATCAGCTCCATAACCTCTTTATCCACAAAGTGCTCGTAGAACGGCACTCTATCTGGCTCGCCTTCCCTCTTAAGGACAGTTAAAAGCCTACGGTAATCCGGCTTCCTCATAGATAACACCTAACCTTAGGAAATATTTTCTAAAATAAATATTGTAGATCCAAGCCCTAAAAAAGAAGCTGGTGCTTTGACCTCCAAGCCTAGGCTTCAGTATAGCTGATCTATCCCATTGGCTCCCCTTAGGAGCTCAAATTTAAATTAGATTTACCATATATTTTAGTTTTTCGTCTTTTTTCTTTTTGGCTTATGTTTTTAGTCCGAGGTTTCTCTTCATCATCTCTCCGGTGGTTGGATCGCGTT
>Ga0209080_1000720_pt1 | contig 20109 bp, 21 predicted proteins | sample JNZ110809AmetaG_FD_184123 | JGI IMG/M metagenome (GOLD analysis project Ga0209080, IMG submission 184123) | Hot spring microbial communities from Jinze hot spring, China to study Microbial Dark Matter (Phase II) - JNZ 110809A (SPAdes) (version 3) ...
TGCTAAAAATGTCACTTGGAAGAGCATCACATTCAAGTGGGATGCCACTATCCTCAGTATCAACAACTTCGGTGGGGCTTTACCGCTTGAGGCCGTCATAGACAGCGCCGTTGTCAGGGTGGAAGGAGTGTACACGTCCAACACCCAACTCACCTTCCAGATCGGCGCCAACGAGGGGCACAACATGATCGCTGGTATAGACAACATGAGTGCGGCTGCTCTTGGACTTATGACGAGCTCTCTCAAGGTCACCGACCAGAACAGCGCCGAGAGGACGATCATGGTCATAGACGCTGCGATCCACCGCGTGAGCAGTGCCAGGGCCCAACTCGGCGCCATCCAGAACAGGCTCGAGCACACCATCTCCAACCTCGGCGTCGCGGCGGAAAACCTCACCGCAGCGGAGTCCAGAATCAGGGACGCCGACATGGCCAAAGAGATGATGGAGTTCACGAGACAGCAGATCCTGCTCCAGTCCAGCATGGCGATGCTCGCCCAGTCCAACGTGATACCGCAGAACGTGCTGCAGCTTTTGAGGTGATCTCCCGTAAGGTGAGAAGGGGGACCGGATGGTCCCCCTTTCGTTTTTTTAGGAACGCTTGCGCTTTTTGTGGAAAGATACCATTGGGGTGATCGAGGATGAAAAAGTGCCTGCTCTCCGTCGCCATGATCGTGAAGGACGAAGAGCACAACATAAGAAGGGCCCTGGAGAGCGTCAAGGAAGTGGTGGACGAGATCGTCGTGGTGGACACCGGCTCCAAAGACAGAACGCCCCAGATCGTCAAGGAGTACACCGACAAGCTCTACTTTCACGAGTGGAGGAACGACCTCTCGGAGGCCAGAAACTTCTCCCTCCAGTTTCCCACCTGCGAGTGGGTGTTGGTGATGGACGCCGACGAGGAGGCCTCTCGGGAGTTCAGGGAAAAGATCAGGGATTTCCTTGAAAAACTCCCCCAAGACGTGAACACCGTCTACGTGCCCATTCTGAGCTATCTGGACTGGGACTTCAAGAGGACCGAGATCGCCTCCGTTCCGAGGATCTTCAGAAACGGCACCGTCCACTTCGAAAACATCGTGCACGAGCAACCCGTGTACAAACCCAAGGTGGTGCACGCGCCGTTCGTGCTGCTCCACTACGGTTACATCTGGTCCAGAAAGCTCAGAAAGCAAAAGTACGAGCGGAACGCCTCGCTCATAAGGGAGCAGTTGAAAAACACGAAAAACCCTCTCGAGAGGATCTACTACCTCGCCCAGCTGTACAAGACGGAGGTTATCGGGGGAAAGTCGCACGAGGCCAACAAGATCGCCTGGGAGACCCTGAAAGAGATGGAGAGGGTCAAAGAGATCCCTCCCATAGGTCTTGAGTTCTTGTACCTGTTCGGCTTGAGGCTGATCGTCGAAGGTTTCTTTGAGAAGGGAAGGCAACTCATCGAGCTCGCCTTGAGGGCCTTCCCGGACAACCCGGATCCCTATTTCGGGATGGTGGCGTACCACGAGCGCAAGAAGGACTGGGAAGGCGTGTTGGAGTGGGGAGAGAAGTTCTTGGAGGTCCTGGAGAGGGCGCTCTCCAAGAAGGAGGAGTACGTGTTCACCCTGATGAGCTTGAAAGAGGTCGGCACGGCGCACCTTCTCATGTGCCACGCCTGCGTCAAGCTCGGCAGAATGGAAGAGGCCCACGATCACCTGCTGAAGGCCATCGAAAACAGGGTCGATCCGGAAAAATTCTCGCTCACGCTCAAAGTTCTGGCCGAGGTGGAGGACAGGGAACTCTTCGAAAAGGCCCTCCCGATGATCGAGGAGCTCGCGAAATTGGACGGTCTTTCCTTCGACCACGTCGTGGAGAAGATGGCGGAGCTCGACTTGAAGGTCCCAGAAGGGCTCTTGGATAAACTTAGGGTCTCCAGCAGGATCGCGTCGCTCGTCGTCGAGAGGCTGAAGACGGGAAGAGACATGCTCTACGAGTTTCTCACGAGCGGGGACTTGGACGGTTTCTTGAAGAGAACGGGCGTTCCTGGCCTTCTCACGATCTTCGACATCTTGCGCGCGAAAGAGAGCGAGGCGAGACTGATCAGGGTCTTCTCCAAGGTTCAAGGGGACGAAAGGTTGGTCGGCGTGGCCCAAGCGATCGTCGGAGACCTCTACCTGAGACTTGGAAACTTCCAAGAGGCGATCTCGAGGTACAGGAAGGCGATCGAGACCTTGCCGGAGATAGCGAGGTTCGTCAAACCCGTGATCGAAGACCTGAAGACGCGCCTGGATCCCGAGACGGAGGGCGTCTTCGAGGAACTCCACTCGTACTTCAACGAGAGGAGGGAGTTCCTGCTGGACGTTCCTTCGATGTTCGGGGAAGAAACGGAAAAGTTGCACCTGATCTCCGACCACCCCTTGGCCCTCTACGCTTCGGCCGTCGCCATCTCGAGCAAAGACAGGGAAAAGGCGAAGAGGCTTTTGGAAAGGATTTCAAACCCGAAGAGGTTCCCGTTCTACCACTACAGGCTCGCCAAACTGTACGAGGAGGACGATCCCAAGAGGGCCTTCGAGCTACACCTGAAGGCGGTCGAGGAGAACGAGAAGTTGGCCGACATCGCGCTCGGGAGGTACCCGTACACGGAGCTCTATCCGAGCCTCACCCTCCTGTTCATGAGGGAAGAGCACGAGATCGCCTGGGTTGGAAACGTCTCGGAGAAGTTTTCCACGCTCGGCGTCGTGCACCCCGTGAGGATGTGGAAGAAGGGCGAAGGCTTTTACTACTGCGTCCCCTTCCCGACGGACGAGGCCTTGAAGATGTACGAGGAGAGGGAAAGGGAAACCTACAAGACCCCACCGTTTCGGGTGGACGAGAAGACGGTGATGGAAGTGTTGGCCACGCTGGACGTGGACGAAGTGAGGGTTTATCCGGAAGGAACGCAACTTGAAGACCTCCTGAAAGACGACGTCAGAGTGAACGCTTCCTCCGAAAACCTCCTGATCGTTTCCGGTGTGGAGAGAGAGATAGATCTGTCGAAGGTGTTGGGTAAGAGTCGCGCGGTCTTTCTCTTCTTCTTTTCCCCAAATCCCATCAGGAGGGACGATCCCGTCTGGTATTACCCAGCCTTTCGAGTGCTGAGGACACCGCGTCAGATGAGGAAGGCCCTGGAAGAGGCGGGGTACGCGATCGAGAGGTTGGAGAGGAAAGGAGAGGGGCTCTTCTTCCTCAAGGCCGTCCGCAAGAGACCGTGACCTTTTGCGTTCCGTCCAAAACATGTACACAAAAGTGTACCATTGTGTGACGCCTCGTTTCCCTCCACCAAACCGAAAATTTATAATTTTCAGGCGTGTTTACTTTTTTTTGATTTTCTACTTCAAAGAGACTATAATGTTTTACAAGCGATGGGAATGGAGCGAAGGGGAAGATGAGGAGATACACACACCACCACATCCCGGTCATGGTTAAAGAAGTCATCGAATTTTTGAATCCAAAAAGCGATGGGATCATCTTGGACTGCACGGTCGGAGAAGGCGGTCACGCCAAGGCCATCTTGGATTTCTGCAAGGGTTGCCGCTTGATAGGTATAGACGTCGATTCCGAGGTCTTGGAGATAGCCGACAGGAAGCTCTCAGAGTACGGGGATCGCGTGAGCTTGTTCAAGGCCTCTTACACGGACGCAGATTTTCTCCTCAAGACCCTTGGGATAGAGAGAGTGGACGGCATTCTGATGGATCTGGGGGTCTCGACCTACCAGTTGAAGGGGGAGAATCGAGGTTTCACCTTCGAAAAAGAGGAACCGCTCGACATGAGGATGGATCTGGAAAGCGAAATCACCGCTCAAAAGGTGTTGAACGAACTTCCAGAAGAAGAGCTCGCGCGGATCATATTCGAGTACGGTGAAGAAAAACGTTACGCCAGAAGGATCGCGAGGAAGATCGTGGAAAGCAGGCCGCTCAACACGACCTTGGACCTCGTGAGGGCAGTCGCGGAAGCCTTGCCAACGGAGGAGATCCGAAGAAGGAAGAGGCACTTCGCCACCAGGACCTTTCAGGCGATCAGGATATACGTGAACAGGGAACTGGAAAATTTGAAGGTCTTTTTGGAAAAAGCGGAGGATCTCTTGAAGCCGGGTGGTAGGATAGTGGTCATCGCCTTTCACTCCCTGGAAGATCGCATCGTGAAAGAAGCCTTCAAGAAGTCGAGGAAATTGGTGGCGCTCACCGAGAAACCGGTGAGGCCAAGCGAAAGCGAAGTCAGGGAGAATCCAAGGTCCAGGAGCGCACGACTCAGAGCCGCCATGCGCGTGGAGGAAGGAGGAGATCGCTCTGCCAGCGAAGGTAAAACATAGGGAGAAGGTGTTGGTCCTTCCCGAGCAACTTCTCGTTACGATCTTGTTGGTTGGGATTGTGCTCTTTCTGGGCGTCGCCGTCTTCAACGTGAGCGCACACACTTTCCACGTCGTCCAAGAGAACAGGCGGCTCGAGCTGGAGATCACGAGGTTGGAACTCACCTACCGCTCCCTCGTCGACGAGTTCAAACAGCTCATGACGCACTTCGAGATACACGCTCCCTCGGAGTGAACGGATGTTGGATGAGAAGACTTAACTACCTTCTCTTGGTTTTTGGGGTATACCTGCTGATCTCTTTTGTCAACATCCTCTTCTTCCCGGAGGGGGGTGTGGGGCCCACCTGGAAGGTGACGATCCCTCCAAGAAGGGGAAGCATACTGGACGGCAAGGGAAGAAAGCTCTCCCACGACGTCTACGTTTACGTGGCCTACTTGGACGTCGGTTTTTTCAGGAAGCACTCGAAAAACCTCACCGCTCTGGAGAAAACCCTGAAGAACTGCGGTGTGGACAGAAAGGTCGACGAGGTTCTCAAAAATTACAGGTTCTTCAAGCTCTACGAATCGGAAAGCAGGGAAGAAGTCCTCAAAAGGATAGAAAGCGATCTCCTCCCTTACGTGAACGTCTCTTACGAGACCAGAAGGAAAAAGCTCACCGATTACGGCCTCTCTCCCATCTTGGGTAGCGTCCTGGACGGGAGAGGTTCCGGAGGGTTGGAAGGGTTCTTCGACACCCAACTTTCCAACGGCAAGAAAGGGTTCGCGAGGTTGGTGTACAAGGGTTCCATGAGGCTTTCTCCCGTCTTGGTGGATTACCAAAGACCTTCCGACGGCGAGGACGTGCAACTTTCGTTGGATTTGGACCTTCAGAGAACCACCTACGAGATCCTGAAGAAGTCAGTCGAGAGCTTGTCCGCCGAGAACGGTCACGTCGTCGTGATGGAATCAAAGACGGGAAGAATCCTTTCCCTCGTGACGCTCAAGGACTGGAACGACCTCGCCTGCGGTTACATAGAGCCGGGATCCACCATGAAACCCATCGTTTACGCCATCGCCCTCGAGACTGGAGCCGTCAAGACGAACTTTTCACTCGTTTGCCAGGGGAGGATAAAGCCCGTCGACAAACTCCCCAACATCATACGAGACGTCGAAGCCCACGGGGAGATCGATTTCCTAAGCGGTATCGTGAAATCCTGCAACGTGATGAGCGTGGAGGTCGGTAGGAAGATCGTCGAGAAGATAGGCGTAGAAGGTTTCTACGCTTGGCTCAGAAACTTCGGATTTGGCGAGAAAACTGGCGTGGAGTTTGCGGGCGAGATTGAGGGGGTGTTGAGGAAACCGAGAGAGTGGTCGCTTTTGGACTTCGCGACCGTGTCGATCGGTCAAGGGATCGGGGTGACTCCAATTCAACTTGTGGCGGCGCTGAACGTGTTCGCAAACGATGGAGAGTACGTGAGACCAACCCTTCTCAAAGACCAGACGCCTTCGAAGAAGAGGGTGATCTCCGCCAAGACCGCCCAAATCATAAGGGACGCGATGGTGAAGGTGGTGGAAGAGGGAACGGGCAGGATGGCGCGACTCGAGGGTTTCTCCGTCGCCGGAAAGACCGGAACCGCCCAGAAGGCGATCGGAGGAAGGTACGCGGACGTGTACCACTCGATTTTCGTGGGTTTCTTCCCGGCGGACAACCCGCGCTACACCATCCTCGTCCACGTGGACGCGCCGAAGGGATTGTACTACGGTGGGGACGTGGCGGCGCCGATTTTCGCGCAGATCGCGAAAGTGTTGCTTGAGAGGGAAAAGAAACAGGCGAGGATGATCGCCGTCCCAAAGGGCCTGATGCCAGACCTGAGGGGGCTCTCTTTGAGGGATGCGCTGCTCATCCTGGAGGAGATGGGTGTCAAGGACGTGGAGACGAAAGGAAAGGGATGGCTGGTGCAGGACCAATCGCCATCCCCGTTCGAACCCATCCCGGAAGGTAGAGTGGTCCTCTACCTTCAGAAGTAGTGTTTCGCCGCGTGCTCGACCGCTATCGCGCCATCCGCGACTGCCGTCACGATCTGCCTCAAGTTCTTCCTCCTGACGTCCCCTATAGCGTACAAGCCTTTGACGCTGGTCTCCATGTTCTCGTCCGTCACGATGTAACCGTATGGGTCGATCTCCACGAGACCTTCAACGAGTTTGGAGTTGGGGTTCAAACCGATGAATATGAAGACCCCGTCGGTCTTGAGAACCTTCTGTTCACCCGTCTTGACGTTCTCCACCACTACTTCTTCAACTTTTTCCTTCCCTCTGATCTCCTTCACCGTGGAGTTGTAGATCACCTCGATCTTCGGATGGCTCAAGACCCTGTCTTGGAGCACCTTCGCGGCGGTGAGCGTCTCGAGGAGCTGGACCATCGTTATCCTGTTCACCAGGTTGACCAAGAACATCGCCTCGTCGCAGGCGCTGTCTCCCCCGCCGACTATCACGATGTCCTTTCCAGTGAACAGATAACCGTCGCAGGTGGCGCAGTAAGAAACTCCCCGTCCGAAGAACTCCTTCTCGCCGGGCACGTTCAATCGTTTCGGGTTGGCGCCGGTGGCGACGATCACGACGGGCGCTTCCACCTTCTTCCCGTTGTCGAGCTCCACGATCTTCTTGTCGGCTTTCACCTCTAGTTTGATCGCCTCAGCGTTGACGAACTCGGATCCAAAACTCTCCGCGTGCTCTTTGAAGCGAGAGGCGAGCTCTTCACCCTTTATCTTGGGAAAGCCGGGGTAATTCTCGACGAGGTGTGTGAAGTTCACGTATCCGCCCTCCAGCGTCTTTTCCACGACCAAGACCGAGAGCCCCGCCCTCCTGGCGTAAATCGCCGCGGTCAGACCTGCGGGACCCCCGCCGATCACCACGATGTCGTACCTGTCCTTGATCTCAAATCTTTTCGGTACGTCCACTTCGAAGAACATCCCTTTCACCCCTCAGCGAGCCTGAGCACTTCTTCCACGAATTCCCTCTCCGGGTAGGCGCCCACGAAGAACTTGTCCGGGTCTCTGTTGACCACGATATGCGGCACGGAAGAAACCCCGAACCTCTCGCTCAGTTCCCAGAACTCGTTGGCTTCTATCATTTCGGCGACGATCTTGTCGCTGGCCACGGCCATGTTGTGCGCGGTCAAGACGGCCTTGGGACAGTAGGGACATGTCGGCGTCACGAAAACGCTTATTCTCACTGGTCTTTCCAGTTTTTCCAACTTCTTCAGCGTTTCGGAGGAGAGCTGCGGTGTGCCCTTCGAGACGGTTATTATGTCCTGTATGAGCGTTCCGAACTCGTGACCCGACGGGACACCGTAGAACCTGATCCCGTAATCTTTCCCTTCTTCAGATTCCAAAACGAGTGCTGGCACCATCTCTATGGCGTACTTTGCGACGAGATCCTTTTCCCCGTCGAAGTCGTGCACCTCGAGCGTCAACCTCGAATCGATGCCGACCAGCTCGGACAACACCTGCTCGGTGATCTCACAGTACTGACAGCGGGCAGGATCTTCCGATTTGAAGAACACAAGTCTCACGCTCTTCTTCAACTCCTTCTCGAACAGATCCCTCAGGTACGCGACGTCCTTGTTGGACAACAAACCCATGACTTCCACCTCCACCCATATTTTAACCAAATTAGTCGAATTTTTCTAGATCGTTCAGTAAACCCATTGTTACACCCAAAACCAACAGGAGGGGTATCAGGACCTTCCCTTCCAAAGCGAGGAAGGAAAAGACCACGTAGAGCCCTAGAAACTTCAGGAAGGGCTTCACGAAAGATCGGATCAACTTCTTCCTTATCTGGTACAGGCTGAACTCCTTCCCGTCGTAATCGAGCGCCAAAAAGATCAGCCTGTACCTCCGGTCTATTCTCAGCAACGGATCGTACATCTCGCCGAGAAAGAAAAGCACGGAGACCGCGTACGCCAAAAGGAAGAAGACGAAATTCGTGAAGATTTCGGAAAAGAGGATGAGGAGCCCCAGCGTGGTGATCTCGTTGAAGACCCGAAGGGGTGAGAGGTTCACCTTTTCCGTTCCCTTCAAGTACAGGTAAGAAAAGACCAGCGAGGTGAAGAGACCCCCGCTGGACAAGATCAACCCCTCGAAGAGCCAACTCATTCCTTTCTACCTTCCCTTTCCTTGAAGATCTCGGCTATCGCACCCAAACTCGCGAGGATGGAACTGGCCTCGAACGGGAGGAAAATCTTGGTGGCCTGTCCGTTGGCGATCTCTTTGAGGGCGTCGAGGTACCTGATGGTGATCAAGTCGCTCGTGGGTTTTCCTTCGTGTATCGCTTGGAATATCATCCTGATGGCCTCGGCCTGCCCCATGGCCTCCAGGATCAGCTTTTGCCTGTTCGCCTCCGCTACCCTCTTTATGGCCTCAGCCTCTCCCTCCGCCCTGAGGATGGCCGCGTTCTTTTCACCCTCGGCCTTCAAGATCTGGGCCTCCCTGTATCCCTCCGCTTCGAGGATGGCCGCCCTCTTGGTCCTCTCCGCCTTCATCTGCTTGCTCATGGCTTCGGTGATGTCCTGAGGTGGGTCGATCTTCTTTATCTCGACCCTGGTGATCCTCACGCCCCACTTGTCCGTCGCCTCGTCGAGCACCGTCCTGAGCTTCATGTTGATCTTCTCTCTGGAGGTGAGCGTTTGGTCAAGCTCGAGCTCTCCGATCACGTTTCTGAGGTTCGTCTGGGCGAGCTTTATGGTGGCCATCTCGAAGTTGCTCACGTTGTAGACGACCCTGTACGCGTCCGTCACCTCGTAGTAGATGACCGCGTCCACGGTGACCACCACGTTGTCCTTCGTGATCACTTCCTGCGGAGGAACGTCTATGACTTTCTCCCTCATGTCGACCTTGATCATCTTCTCGAAGAAGGGAATGATGAAGTGAACGCCAGAGCCAATTTCCCTCTTGAACTTCCCCAACCTTTCGATCAGACCCCGCTCGAACGGTCTCACGATCTTCAGAGAGCTCGCGGCGACGATTATGAGGAAAACGGCGATGATCACGAGCGCCACAAACATGGCACACACCTCCCAGCCCTCAGAGTTTTCTCACGACCACGTGTGCCCCTTCTACCCTCAATATCTTCACGTGTTCTCCCTTCTCCACGATGACGTCGTCGTCCTCCGAGAAGGCCCTCCACACGTCCCCGTTGATTTTCACGAGACCTGTGCCTTGCTTGTTGTCGATCGTCTCGATCACCAACGCCTCCTTCCCCACGATCTCCTCAACGTGGATCTTCCTCGGAGGTTCCCAACTCAGAACAAGCCTTCTCGTCAGCAAAACAAGGACCATGGAAACCGCACCGAAGACCAAAATTTGAACGTACACTCCAAAGTAAAGCGACACGAGGGCGGCGACCATCGCCCCGACACCAAACCAAAAGATGAAGAACGTTGGTGTGAAGATCTCCGCGACCATGAGTATCACTCCCAAGATCAACCAGAACGTCCAAGCCTCCACGGTCTTCCCCCCTTTCCGTCACAGCTCGAAGGTCTTGCGGGGATCCATGTAGATTATCTCCACGTCTGGGAACATCTCCTTGTAGCGCTTGATGATGCCCTTCATGTTGAAGACGTAACGTGTCGAGATGTGGTAGAGGACCACCTTCTTCACGCCCGCCTTCACCACAGAATCCATCACTTCTTCTATCGAGGCATGGTTCTTTATCTTCCTGTCACGCGCGTCCAAAAAGGTGCACTCGTGGAGCAAAAGCTCGGTTCCTTCGATCACTTCGGGCTCGAGCGCGAGGGAATCCCCGCTGACGGTCAGGATCTTCTTTTCGTACTCCTCTGTGACGAAATCACGTCCCTTCTCCTTGACGATCTTCGCGATCGTTTTCTCGTCCATGTCCTTGAACTCGTCCTTGAGTTTTCTCCTGACCTCGTACACGTGATAGCCAAAGCTCACCTCGCCGCCGACGTGCTTGGTCCTGAAGGGCACCACGAACCTCTTGAATCCACCGGCGTCTCTCAGAAAGATCCTCTCCCCATATTCCACCGCACGCGCGTTGAAGGAGAAGCGCAGGTCTGGGTTCGCTTTCTTTATGAAGTCGATGTACTCCTCGACGGCCTCGTTTCCTTTCGGGTAGAAGACGTCGAGAGGTTTTTCCCTGTCTCCCATGCTGTTGTTCCTGATGTTCACGATTCCCCAAAGCCCCGCTATGTGGTCCACGTGGCCGTGCGTGAGAAACACGTATTTGAGAGCGTAAACCTTGCTTCCGAGCGTTGTGGACACACCTTCTCCCGCGTCGAAGAGTATCCTCTCCGGCACGTAGAAGATCCACGTTGAAAAGAGCGCCTTCGAGAAGGCCACTATGTTCATTCCTCTTCCCTCTCCACCCTCATCTTTATGGTTCCCTTGACCCCGCCCGGAAGGGAGAGGTTTATTTCGTACTCACCGATCTCCTTTATGGGTTTTTCGAGTTCCACCCACTTCTTGTCGATGACCGCTCCCACGGATTTCGACAAGTGCTCGGCCACGTCGGCGGAGGTGACGGCTCCAAAGATCTTGCCCCTCTCACCAGCTTTCACCTTCATCACGTGCGTCCTCTTCTTCAACTCCTTCAGTATCTTTTCACTTTCGGCCCTCTCGCGTTCTTCCTTCATCCTTTTGATCTTTTCTTCGTTTTTCATGGCCCTCTCCAGTCCCTCGGTGTACTCTCTCGCAAGTCCCCTCGGGATCAGGTAGTTCCTCGCGAAGCCATCGGACACCTCTTTCACCTCTCCCTTTTTGCCCACCTTTGGGACATCCACTAACAGGATGACCTTCAACTCACGCACCTCCCTCTTTTTCGCTCTCATGCTCTATGATACACCCTCTGTGTGAAGAAAAGGTTATATAATCTGGTAGAGAAGGAGGTGTGACCTGTGGACAAGGCCATCATTCTGTGCGCCGGAAGGGGTACCAGGCTCCGCCCCCTGACGTTTACCACCGCCAAGCACCTCATACCCATCGCGAACAAGCCTATCTTGTTCTACAGCTTGGAGAGCATCGCGAAGACGGGGATAAGAGATGTCGGTATCGTCGTCAGCCCCTCCAACAGAGACGAGTTCGTGGCGATAGTGGGAAACGGAGCCAGGTTTGGCCTTAGGATCTCTTACATAGTTCAAGAGGAACCGAAGGGACTCGCGCACGCCGTCTGGGTGGCGAAGGACTTCATCGGAGACGACGACTTCCTCATGTACCTCGGAGACAACCTCATCCTGGAGGATTTGAAGAAGTTCGTCGAAGACTTCGAGAGGTCGGACTGCGTCGCCTCGATCTTGCTCTCTCCCGTGAAGGATCCCAGTCGTTTCGGAGTCGCTATCATGGAAGGGGAGCGCGTTTTGAGGGTGGTGGAGAAACCGAAGGTTCCTCCGAGCAACCTCGCGATCGTGGGGCTTTACCTTTTCAGGAACAAGATATTCGAGGGCATCGTGAACATAAAGCCTTCTTGGAGGGGAGAGCTGGAGATCACCGACGCCATCGAATACCTGATAGAGAAGGGCGAGAAGGTGAAAGGGTACGTGATCTACGGGTGGTGGAAGGACACGGGAAAACCCGAGGACCTGCTCGAGGCGAACAGGAAGATCCTCATGGAGTTGAAGGAAGAGAGTGTAGAGGGAACGGTGGACGAAAACTCCGTCTTGCAGGGGATCGTGAGGATAGGGAAGGGTAGCAAGGTGATCAACTCCGTGATCAGGGGTCCCGTCATCGTGGGTGAGGACTGCTTCATAAAGGATTCTTACGTGGGTCCTTACTCTTCGATAGGGAACGGCGTGATACTGGAAAGTTGTGAGATCGAAAACTCGATCGTGATGGACGAGTGTTCGGTGGTCAACTTGGATAAGAGGATAGACTCTTCGATCTTGGGAAAAGGAGTCTCTGTGAGGAGTTCCAAGAAAAAACCATCCGTCATGAACTTGATCCTTGGGGACATGAGTTCCGTGGATCTCTGAAAAAAGAGGGGGCGAAAGCCCCCTCTCACCTTCCTCCCCACCTTGCCACGATCGGGGAGACAACGTAGAGGGACGAGTACGTCCCAACCACCACTCCCACCGTCATGCCGAAGGCGAACGGCTTGACCACCGTTCCTGCGAACAAGAGTAGCACGAAGACCACCATGAACGTCGTCAAAGACGAATTGATGGTCCTCGCCAGGACTTCGTTTATGCTCGCGTTCACTATGCTGACCATGCTCTTCCCCCTGTACCTTTTGGCGTTCTCCCTGATCCGGTCGCACAGGACGATGGTATCGTTTATCGAGTAACCGATCAAAGTCAACAAGGCCGCCACGGCCGCCACGTTGATCTCGTAACCGAACAGGGAGAAGAAACCGAGCGTGATCACGACGTCGTGGACAAGGGCGATTATAGCCGCCACTCCGTAGATGAACTTGAACCTGATCGCGATGTAGAAGAGCATGGCGATGAAAGACACGACGATGGCCGTCCAGGTGCCTTTCCTGATCTCCTCGGCAGCTGTACCGGTGATCTCGTTGAAGGAAACCAGTTTTCCTCCGGTTAAACTCTCCACTTTTTCTTGGAGGCTTTTCTTCTCCTCCGAAGCGTAGGTTTTCGGCACCACGACGGAGTACTTCAAGACATCGGCGGGATCACCCATCGAGCTCACGCGAACGATCCTCGCCGTTTTGAACTCTTCCGAAATGCCGGAGAGTATGCCTCTCAGCTCGCTTTCCGTGATCCTCTTTCCCTCGAACCTCAACAGTATCTCGGAACCGCCGGTGAACTCGACGCCAAAGTTGAAGCCTTTCACGAAGATGGACACAAGCGAGACCGTTACCACTACAAGGGAAACCACAATGAAGAAGAGACTCTTGCTCATGAAGTCTATCTCTCTCTTCATCTCTGACCCCCTCCCTGCTGGGTCTCCGCAACCCTGGGGAGTTTTATGTGTGGTGCCAAGGCGTCGAGGAGTACCCTGCTCAACACCAGGTTGACGAACATGCTACCCATCACTCCGATGATGAGGGTGATGGCGAAACCCTTGATGGTGCCGGTGCCGAAGTAATACAAAACGAGGCCAGCGAGTATGGTCGTAACGTTTGCATCGAAGAGGGTGAAGAAGGACCTTTCAAAACCGAGCGCGATGGAAGTCTTCACAGGTTTACCGGTTCGGAGTTCCTCCTTTATCCTCTCGTATATGATGATGTTTCCGTCCACTGTGGTTCCGATGGTGAAGATGATACCCGCTATACCGGGGAGGGTGAGGATGAAGCGTCCTAGGGCCATAACACCGAAGAGAAGCACCGTGTTGTAGAGCAACGCGAGGTCTGCCACGATCCCCATGGTCTTGTAATAGACCACCATGTACACCAAAACCAAGACGAGCCCGATTATTCCAGCCTTCAGGGACGCATCCACCACGTCCCTCCCGAGGAGGGGAGCAACCCAACCGGCCGACGTCTTGACGAGCCTGGCGGGTAGAGCGCCGCTCCTCAATATGGCCGCGAGATCTTTGGCTTCCTGAAGCGAGAAGTTACCGGTGATCTCCGCTCTACCGTCCGTTATCACGGCCACCACCTGTCCCGCAAACTGGACCACGTCGTCCAGCACGATCGCCAGCCTCTTCTTTGGATCGTAGGTTCCTTCTGGGACGTAGAGCGCACGCGTGATCCTTTCAAAGACCGCCACGTGATCCCTGGCCAGCTCGAAGGAGACCTTGTAACCGTACCTACCCACACGCGTTTCCACCTCAGGTCTCGCGTAAAGGATACGGGGGGCCTCCAACACGAGGTCTCTTCTTCCCATGATCTCCTTCCTGACCAGGTACCACTTGCCGTCCCTTCCCTTCAACCAGACGGCCTTTTCCCTGTTGGCTTCGAACACGTACTCCGGTATCTTCGTGGGATCGTCACCGTAGTACTCGTTCAAGACCTGCGCGAAGTAGAGCACACCAGTGGAACCTATGAGGGCCTCTGCTTGCGCTGTGTCCGTCACTCCAGGTATCTCCACGACGATGTAGGAGTTGTTTTCCCGAAAGACCTTTTTCAGGGTGGCTTCCGTGTAACCCGCCGCGTCGAGCCTGTTCCTCAGGACGGTCCACACATCGTCCACGACGGCGCTGGGATTCTCCACTTCTCTCTCTATCTCCACAAGGTACTCGATCCGAGCCCCACCCTTTATGTCCAACCCCAACTTCAACTTGGAGGAGAACCCCTCCTTGGTCGGCCAAAGGAGAGCCACAAGTGCCACAGCCAACACCGAAAGCACTACGACCAACCTGACCCTGTCGGCTCTCATCCGCTACCCCTCCTGCTGCTCTGTCTGCTCTCTCTCTTTTATCACCGTAGCGATCGCTCTCTTGGTGATTTCAAGTTCCGTCACGTTGGCCGTCTTGATCTTCACGGTGTCCCTCTTTATGTCCACAACTTTTCCGACGATACCCCCTATTGTGACCACCGTGTCTCCCCTCTTGAGCTCGCTTATCATCTTCTGAAACTGCTTCTCCCTTCTCCTCTGGGGTAGCACGATGAGTAGGTAGAAGATCACCAGGAAGAACACGAGCATGAAGAGGAGGCTTCCCCAGCTGCCCCCAGTGGTCGTCTGGGCGTTACTCGTGGCACCGGGTGCCGCGGCGTAGACGATGTCAACCATGTTCCTCTCCTCCTTTCTCCATCAAAACCGACTGCAGTCTCTTGTAAACGAGCGGAACCAACACGAACTGGAGCACGATGCCGGGAATACCCGTGGTGAAACTCAACAGGATGGCGTTCAAAGGTTGAAGCTTTATGTTCAAGAGTGCCCCTATCGTGTAATAGGCCAAGGAGTAAACGGCTCTGCCGGCGACGATCGCTATGGCGAGTCTCAAGAAGATGTTCCACCTCTTCAGGATGCCCAGCAAGAAACCGTAACAAAACACCTCCGGCATCATGAAGAGGAACATCGGGAAAGGTGGCATGCCGGTGGTGAGGAAAGAAAGCAAGGGCAAGAGGGCACCCGTCAACCCCCCAACCACGGCCCCAGAGGACGCACCGGCAAGCATGGCCACAAGATGCAAGGGAAGGAAGATTCTCCCTGCGCTCGAGATGATGTTTCCGTTCACGGTGGTTCCGATGGTGAAGATGATACCCGCTATGTCGGGAAGCGTGATGAGGTGAAAGATGTAGGCGAGAGCGATCCCAACGGCTATCCACATCGCTGTATACACAACTTTTCTCACACTTCAAACACCTCCTCTTCCGTGGTTCGCTCATGAGGATTATATCAGAAAATCCTTTGAAATCTCTTTGGCAGTTTCAACATCGCGAGAGATCGCTTCCTTCAACTCCTCGACGCTTCCAAACTTCCTCTCCTCCCTCAGGTACCTCAACACCTCCACTTTCAACTCCTTTCCGTACAGGTCTCCCTCGAACTCGAGCACGTACACCTCGTACTTGACGTCCCGCGTTTCGAGAACGGTTGGCCTGTACCCAACGTTCATGACGCCGAACTTTCCCTCACCGCTTGGTAGGGTGACCCTGACAAAGTAAACGCCACTCTTTAAATTCACGAGTCTTTCGCTCCCCCTATCCAAATTGGCGGTTGGAAAGCCCAAAACCCTTCCGTACTGGCGGTCCCTGTAGACTTTCCCGAACAACTCGAAGGGACGTCCTAAGTAACGCTGGGCTTCCTCCACCCTTCCCGTTTGGACGAGTCTTCTCACAAGGGAACTGCTCACCCTCACCCCATCCACCAACACATCCTCCACCGAAACGACGGTCTTACCTTTCGCCTCCAGAATTTTCGCGTCTCCGTATCCTCCTCTCCCAAACTTGAAGTCTCTCCCCACGACGACGATCTTGACATCCTTCAAGAATCTCTCCACGAAGTCTTCCGCGGAAAGATCCCTTACGCTTGAAAAGTCGATCACGACCGGATGGGCGAAAGAGGAGATCATCTCCTTTCTCTTTTCCAAAGGCATCAAAAGGCCTGGAAAATCCGGAGAGGAGTACTCTGGGGGGTGAGAGATGACGTAGACCACGGGTGGCAGGCCGAATTTCCCAGAGAGGTCCTTGAGGGTGGAGAGGATCCTTTGATGACCGATGTGCACACCGTCGAAGACGCCCAAACTCGCTATCACACGCTTCACCTCGTGACGAAGACTTTTTCGAGCGTCAGAACGCGTTCGTTCCTTCCTTGCCTTTTCAGGGTCTCGAGGAAGGAGGAATTCCTCTCCGCCTTGGCCAAGGCTAGGAATTGCCCATCCTCGTTGAAAACCCTCACCAAATCACTTTTTTTGAATTCTTCCCATCTCTTCAGCATGTTCAGAAAGATTTGGCCTCCGTTGGCGACCCACTTCACGTGTTCGTTGTAGATTTCAACCGATGGCATCCACTCGAGACAGAGCTTAAGTGGGATCAACCTTTCCTCTATCTCTCCGGGTGAAGCCTCAAAAACGTTCAAGCTCTCTTCGAGAGAAAAGTTGCCCACCTTTTCTCTGACCAATTCCACCACCGTCGCACCACACCCGAGCTTGTATCCCACGTCCATGCACAGGGACCTCACGTAAGTCCCAGGGGACACCTCCACCCTGAACGTCACGTCCCTCCCCTGGACCTCCACGTCCCATACCTTGTATATCTTCACCCTCCTGGGAGGAAGGGAAACGATCTTTCCCTCCCTGGCGAGCTTGTAGAGCCTCTCACCTTTGTACTTCTTTGCGGAATAAGCGGGAGGGACTTGGTCGTACTCTCCAACGAACGAGGAGAGGGCTTCGAGAATTTGTTCCTTCGTGACGTTGCACTCTCTTTCTTCCATCACTTCGCCGGTTATGTCGAACGTCTCCGTGATCAAACCGAGCCTCATCTTCACCCAATACACCTTGTTCAGGTCTTTGTAGTACTCCAAGATCCGCGTCGCCTGCCCCACACCCACCACCATCACACCACAGGCAAACGGGTCCAGGGTACCCGCGTGACCAACCTTCTCGATCCTCAGCTTCTTCCTCACTTCATCGACGAGATCGTGCGAGGTGGGACCCTTCGGTTTGTAAGCAACGAGTATTCCTGAGATCATCCTTCTCCTTCACCCTCTTCTTCCTCTTCCTCTTTGAAAGGATCGAACCCGAGCTGGTTCAACAGCTGGTGTACCCTCACGCTGCTCTCGATTCCTTTGTCCTCGTAAAACCTTATCTCTGGGGTGATGTAGAGGCGTAGATTCTTCGCCACGTATGTCCTGAAAAATCCCTTCGCTTTGTTGAGGAGCTCAACGGTCTTTTGCCTTTCTTCCGGTGTTCCCAGAAAACTCACGTACACGTCCGCGTACCTCCTGTCCTTCGACAGTTCCACCCTCGAAAAAGTGATGAACTCCTTCTTCAACCGAGGGTCCTTCATCTCCTGGAGCGCTTCAACCAAGAGCTTTTGTATCTCCGATTCGATCATGGCCTTCCTGTACAGCGGGTGCATCCGGTTCACCTCCTCAAATTTCCATCAACTCCTCAGCCTTCGATATCTTCACCTTCGCCCTCTCCAAGATTTTCGAAATGAGCCTGGGTTTCATCTTCAGCGTGCGCATGGCGGTCGGCGAGAGGATCGGATTCCCCCATGAGAAAGAGTGCCCCCTCGCGATCAGATTCGCAAGAACGTCTCCAAGTTGCACCATGGACACCTGACTCAGGAAGAAGTCGCTGGACAACGATTCCACAGAGTGGTGGTGCGCCGTTGAGAACACGAGCAAATCTGGGAAATTCCACGACTCGAGGAGCTTCTTCCCCACCAGTTCGTGCGACGGCATCCCCAACTCGCGTTCCACGTCCAACATGTTCATCTTCCCCTTTTCCGCTATCTTGACCATCGTCTCGAAAAGCTTTGGGAAGACGTAATCGTAGACCACCTTCCCTATATCGTGCAGGAGCCCCGCCACGAAAACTTCCTCTTTCAAAGGGTAGCCGACGACCTCCGCAACCGTTTCGGAAACGATCGCTGTGTACAAAAAGTGCGTCCAGAGCTTCTTCCTGTCGACGACGCTCTCTTGGTTTTTGAAGATCATGTCGTAGGTGAAGACACTCAACGCGATGTTCCTCACAGTCTTGAAACCGAGTATCATCACCGCTTCCGAGAGAGTGGTGATCTTCCTGGGAATCCCATAATAAGCGGAATTTGCGAGTTTCAACACGCGCGCGCTCAAACTGGCGTCCATCAAGAGAGCCCTGGCCACCTCTTCGGAGGAGGCGTCGGGTTTGGAACACACGGATATGATCCTCTGAACGACGAAGCTCGGCGAGGGGAGCTTCTCTATGCTTTCTATCACCTTTTCCAACACCTTAGCCGCCGTCATGTCCTTCAGGGATCCATACGAAGAACTTGGATCCCTTACCCTCCTCACTCTCTACCCAGATCTTCCCCCCATGCATCTCCACGATCTCCTTCGCGATGGTGAGTCCAAGGCCTGTGCCAGGAACCTTGTACGTCAAAGAAGAATCGACCCTGAAAAACTTCTCGAATATCTTGTCCTTCATGCTTTCGGGAATCCCTATCCCGTTGTCCTCCACCGCGATCAGGTAACCGTTTCCACTCCTTTCCAAAGTGACTCTCGCGAACTTCTCGTTTTCGTCCTCCTTCGAATACTTTATCGCGTTGCTGAGAAGGTTCAACAAAACCTGCTTCAGCCTCCTTGGGTCTCCCATCACGCGGGCTTCGACAACTCTGGGTTCGAAGTACAACTCCACACCCCTGGAAGCCCCGTATTCCTTCATCGCGTCTACCGCTTCCCCGATTATCGAGCACAGGTCGACCTCTTCTTTGACTACCTTCAACGACTTTCGTTCCAAGCTCGAAAAGTCCAGTAGCTCTTCCAAGATCTTTTCGAGGTGATCGCTCTGCTGGAGGATGATCCTGATGAATTCCCTTAGGGTCTCTACGTCCAACTCTTCCAAGTTGTTCACCAAGGTTTCGGCGTACGCCTTTATCGCAGCAAGAGGCGTGCGCAGTTCGTGGGAGATGTTGGCGATGAACTCTGTCTTCATCCTGTCGATCTGACGTAGCTTTTCCAATTCTTTTGTGGCTGTGACGTTGGTGATTGCAGTCAACGCGAAGACGCGTTCGCCGTAGACGAGGGGTTGCGAGACGATCGAGTAGTACTCCCTCTCGAACTCGACTTCTCCAACGCGCGCTTTGCCGAGTTCCAGGACTTCCTCGGAAAGTTGGAAGGCCTTCCTCATCACCTGGTCTGGGAAGTTGGCCTCGATGAACCTCCTGTTTCTGAAACTCACCCCATCCTTGCCGTACACGAAAATCGCCTCTGGTAACGCGTTCATGATGTTAGAAACGTAATTGTACGTCTCTTCGAGGTTCTTGTACAGCTTTATGTTCTCTAGGACAATCGCCGCAAGGAAAGAGAAGATCCTGAACGTCTCGGTCTCCTCAAGGGATGGTTGGTTGGGAAGGGCGACGAGGATGAAACCGAAGTGGTTCTCACGCTTCATCACCGGTACTATCCCAACGAAATGATCCCCATCCTGTACAAAAGTTGAAACCGAGTTCTCTTTGCACCACTTCATCAGGTCCTCGTACCGTTGAACGTCGAAGTCCTCGCCCGTGACCTTCTTCATATCCTGATCGAGCAGAGATATTCCCTTCACGTCCACGGCACGTTTCAACACGCTCGTGAGGGCTTTCAAAGCTTCGCCCTCCTCTCTCACCCCGGAGAACTCCATGACGAACAGGGACAAGAGCGTGAGTAGTTTGCCGGAAGAAGTCGCACTTCCTCCGCGATCCCTCACCACGTTTTCCACTCTTCATCACACCTCACAGTCAGTTTCCCCAAAATGATATCATACCAGGGAGCTCTGAGGGG
>Ga0209080_1000721_pt1 | contig 20092 bp, 17 predicted proteins | sample JNZ110809AmetaG_FD_184123 | JGI IMG/M metagenome (GOLD analysis project Ga0209080, IMG submission 184123) | Hot spring microbial communities from Jinze hot spring, China to study Microbial Dark Matter (Phase II) - JNZ 110809A (SPAdes) (version 3) ...
GGGGTGAATGATGGATAAAGCGTTAAGGAGAGACGATAAACATGGGGAAGAAGGCCTTAAAGTCCCTCATTTTAAGTGTAAGCATGGCGTTATCAGTTTGCCGGCTTTACCTATAAGCTTCTTTACATTTCCCATAGCTTAGGCCTAGAAGTTCTCCTTTTTCCTTGCCAAGCCTTCATCATGTCAAGCTACGTTGAACTAGCCATAGCTATGGGCGTATGGTCCGCTTAAAACAGCTTAAACATCAAAAAAGTTTAAAACATCGGGCCCCCCTAATCATAAGGAGGCCTTCCCCTATTGTCTAGCGAGGAGGCTAAGATATTAGCGGAGCTTAAGAAGAGCTTGGAGGATAAGGTTGTTCAGCTTCAAAGGGAGCTGGATTTAACGAAGCAGCTCGTTAAACTTGTCGATGAATCGCTTACAAAGCTATCTTTTAAACCAGCGGTTGAACTTACAGCAACAGAGGAGAAACCCCTCGAGAGAACGGCTGAACCCAAGGTTTTAATTACTTCGAGGGATCGGAAAACCTTGGGAGCAATGTACATAGGGGAGGACTACGTGAGGATCGAGCCCTCACCGGAATACCAGTTCGACGTTAACACGTCACCCTTCAAACAGTTCTTTATTGATAGGGTACTGGAGGATATGAAAAATAAGGATAGAAAAGCAGCAGAATCAGGAGCCCTTAGCCCAGACAAGGTTATGGATTACCAAATAACCACCGACGGTAATATCTTAAAGGAAATACTAGTGAAGAACGTGACTGATGAAAGGCGTATAAGGGAGCTACGTAGCTCGATAAGATGGACGCTAGAGCGGATGTTAGAGAAGATGAAGACATCTAAAACGTAGAAGCCGTAGCAGGGCATTTTAATAGTTTCTAAATAGTTAACTTCCTATAACACTTCCGTTAATACTGTTGTAGTTTTCATCCCTTCACCTTTAAGAATAGGGGTTCATTAAAGGCCTCCCCATGATAGTTAGGGAAGTGTTAATTATCCGATAACGGTTGGTAACCGTGGCTTTCAGCTTAAAGTAGTCCTGGCTCCTCCTTCCTTAAACTTCCCTTTGTAACGTTCTTTAAACCCCTCACGTGGATAGCTCTAGTTTGATACGTTTAACGTTCACTTTAATGTCAAGCTTTTCCATTATAAGGCGATAGTAATTACTCTTAAGAGCGTCGTAGCCTATCAGGTTCCCTTCAAGTTTCTACGTAGCATCCACCCGTGGGAGGTTACGGCTGGGGGTCGCCTTATAACGCTTTGTATAAGGGTAGTAAGGGTGTTGTCTTGCCGCGCGTAAACCTACCAAAATTAAAGCGGAATAAGAAGGGCGTTTCAATCATAGTAGCTAGTTTAGCGCTAATTGGCGTTGTACTGATGGCCGCTTTCTTCATAAACACGTTCATTACCACGTTCGTTAAATCATCATCCAATGTAGCTGGGCTAACAATAACCGATGCACGCCTTACCAGGGTCGGTAGTAAGGTTTTCTTAGCTGCAACCGTTAGGAACGTAGGGACCGTGCCACTTAACATTACGAGGGCCTCCCTAATAGGGGAAGCTATAAATTATGATGAAACACTCTCACCAACCATTATACTAACGCCAGGCGAATCCCGTACGTTAACTGAAAGCGACTTAGGATGGAGCTTAAACTCCGCGTCCTTCAGGGTGGGAGCTTACTACCTATTCAGGGTTTGGGTAAGCCAAAGTACAGGTAGTAGTATCGTAGCTGAAACCAGAGTATACTGTGAGTGAAAAAGCTATGCGTAGTAGAGCCGTATCCCAAGTGGTTTCAGCCCTCCTATTAACTTTAACCGTAATGGGGTTAATGACTTTTTTACTTAACCAGTTTGACACCATTACTCGCAGCTCCTCAGCCTACCTAATATCTTCGATTAAATCGAAAACGGAAGCAGCTCAAGAGCTTATCTCCATACTAGACGCGCTACCAGTTAACGAAGGCTTAACCGTGCTTATCTACAACTATGGTGAACTCGACGTTAAGATATCGAAGCTATACGTTAACGGTACGCTTTTTAACGTTAACATCACCATCCCCGGCAGATCATTAAAGCAAGTAATCGTACCAGTAGCCACCTCCCGAGGAAGCTACTATCAGGTAGCTATCGAAACCATGAATGGAGTAGTGCATAAGTATGGCTTCCAAGCGCTGTAAAGGGCTAAGTACCCTTGTAGGCTCAATCGGCTTAATCCTAATACTAGGATTAGCCACCACCTTTCTTACCACTACGTTTTTTGAGTATACGCGTTACATGGACACCGTAAGGAGCGTACAAGCTATTGAGGCGTATAGGTTAAAGGAGAGCTTAGAAGGCTTCTACAAGGAAGCCACGAATAATACGCTTAACGTAAGCTTTACCAACAACGGCCCGGTGGATTCACTTATAGATTACGTGTACGCGTACTATGAAGGCCGTCGTGAAGTTTCAGTAATAGGACTTAACCAGCCTCTTCGTAGTGGTTCAACCATAACCCTTAACTTAACGGGGCTAAACGCCGTTAACGATGACAACCTTACGCTTAAAGCCGTAACCAGACTAGGCAACGTAGTACTTTTAAAGCGTAAGACGAACAATGATAACCCCTCCAACCCAAAGGTTAAGGAGGAGCCAACCAACCCTATCTCGAAGCCATTATACCTAGAACTCGATAAACCGTTTTCAGCCGTTTCCGTGGCTAATGCCTCATCCCCGCCTAAGACGCTTCTACTTTCACCTTCAGGCCCGATAGTTATATGCGCCGACTGGTCTTCAAGGGTGTATTGGAGCTACTGGGTACCAAGAGGGGAGGTACCATCCACCGCTGGCTTAACCTACATATCTGAGGACGGTAAGTACGCGTTCACTGTTTCACAGCAAACAATGCAGCCCTCAGGGCTTTACTTAATGTACTTCATTGACGGGAACTTAGTATGGGTTGACTTCATAAGTATACCTAGCCACCTCCTCCACCTCCCAAGCGCAGTTATGAACAAGAAGGTAGGCACCGTTTACCTCGCGTATTACGACGGCTACCTCCTAAAGGTTAAGAGGTACCTATGGTCGGCGGCTAGCCTAGAAATCGTACTCACCCAGCTACCCGTAACGGGTAGGTTAAACCTAACCTTAAGCGGAAGCTACCTAGCCGTTAGCGGCGGTATTAGCCTAGGACGTGTAATCCTAGTGAAGGATGAGGGCAGTACGCTTAAGGTATTAAGCACGATAGACGTCACCGATCAAGTACCCGCTGGAATGGCTCAAGCTAGCTATAGCTTAACCGACGTTAACGAAGCGGCCGATTTAATGGTAGTAGCTAGCTACTATACTTCACCGAAAACCTATACGCGTATAGCGGCGTTTAAACTCTCTAACCAACGCCTACTTTGGGTGGCTAGATCTTATCCATCAGGTCGTCCAACATCGTCCTCAATAGGAGGCTACGTAGCCCTCGCCTACGATAATGGCGTAGTTGAAGCCTACGATCCGATTGGAGGAGCTAGGCTTGGAACCAGGAACGTTGGTTACAACACATTAAAGGTTAGAGACGGTGTCATATATGCTCCAGGCTGTGCTCTTAACCATAAGCTAGAAGAGATCATCAAGGTAACCCTACCTAGACAGTATACCGGCATGGATGTAGCTAGCGACCTTTCAACGGTAGCGGTAGGGATGACCTCAGGAGCAGCTTGGATACCGGCGCCAGCATCATCCTTTAAACAGAGCGGCTTACAACTATCGGTTGACTATACGTGGAAGCCCCTATACATCGATACGTTTGACGGCTCATGGGTTGAAGGCGGCTACGATGACGAGAAATGGATCGGTACGTCAAAGTCCTACGCCTATTGCCAAGAAGGCTCGCTTAAATTCTACTCCCCACCTAGTTCGGGGGCAACGTGGTGGATACGGTCAAAGCGTAACTGGGGTAAGGGCGTCTACGTCTTTCCAATCGAGGTACTCCAGCTAGCGGTACTAGCTCAAAACCCAGATTACTGGGGGGGATACCCAAGGACGTACGACGTAATCCCCTACTTCACCGTAGGCAGCCATAGGGTTTACTTAAAATTCACCATCGAGCGAACCTACATTTACTGGGGAGGAAGGGCTTTTGAAGCCTTTATCGAAAAAGTATACCTCCACCTCTTAAGGTGGGGAAGCGAGGTTGGACGCGCCGAAGTCGTCTCCTACGGCCCCTATGAGACGTGGGGTGCGTCCGAGGAGGCACCTTACAGGGTTTACAATATGCGGAGTGGAACTCTAACCTTTAAGGCTACAGATTCCGGGGTTGAGGTTACCTTAGCGGGGTATTGGTATAGGCTAGGCTCAAGCATGGGGTATAAGGTAATTACGTTAAGGGACTCATATCCATATCAGCCGGGCCCCATCAACGTGGATTTGTTCTTCACACAGGATATTTATCGCTATGGGCCTCCCTATGGAAAGCTGGCCTTATCGTTAGCATGCGTAAGGGTGGATGAAAGCAGTGAAACGCTTTCAGCGGCGTTTAACGCCCCAGTCTACGCCTTGGATGATGGCCTCCTAGCGGTAATCCCCAGATACCCCGCCTACCTCTACGATGGGGTGCAGAAATCACTAAAGATCATAGTGCCGAAAAACCTACAATCAACACTACTAGTAAGGGTTGATGGCGCCACCCGTAGACAAATAGCTTTAAACGTGGAACCCTACGACGCTAACAACTACGCAGTCATCATCGGGGAACGTGATATAGTTAGTGGCTCAGCCGAGTCAACGTGGCTCCTCTACTTAAAGCGAGGCTAGATCGATGTTCAACGCTATGTTACGCTCCTTAAAGCTAAGGCTCGGTAAGTATCTCCCTCAAACAAGGTTGGAGAAAGCCTCCCTTCAAGGTTTAAGCGGTGAGATCAGCAAGGAGTCCGGCTTCAATGTTCTATACTGCTCCTTCAACCCTTCACTACTGGAGGACGAGTTAAAACTGGTTGAGAGTTATAGCCTCAAAGATGGTTTAGTTTCGGTTTCAATAGCTACGCTTAATGGAGTCTACAAGTACCTAGTAAGTGAACCACAGCTAAGCTTCTCAGAGTTAAGCTATTTAAGGGTTTTAATGGAAACAATGAAAACCGTTACTAAACCGGATCCGGGGCTCCTTAATAACCCTGAAGCGTACATTGACCGCTGCATTAAGGAGGCTATAAACCACCGCGGCATTAACCTCGCGGATGATGTTCGAACTAAGCTTACCTACTACTTAAGAAGGGATACGGTAGGCTACGGCCCCCTAGACCCATTCATGTCCGATACCCGCATCGAGGATATATCGCTTGAAGGCGTTGGGAGGCCTGTACGAGTTATCCATAGGGATTATGGGGACGTAGGCTGGCTTACCTCAAACCTCGTATTCACGGCTGAGAAGGACGTTGACGACATAGTGATGCGACTAGCCCATATGGGCGGTAAGCATGTAAGCACTGCCTTCCCCATGACCGAGGTAGCGCTCACAAGCAATCATAGAGCCACCGTAACGCTATCGCGGGAGATATCACCACACGGATCCAGCTTCACCATAAGGAAGTTTAGGGAGGAACCCTTAACCATTTGCCATCTAGTGAAGTCTGGTACACTATCGCCGTTAATGGCCGCCTACCTATGGCTACTGTTAGATTACCGGTGCTTCATAATGGTCATAGGGCCCATGGCCAGCGGTAAGACAACACTCCTTAACGCCCTCTCATCCTTCCTAAACCCCTCCTGGAAGATCGTTACAATAGAAGATACGCCGGAGCTAAACCTACCCCATCAAGGATGGAAGCCCCTAGTAGCTCGCCACGTATACACACTTGGAGAGGTTAGGACCGAAATTAAGATCTTTGACCTCGTCAAACTAAGCCTCCGTGAACGCGCCGACTTCCTAATAGTTGGAGAGGTTCGAGGTAGGGAGGTACACTCATTAATACAGGCCGCCGCCTCAGGCCATGGATGCGCGTGCACCTTCCATGGCGATAGTTTCGAATCCATGGTTCAACGGTTAACCAATCCTCCTCTCTCCGTGAAGGAGTCAACCCTACCCCTCATTCAATGCCTTATAATACTTAAAAGGGTGCTCCTACATGGGAAGCGTTACGTTAGGAGAATTGTTGAGATCGGCGAAATCCTTTCAGCTAAGGAGTATGGAAGGATATTCTCATGGAATCCTAAAACCGATACGTTTACGCCGAGTAATACTGAAGAGGTAGTGAAGGCTAGCTCCCTACTAGCTAAGATTCGTGAACGCTACCTCATCGGTAACGCTGAAATATTATCGGAGATCAATAACAGAGCCTCCTTCCTAGAGGACCTTATTAAAAAAGGCATCATCAACCATGTGGAGGTAGCTAAACGCGTAGCTGAACTCTACTCCAAAGGACGCTTAACAGCCATTTAACAACCTTAAGGGGTTAACCGCGTTACCTTCAAGCTTAAGTCAGCGTCGGCATCGTTAATGGGTGCTACCTTAATGCCCCTCGCCATTAACAAGGGGAAGAGTAAACGCGTATCACTAATTATAACCGTTAAGGGCAAAAAACGTGTTAAAGCCAAGCTACCCAGTATAGGGGTAAAGGATAGGATTATTAACGTTATAGCTAATAGCTTCCTAACTAGCTACATCCTTCACGCTACCTACCGACATTTAAAGCAGACGACGCTAACCATAACACCATACTCCTACGCGATTAAAGCGTCCAGCTTCACGTTAACGGCCGCGGCCGCTGCTACAGCGTTATCGATTGCCCTCCTCCTTAACCAGGGCGGCTTAATACCGCTACTGATCCCACCTTTAACGATGGCCTCCATCCTACTAGTAAGCCTAGCAATACCTAGGGTGTTAACGTTTAAGCGCGCTAAAGGAGTCGAAGAGGAGCTTCCCTTCTTCGCTATCTTAGCGTCGGTCTTCGTCGCTTCAGGCCTCTCCATCCTCAGGGTTTTTAACGCCTTAACGAACTGTACCTTCCTAGGTAGTATGAGGCTAGAATCCCTACTCATTAGGAGGGATTGCCTAATTTCCAGCTCTAACCCGCTTCAAGCCTTAGAGGACTCCGTTAAACAGCATCCTTCAAACACGTATAGGGAGCTACTATTAAGCTATACGTCGGTTTTAAGGAGTGGAGGCGACGTAGTTAGCTTCCTAAACGGGAAGGTTCAAGAGCTTTTAAGGGCTGTTGAAAGAAGGTGGAAAACGTATGCTTCAAGCATGTTTCTAATCGGCGACTTAATTTTAGCGTTATTTCTAGCGGCCCCCCTCATGCTTTCAATGTCGGCTTTAGCCCTTGCAACGCCAGTAGCCATGGGGTTCGTGGATCTATACAGCTTTACCATCATACCGATGTTAACCCTCACATCCATAACCTTAATCCATATCTGGTCTCCTAAAACGCGTAATAATTACGCTAATCCAACGAGGACCTTTATCGTGGCTACGTTAGCCATGACGTTAGTAGCAACGATACTAAGGTTTACGATTAACCCGCCGCTCCACATAATACTGCCCGTAAGCTTAACGGCTTTCTCCATCCCCTTAACCATCACTTCATGGGCTAGGATAAACAACGTCTCCAACATCGAAAGGGCGTTACCGGCCTTTCTAAGGGACATAACGGAGTATAGGAAGATGGGTCAAGACCTTAAACGCGCGATATTAACGCTCGCGCAACGCCGCTTCTACAATAAACACTTCAACGAGCTACTTAATAACGTCGTGAAGCTTTTAGGTTTAGGCATACCCTTTAACCGTTTAGCATCGTTAATGGATACGCCATCCTTCATGGCTAGGGTGACATTCTTCATCCTAGCCCATATGGCTGAAACAGGTAGCGATACACCCATCCTTTTAGAGTCTTTAACCAGATCCATGGATAACTTAAAACAGGCTAAAGAGCAGGCTAAAGCCAACTTGAAGCTACAGATGATAATAGGATACCTAGCCCCCGTAATAGTCATAGCGAGCGTCTCCCTCCTCTTCAACTTCATCAAGGACGCCTCAGTAATCCCTACCCTAATATTTGACGCGGCTAATCCAGCGCTCATAAGGGTGCTTTTAGAGAAGGTTAAACTAGCTGTAGCCTTCTCATCAGTCTCCATAGGCCTATTGATAGCTAAAGCTTCAGATGCAACCCTCCATAGCCTACGCCACCTACTTGGCTGCCTAATAAGCTACATAGCGGCTTTAACCGTTTTCCCGGTTTAAAGCTATAAATGGTATACGTTGCGGTTTTCATAGATTTTCACCCTCGATAACGCTTTCAGGGGCAACGGTGAAACATATAAACGTTGGACGTTTCGCGGATACACCCATTCGGCTTAATGATCTCGCTACACTTTGAAGCAATAGACACAGCGATGATAATGCTACTGGTGCTAGACGGATACGTATGGGGCGTAATATGTGAAGGATGTAGGCGTAGGTATCACGGCGATAAGCCGTTACTCGCGTGGAATGAGTACGAGGAAGCGATGATAAGGATAGGTGAGCCGCCGTGACGCAACCATCCCTCTACGCTTTTCTAAACGGGCAGCGATCTATTGGCGGAGCGGCTATGCCTACTTTTCGCCGAACGCCTCCATGAACCGTTAAAAGAGTTCCTAGAGAAAAATACGTTACACTCTAAGCTCGTTAAGGCCTTCACGAGGCGTGGCGTTCCCTTAACGGAAGCGTAAGCGAGGGGAGGTTAACGTAAAGCGTTACGAGGATGAGAAGGCTAGGCTTAGAGTCGAGGCTTGGAGGGCTCTTGAAGCGTTAAAGATGAAATATGATGAAAGGTTTAAAGGGCTTGAAAAGCGTATTGAGGCTTACTTCGAGCCCGAAAGCCCCTTAGTCCTTAAGACCGCGGCCACCTTACCGGCTTCCACTCCTTTGGCTTAGAGTTAACGAGGTTTATCGATAGGCTTAAAGGCGGAAATACTCTAATTAATGTAGCCCTTAAGTGATCGATAACTTCGATCAAGGGGCTAGGATTATGCTTTACTCAAAGCTGATTAACGCTTATGAGAAGATAGAAAGTACTACTAAAAGGCTTGAAATAACCGATATACTCGTTGAACTCTTCAAGCAAACACCGCCGGATACTATAGATAAAGTGGTCTACTTAACCCAAGGTAAACTATACCCGGATTTCGTCGGTGTGGAGCTTGGTATGGCTGAGAAGCTAGCTATGAGGTCGATCGCTGAAGCTGTAGGCGTCCCCGTGAAAATCGTCGATGAAACCTTCAAGAAAACCGGCGATATAGGGGTTACCGCTGAAACTATATTAAGTAGGAGGAAAACCGTTTCACTTCTATCCTTCATGGCTGAGAGGAAGTCCGAACCCTTAACGGTGGCAAGGGTTTTTGAAGCACTAGATAAAATAGCTAAAGCATCTGGGGAGGGGGCTCAAGAAGCCAAAATCTCACTTCTAACAGGGCTTCTTAAGGAGGCATCGCCTAAGGAGGCACGATACATACTGAGAACGGTAACCGGGAAGTTAAGGTTAGGAGTAGCCGATATGACCATCCTCGACGCCTTAGCAGTAACATTTTGCGGAGGGAAGGATCAAAGACCACTAGTTGAAAGAGCCTATAACCTTTCAAGCGACCTAGGAGCGGTGGCTAAGGCCGTAGCAGGTAAAGGAGTGGAAGGCGTTAAGGAGTTCCAGATAACCATCGGTAAACCCATAAGGCCTATGCTCGCGGAACGCTTATCCACAGCCGAAGAAATCCTTGAAAAGCTAAACGGTGTCTGCGCCGCCGAATATAAATATGATGGGGAGCGCCTTCAAGCACATAAGTCTAATGGTAACGTAATACTGTTTTCGAGGCGGCTTGAAAACATAACCAACCACTACCCAGATGCCTGCACCCTTATAAGGGATCACATTAAAGCCTACGAAGCGATAGTCGAATGCGAATGCGTAGCCATAGACCCAGATACGGGTGAAATGAAGCCCTTCCAGGAGTTAATGCACAGGAGGAGGAAGTACGGCGTCGAGGAGGCTATGAAGCTATTCCCAGTAACCCTCTTCCTATTTGACGTCCTCTACGTAGACGGCGAGGACTTAACGTTAAAACCGTACTACGAGCGTAGGAAGAGGCTACTAGAAATAGTAGAGGAAACGGAGAGGTTTAAGGTAGCTGAAGCTAAGAAGCTGGAAACACCGCAGGACTTAGAGAAGTTCTTCGAAGAGGCGGTAGCTGAAGGTTGTGAAGGCCTAATCTGTAAATCCTTAAGCCCCGACTCCATATATCAAGCTGGGGCAAGGGGTTGGCTATGGATAAAGCTAAAAAGATCCTACCAATCGAAAATGCAGGACACCGTAGACCTAGTCCCAGTGGGAGCCTTCCACGGTAGGGGTAAACGGGCTGGGACGTACGGCGCGCTATTAATGGCCGCCTACAACCCCGATAACGATACCTTCGAAACCGTATGTAAATGTGGATCGGGGTTTAGCGATGAAGACCTAGCATCCCTCCCCGAACTCTTTAAGCCCTACGTTATCCCACACCCACATCCAAGGGTTAACTCTAAGATGAAAGCGGATGTATGGTTCGCTCCGTATAAGGTAGCTGAAGTATTAGGTGACGAGATAACATTATCCCCGATGCATACCGCGGCCATGAACGCCGTAAGGGAAGGCGCAGGCCTCGCCATCAGGTTCCCAAGGTTCCTTCGCTGGCGGACAGATAAAGAGGCTGAGCAAGCAACCACATCCCTCGAGCTCGTAGAGCTTTATAAAGCACAGTTAAAGAAGATATCCGAAGAAGCACCAGGTGAAACCCAAAGGACCTAGCTCGAGCTAAACGTTAACCTACCACGTCATACTAGACCCTTTAAACTTATTGGGGCGCATCAATTAATGGTTAAAACCTTAACGCTATAAGAAGCGTGAACCTATTAGGTAGGGCGTTGGAAAATGCGTATTATAGCTGCCGACTCAGGATCAGCGTTATTAAACAGCGATTTTAAAGCGCAATTAACGCTTTCAACCGCGGCAGTAGTTATCGATCCACCATATACCCATCCATTCGCTATTAGGGAGCAGCAGGCTTTAAAGAGGATTGACGATAGAAGCGTAATACTTGACGAGTTAAAACTATGCTTAGAGCTAGCGCGTCAATATAGGCCGGACGCCGTTCACGTGGACGTTACCTTAAACTCCTTAGACCTCGCATCCATTAGTGCTGAAGAACTACTAAAAACCATACCGTCAAAGCTAGCGCGTAGATTCATGGAACCCCTAGCCCCATACATGGTTGAAGTAGCCCGCGAGATAAGGAGGACATGTGGAGCACCAGTCCTACTAGTAGGTAAGGAGAGCGTACCCGTTAGGGTCGCTGAACTAACGGCTGGAGCCCACGGAGTTTTACGTGGTGCTAGAAAGGCTTTAAACGAGGGCGTCAAGGTGCTTATTGGTTTACCGAGGGCTTGCACGTCTAAAGTGGCCGATGGGAGGTTAACGTTAGTAAGCCTACTACCAGCTGAGGAAGACGTGGAAGGATATGCCGCGGATGAAGAGGGGGTTTTAATGCGTGTTCAACTGCGTGAATACGTTAACCCCGTAGCCTCGGGGTTTAAGATGATCGAGGTAAACCCTAAGGAAGTCGAAGGTGCTACCGGTTGAACGTGGTATTCCTAGGTACGGCCGGTTGCGGGAAAAGCCTATTAACCCATAGCTTCGGGGAATGGATCAAATCCAACCTGAACCTAGACGTCGGCTACGTAAACCTAGACCCAGGCTGCGAATATACCCCTTACGAGCCCGACTTCGATATCCGAAGCATTTTCACCATCTCGGACCTCATGATGAAGGAGGGGTTAGGGCCTAATGGAGCTATGATTAGAGCCTCCCAACTCATGGAGGAAAGGTTCCAGGAAATAGCGAAAGCTATAGTGAGTATTAACGCTAAATCCGCCTACACGTTAATAGATACACCGGGCCAAATGGAGATCTTCGTATTTAGACCTACAGGCCCCCTTGTAATAAGTAGATTACGTAGTTTATCGCGAACCGTGAACGTCTTCATTATCGATCCAACCTTAGCAGCTACCGCCCCGGAATTAATGGTTGCTATGCTTCTAGGAGTCGCCGTTCAATTAAGGCTAGAGGCCTCCACAGTAACCGTGATTAATAAGTCAGACCTCCTAAAGGGCTCAATGATAGACCTTATTTTAACGAGGCCATCCCATCTTAAAAGACTGATAAGCGAACAGGAAGGCGTTTTTACCGATCTAGCTTTAAGCTGCGCCAGCATCGTAAGGAAGCTTACGAAGGCTTCAAGGGTAGTTAAAGTATCGGCTAAAACCGGTTACGGTATGAACGCCCTCTACGATCTAATACATGAAGCCCTATGTGTCTGCGGCGATCTAACCTAGCTTTAAGGGTTTAAAGCCCCGCTGTCTTCACCCTTAATGATAGAAGTAATGGTAAGGTTAGCTCCAGTAAAAAAGGTTAATATGGCTTCTCCCTAGCTTCTATCTACTCGATCACTTGGATAGCTCCGGTGGGGCATTGGGCTTCGCAAGCTCTACAGAGTAGACAAGCATCCTGATTGACAACTACAGACTTTTTAGAGCCGCCGATTTCCTTTAGCTCGAAAACGGATGCCGGGCATACTTCAACGCAGATGCCATCACCATTACACTTATCATGGTCGACAATCACTTTAACCAAGTCTTACGCCTCCTAAAGCCTTAACTTAGGGGGGAATCGGTTTTATAAATACTTTATGACTTTTCAGCAATAGCCATAGCCGCTTCTACCACGGCCTTTAACCCGTTATACCTTAAAACCTTACTTTTCAACTCTTTAGCCTTAACCCTATAGCTAGGGTTATAAAGTACCTCTTCTAAAGCATCCTTTAACCCTTCATCTATACGTTCATCTAACACTACGACCTTAGCTACTCCCAACTTCTCCACGGCCTTCGCGTTACCCATTCTCTCGGTATGACCCTTTATAGGTACTACGATCATAGGGACTGCGTGGTAGAGTGCTTCAACCAGTGTTCCATGCCCGCCGTGGGTTACTAAGACGTCAGCCGCTTCAAGGTAGTTGGAGCGATTCCCTACCCAGCCGTGTACCTCAACATTACCCTTCCTAGTTTTTGGGTAGGCGTTAGCAGGGTCACCCATGGATACCACTATGAACCAGTTTGGGTTAGCGTTAGCTAAGGCGTAAACAACCTTCTTCAAAAGTACCCCTTTTTCAGCCTTTGATCCGCTGATTGAAGCGTAAATCAGCTTTTCACCGCTCAGTCCAAGCCTCCTCTTTAATTCCGTTTTACCTACCTCAGAGATCGTCGGCCTTTCAATTATGGGTCCTACCAGTTTAACCTTACCTAGTAGCTTAGCCGGTATTTCAAGGTTATCCTTAGATATGGTGTAAGGCGGGGGGAAGTCTACGATAAATATGGCTCTACTCCTACACCATATAACCCCAAGTAGCTCACAGAGTACGCGTTCAGCGAAGTTCTTAACCTTAAGTGTTAGCTTCCTTGGCGGCTTCAGCTTAGGTATCACTATCTTAACTTGGTTAACGATAAGGAGGCACGGTTTACCTAGAAGGTAAGCGGCCATCACCGTGGATAACCGTGAATCCGATATAACCACATCTGGGCGCTCCTTAATCATTACTGATAACTCACAACCCAGTTGACGTATAAACCTATAAATGGCGCTAGGACCCTTAGCTATCGTTAATCTAAAGTCCACGGCTCCTTCAGGCTTTAACTGGTACGCTATATCCGGCTCCTCGTAAAGCTTAAACCCGCTCATACGGATTAGGTTACACGCCTCGTCACCGTACGCCGAGAATACAACGTTCCACCCCCTCCGCTTCATCTCCCTACCTACGATTAAGGATCTAGCGGCGTGGCCTAGCCCCATGCCGCATACGCTTATTAACACCGTTTTACGCTTCAGCTTCCCCCCTCCCTTCGGGGTTTTCGTAGGGGCAAGCCTCTTTTACGCCTCATGGATATAAACGATAAGCCTACTCTCCGCCTTTAGCTATCTCCTTACGGATAACCCTACCTCCAGGTTCAAGCTCCTCGAAAATCTCCGCCTCAAACCTGTAGACACGCGTACCCCTCTGTAGCCACGCATCTGGGTATAACCCAGCCTTTATACACGCCTCGCTTAGAAATGTTTCCTCATCCCAACCCCATTCAACTGGTACCTGTGGAAGCAGTAACCCCCTAAAAATACCCTTCTCAATAACGAGCCCATGCCTTCCAACCTTTATCTTCTTCGGGTACTCTATAGGCTTAGATACGGTTACCAATTCCAGCGGCGTTAAAACGCTTACCTCGAAAACCACGCTATTAAGCTCCTTAAGCGTCATCGGATAGAAGCGAGGATCCTTAGTCGCCGAGCTTATAGCTGCGTCTATAACGGCTTCAACAAGCGGAGCCACCGGCTCAGGGTATCCTATACATCCTCTAAGTTGCCTCGTGATCCTCCCTTCAAGCTTGATTTGCTCGTTAATAGTAACGAAAACCCCCCTCTTCTCAAAAAGCTTAGGCGGCGTATTAGAAGGCGGCGTAATATGGTGTCCATCCCTTAAATATACCGTAACAGCCCCCCTAGCTAATCTAACTAGGAATTCTCCTTCAGCCGGGGTTATTCGCATAAACCACACCTAGGTTATTAGAAAAGTTATGATACGTTTAACCTTTTAGCTTTACGGTGGGCTTCGTGGACACGTTAAGCGGATGTATTGTAGCGCGTTATGTAACGTGTTTCCAGCTTTCACCTTAAAGTTTCATTAAATTAGTTTAAGCTTTCAATAGTTATCATGCACATGGGAAGGCTTAAGGCTGAGGTAAACGGAGGTATGCCGAGAAGGAAGAAAGGTTAAGAACCCTGCTTAGGCCGGGTAGGCTCGGGCGCGTCGAGCTTCATCATACCCTCCAGCTTCAACCCAGGTTAAGGCTGACACCCAAAGTCAGAGGCGTTCACTGAGGCTTTCCAGCGTTAAGAAGCATGATACTCTGAATGAATACTACATGCTTACAATACGCGTCGCAGCACGGCTACGCGGCGCGCTATAACACAACCACAATACATATTACAGCACAACTACGCGCTTACGAGGCCACCTACATACCTTTAGACGCGATAAGTACTTATAGACCCTAAGCTTAACCAAGGCGCGTAACGTCACCTTAGCTATGAAGGACGCCGTTTAACAGTTTTACACTCTAAGTGGGCTATACACTCCTTTACGATTGGAGGTTTAATGGTTTTAGCCGGTAGCAACGTTAAACGCTAGTTTCCTTTTAGCTTAGCCTTCACGTCGTTTAGGATCTTCGTTATATTACGCCAATGGGAGCCTAACCAGTAAACCTTACCGCAGCCTCCACATACCCAGTATTCACGATAAACGCTATACGTCCTCGGCGGAACCCTACCGGCTACATCCTCCCTACCCGTTTTCGTTAGGGCTCCGTTACAGTTTGGGCACCTCGACCTTTCAATGTTAACTATGGGTTCAGCCTCCACCACTTTAAGGAACTCTGAAAGCCCGTCTACGACGCTAGCCCCCGAGATGAGGATGACGCTTAAACCAAGCTTTAAGGCCTTCCTATACAACTCGACGTCCCGCGTTACTAATACGCGAGCCTCCTCCTTAGCGGCTTTTAAAAGGTCTTCGTCTTCAGCATCCTTAAGGTAGGACGCATCAAAACCGAGGATACGAAGCCATCGAGCTAGCTTCCCACACATCCCATCCAGTAGGAACTTGGTAGGTTTACCGGCCATGAGGCTATCCACAATAGCTCCTCCGTAGGATTCTCCCCTCCCCACCTTTAGCGTATACCTCCCCACGTTCAGCTAAAACCCTCCCCGCCACCATAGTTATTACAGGTAGCCCTTTAACCCGCCACCCCTTAAACGGGGAGTACTTAGCCTTAGACTTAAACTTGGCAGGGTCTATTACGCCTTCAAGCTTCATATCTACCAACGTTAAATCAGCATCGTAACCCGGCTTAACGCTCCCCTTACGCTTAATGCCAAAGATCCTAGCCGGGTTCTCAGACATCATAGCTACAGCTCTTTCCAACCCTATTAGCCCGCGGGTCACAAGCGTCATCACCAATGGGACCATAACCTCAAGCCCGGGTGATCCAGGAGCTACCTTGAAGGGGTCCTCCACCTCCTTATCCTTAGAAGGATCGTGAGGGGCGTGATCACTAGCAATCACGTCTACGTCGCCGCTAGCTACCCTCCTCTGCAAGCCGATAACGCTTCTTAACCCCCTTAACGGGGGCTCGTAGAAAGCAATCGCACCATGCTTCTTTAAGCTATCTAAACCTAATAGTAGGTGGTGGGGGGTAACCTCGCAGGTAACAGGTATCCTGGACCTTCTCGCCTTACATACCAAGCTTATAGACGTACTACTGGTTAAATGGCAAAAGTGTAGCTTCGCCCCCCAGGTGTTAAGGGTTAGGAGTTCAGCTACCGATTTACGCTCAGCCTTGATGGTATGCGCCTTAGCTAGCTGGTAAAGGTCTTTAGGCGACCTCTCCATAACCATAAATCTATCCTCAGCATGTATTAACGCCGGAATCGAACATTCACTTGCTTGCCCTAGGACTTTAACGATCCTTGGAGGGGTTAAATCCACGCCCCCGATAGGCCTTAAAAGGTTAAGCTTCACCCCGAAGGCGCCGAGGCGTAATAAATCCTTAAGGGCCTCGGGTTTTTCAGGTGGAGCTACGTAAAAACCGACGTTAACAACCACCCTATTACGCGCCCTCTCCATCCTCTTAAGTAATGCCTCCTTACTATTAGTTGGAGGCACGTTATTAGGCATATCTAAGACGCTAGTTATCCCACCGACGGCCGCGCTACAAGTCCCTGTGTAGAAATCCTCCTTATACGCGAGGCCTTGATCCCTTAAATGGACGTGGCAATCTATAAGCCCGGGTAAAACCAGTAACCCGCTAGCGTTAACCTTTAAATCCGCATTAGGTAAGTGGGCCTCCTTAGCTACCTTAACGATCCTACCATCATCGACAGCTACCCCGGCCTCGAAGAGGCTTCCCTCCACATATACTCGGCCTCCCATTACCACGAGGTCAACGGTCAAGGAGGCCCCTCAACAGCTTAAGCAGCCCTTAAAGGTTTTTAGCCTTTAGGATTCACCTACGCCATACTCTAGGCGGCACTCTTCACATAACATTTGGTCGTCAACTAGCATTAACGAGTCGCTCCACTCACCGCAACTATCACAGTACCCGGCTAAGGCCTCCTTTCTATAGGCCTCCCTCGGGGTTAAAGCCTCCTTTTCGGTTAAAAGGTCTATTAAAGCTGGTGCAACCCTTACTATTTCACGCTCCTGTACAACTCCTATCAATTTGCTCTGCTTAATCACGACGAGGTGTTGTACGCCGAATTTAACCATCTTCTTCAAGGCATCCGTTAACGACTCGTCAGGGCTTACCGTAATAAGAGGGGATGACATAACCTCTTCGGCTTTAACCTCATCAGGGTTAAGACCCTTAGCTAATACCCGCGATATTAAGTCGCCACTCGTCACCATTCCTATGGGCTTCCCCTCCCGAGAGGTTACTAGGACGTAGTCTACACCCCTCTCAGCCATAATTTGAGCTAGCCGCGTAATACTCTCGTCGTAGTTAACCATAGCTGGATCTCCAACAACCACGTCAGCTACGCGTAGCTTAACCTCGGCCAAACGTAAACCCCGATTTAGCCCTCAACAAACTCTAAATTAAAGCTTTAGGTATTTAACGGGAAACCGCTTAATAGTGTTAAGCTAAGGGGGAGAGGGCTTAAGGTTAAACTAGGCCGTATAATCGTTAGGCTCGAAGCTAACCATTAGCTTTAATCGTATATGCTATTCGGATCAACGCGTAGTAATGGTGCTCCTACCCGGCGGTATGAAGCGCTGTATTTCCTCGATCGATATAGCCTTAACCTTCTCGACTAGGCTACTTTCTACCCGTTTAACTATTTCCTCTTTTACGGCTTTAGCTATCCGACCCGCTTCCTGATCTCCTGGAGCTAGAACAACGTAGGCCTTAGCCCTCATCGATATAGCGTTTACAGGTCCGGCGATAAGGTTTCCGTCACCATCAATCCCTATACCTACCCTTAACGGTACGTTCTTAACGTAGTTCCTATGCCCCCGTACCATGAAGGCGCCCCGCGGTAAATATTCTCCTGAAGGAGCCTCCTTGGATACCTGCTCCCCAAACACGTAGTAAACGTCTATGGAGTGTAATCCTAGCGTCCAAGCGCGTGAATAAGCCGCCGCGAATTGAGCCGCTTCATCTATAACTGTTTGCGGTAGCTCCTTACCCGCTGTTTTAACCACAACTACGGGGGCGCCTTGTATATCGGCATGTAGGAAGAGGTCCTTATCCTCAAGATACTTTTTAACTATTACCTCGTTTTGTACGGCATCCCTCCCACCTATAACGAGTAAGCCGTTAGAGGTAAAGAACCATCGATACTTCTCATACCACTTCTTACGCCGGGCTCTTCTAGGCTTAGGTATAGCCTTTACTTTTTCGCTAGCCTTTACTTTTTCCTCCTCCAGCTTTTTAGCTAACCTCTTAAGGGCCTCCTCACCCCTCCTTATCTTCCCCCGTATTGTCTTCGCTTCATCGTAATACTTCGAAGCGCTCCTTAAAACGCTACCGGTTAAACTTACTTTAAACTCAAGTCCATCCAGGTGTACCTTAACGCTCTCATCTATGGGCTCTACGTCCTTTACAAGCCTCAACGGGCTTTCAGGGTCGAATACCCTTTTTTCAACAACCTCCTTTAAGTCGCGCCACTTTAAGCCTTGAACCCTTAGCTTATTTACCTCGTCTATAACGCTTTGAATGAGCGTAGCATGCTTCGTTATGGTTTCAGCTACCTTCAGATTAAACTGTTCCTCCTCCTTTAACCTAGCTATTTTAGCCTCCGTTTCCTTAATCGATTTACGTAACCCCTCAACCACCATCTCCGCATCCTTTAACGCTTTAAGCTTTGCCTCCTCCATCCTCATCCTCTCGAAGTACTCATCGACGGCTTCGTTAAAGCTCGGAAACGGAACCTGCTCAAAGCCCTTCATCGAGAGGAACTCGAAGGGGAGCACGTTGAAGTACTCTCCACCCTTAACTAATAGCCGAGGCTCCAGGCTGGATGATCGAGCTCTACCTATAAGCTCTAAGCACGATCGATAGAGCCTACCTAACTCATCCTCTGTCAACCCGTTGGCTTTAACATTCGCTTTAACCCCGCTTCTAACACATACCTCCTCAGCTAGCTCCGGAGGGATAGATAACCGGTTAATTAATGTCTTTACAACTATATCCTCAGAGCCTTTAAAGGTCTGCTCGAACTCCTGAAGGCTAAGGCTTGTTATCGGTGGACCCTTTAAAGGCGGCGCTACGTAAACCTCACCCTTCACAATGTTTCGATCGCGCATCCGCTTTTGATGTAGAGCCGTAACTATCCTATTATCTTCACCCACCAGAATTACGTTACCCTCCCTAAACAACTCAAATATTAAGGTAAACCTTTCCCCCCTAACCTTCACCCTAACCATTAATACGCGGTCAAAGTCATATTGTTCAACAGCCTCAATAAACCCGCCCTTAACCCTCCTCCTTAACGATAAACAGAAGGATGGAGGCTGCCTAGGTTTTTCCTCCTCAAACCTAGTTAAACTCACCCTTCGCTTAGGCTCAACCATTAAGTTAAGTAGCTCCCCGCTTTTAACCCTAATTTTAAGTAGGAGGGCACCATCCATCAATTGGTACACGTTAACGATCCTACCCATGGCTAGCTTATGGTTTAACTCAGCCGCCATAGCCGCTACGTCTAAAGCCGTTAACGATAGCTTTCGATATTCGAAGGCCTCCTTCAAGCTTTTAACGGCATCCGGGTGGTTTAAGCTCTTAGACGTCCCGTTAAACCAAGGTTTCTCCAAGCCCGACACCTTCCACGCTGTTAAGCCGCCTCCACCAGTTCAATATGGTGAAGAGCCGCCAATATAGTTTAAGCGGCTTAAGCTTACATATGAATTGTTACTGGCCTTAAGCGTTGAAGGGGGGAAGCCGACTCGGAGCAATAATTAAGGAACG
>Ga0209080_1000722_pt1 | contig 20091 bp, 24 predicted proteins | sample JNZ110809AmetaG_FD_184123 | JGI IMG/M metagenome (GOLD analysis project Ga0209080, IMG submission 184123) | Hot spring microbial communities from Jinze hot spring, China to study Microbial Dark Matter (Phase II) - JNZ 110809A (SPAdes) (version 3) ...
GGGGAAGAAGTATGAGTATCCGCTTATGGAGGAAGTGCCCCGTCAGAAGATGCTTGAAGAAGAGGATAGTAGGGTTCACAGGATTGTTACTGCAGGATTCGTAGATGTTAATACTGGGACAGGTGTAGTCCATATTGCTCCAGCTAACGGTGAGGAGGACTTTGAGTTGGCACAGATGCTTAAGATACCTATCTTCTCGCCTTTCGACGACGAGGCGAAATTCACTGAAGACGCTGGTTTCTTCAAAGGGGTTTTCGCAAGGGATGCTGACCAGATTGTCTTAGACATTCTTGAGAAGAAAGGGCTCTTAGTTAAATCTGAGAGAATAGTTCATGAATACCCGTTATGCTGGCGTTCTAAGCATAGGCTAATATGGCTGGCTAGGACAGAATACTTTTACTGGCTTGATAAGATTGTCGACAAGCTTATAGAAGCAGCTTCTAAAGTAGAATACTTCTACAATCCTCCTAAGAACAGGTTTCTCTCGTTCATAAAAGAGGGTAAGCCCTGGTGTATTTCGAGAGAAAGAGTCTGGGGTACTCCGATGCCGATATTCGTATGTGAAAAATGTGGTAAAGAAGAGCTTTTAGCATCGAGGAGGGAAATTGTGGAAAGGGCCTTAAGCCTCCCGGACGGTGAGAACTTCGAGCTCCATAAGCCTTGGATGGATAAGATCAAGATTAAGTGTTCGTGCGGGGGAGTTATGCATAGGGTGCCGTTTGTTCTCGACACTTGGCATAATAGCGGCGCTGCACCCTATTCAAGCCTTACCGACGAGGAGTATAAAGAGTTTGTGCCGGTCGATTTCCTCGTCGAATCAATAGACCAGACGCGCGGCTGGGCTTTCACACTGCTTGTGGAAAACGTAATAATGACTGGCGAGCCGAAGGCCCCTTACAAAGCTTTTCTCTTCTACGGTCAAGTCCTCGACGAGAAAGGGAATAAGATGAGTAAGAGCCTTGGAAATGTCATAAATACTGAAGACGTTATTACAAAGTATTCAGCAGACCTCTGTAGGTTCTACCTTCTTTGGAAAACTAATCCGATAGAGAATATAAACTTCAGCTTCAGCGAGATGATGGAGAGGCCGTATCAGGTTTTGAATACTTTCTTTAACCTTGGCAAGCTTTTAAAGCAGAATGCTGAGTACGATGGGTTCGACTATGATAAATATAGTTTACAATGGGCTTTAAGCAATGGTGAAGTTAAAGATCCTGAAAGATGGGTTCTATCATGTCTTCAGAAGCTTGTGAAAACGGTGACAGAGGGCTTCAGTACGATGAGGATCCACGAGTCTACAAGAGCCTTGGAGAAGTTCATCATAGAGGTTTTAAGCAGACAATATGTGCCAATGGTTAGAAAAGACCTTTGGAGCGATGACCCTGCCGAACTAAAACGTAGAATGACAATATACGCTGTACTCTTCCATTCTCTCAGCACCTTAACTAAACTGATGAATCCCATAACGCCATTCATAGCCGAGGCCTTCTACCAAGGTATTGTTAAAAGATTCAGTAGGGAGACTTTAAAATCAATCAATTTTGAAGAATGGCCTAAGCCAGATGAAAAACTCGTAAACGATGAGCTCGAGAGAGATTTTGAAAGGATAAACGAAGTAGTAAGCCTTGGTAATTGGGCTAGGATGAAGGCTGGAGTAAAAAGAAGGTGGCCATTGAAGCAGATAGTCCTAGCGTTGAGAAAGGAGTATGCTGAGAGCATAAGCAGGAATATTGAAATCGTAAAGGAATTGCTCAACGTTAAAGAAGTATTTTTAGTTGAAAGTCTTGAAGATGCAGGTATTAAGACAGTAGTGAAATTAAACTATTCCGTTGTAGGACCAAAGTTTAAGGACAAGACTGGTAAAATAGCTTCATTAGTAGCAAGTAAAGCGATGGAAGTTGCCAAGGCCATAGATAGGGAAGGGAGGTTCCTGCTAGACGTCGATGGAGAAACCGTTGAATTACTGAGGGAAGACCTAGTTTTCGAGTATGAAGCGCCGGAAAACTACGTAATGGTTTCAGATAGGCCGGGTTTTGCATTACTCGACGTAAGGAGGACGCCGGAGCTTATTGCAGAAGGCTATATGAGGGATGTGGCAAGGAGGATTCAGGCATATAGGAAGAAGCTTGAATTAAACCCCACGGAAATACTTGGTAAAGTAACTGTTTACGGGGTGACTCAAGAAGGGTATGCTCGTCTAAAGCCCTTGCTAAATGAGCTTGCAAACCTAGTTAGAGCAAGGACGGTAGAATTGGATACGACAATTCCAGAAAATAAGGAGGAGCTCGGAGAATACGATATAGAAGGTGAAAAAATCTACATAAGAATAGATAGGTAGCTATTTTTTAAAACTGACATAAGACAAAAACCTGTTTTCCTGAATGCCGTATTACTCAGACTTAAAATACGAATGATCTTAAGCCTTATCTTCCAGTGTCCCATTGGAGTATTTAGATAAGGTTACAGCAAAAATATTAATAAAAAATGGGTCGTACACCCCCTACATAAGAAAAAAGTTTATTTATACTCTAAAATAGAATCGCTTTAGGAGCTCCGGTGGTGTAGCCCGGTATAGAAAATCGGAGAGCATACTGGCCTTTCGAGCCAGGGGTCGCGGGTTCAAATCCCGCCCGGAGCAATTAATACATTTATTTAGATATTGAAATTTCCCGAATACCAAGTCACTTAGCTTATGATTCTTAATCGACAAGAAGATTGAAGGAAAATAAAGCCCCACTTGTCACAAGATTATTAAATCATTACCTGTTTTTAGAGCATTCTTCCAGGACTGCTAATAAGGAATTGTACGCTGGCTTTGGATTATACTCATTGTCGAATATTGTTGCAGCTCCGTATCCTGGGAATGTATAGTCTATCCACGAGTATTTATCGACGAAGCCCCACATTACGAATGTTCTGGGATTGCTTGAAGAAAGATAGATTTTTAAAATATCGCTGTATATTTTTGCTTGCATATCTAGTTCTTTGCTAGTGGCTGGTTTTCTTATGCTTACATCCATTTCTGTTATCTCTACTATTAAGCCGAGTTCTTCAAACCTTTTTATGTTCTTGGCGACACTATCAAGGTTTGGCGGTCTTTCTAATGATAAATGGGTCTGGAAACCAACTCCGTGTATCGGCACTCCTTTCTTTAATAATCCTCTTACTAGCTCGTATACTGCATTAGACTTCCTGTTTATTTCCTCTATTCCATAGTCGTTATAGAATAGTAATGCGTCAGGATCTGCTTCATGAGCCCATTTAAATGCTAGCTCAATATATTCTGGACCTATCTTCTCAAGCCAGATCGTTTGCCTCAAAGACCCGTCGTCAGCAATAGCTTCATTCACTACATCCCAAGCATATATTTTCCCCTTATAACGTCCAACGACAGTGTAAATATGATTCCTCAAAATATCCATCAACTCTTCCCTAGTGAAATCTCCATAAATCCAAGAAGGTAGCTGATTATGCCATACCAAGCAGTGCCCTCTTACTTTCATTTTATTCCTCTCCGCAAACTTTACAATCTCGTCAGCAGGCCGGAAGTTGTAGGTATTTGGAAGAGGACATAGTGGTCCGAACTTTAACTCGTTCTCAGGTGTAACAACATTAAATTCTCTAGCTAAAATCTCCCTGTAAGTTCTATCACCCATAAGATTATTATAGCTTACACAAGTCCCTATGAGAATACCACAACTTTCTGCAAAACTACGAAGAGAAGGTTTAGGTGTAGGCGTAGGTGTAGGAGTTGGGGTCAGTAGAGGAGTAGGTGTGACTTCTGGTGTAGGTGTCGGTGTAGGCGTTGGTGTTGGGGTGGGTGTGGGTATCAGCGTGGGCGTTGGGGTAGGCGTAGGTGTTGGGACAGGTGTTTCTAGCGGTGCGGGTGTTGGAGTTGATTCAGGTTGTTGATTAGTTTGTCCAATCTGTTTTTGAATATAATTGAAAAATGTATACGAAACCGCTAAGCATATTAGGATACAGACCGATAGAACGATGATTTTCCTTAGATATTCATTCTTGATCATGACATCATTTTAAACAAGTCCACTATTTATTATTTTTTAACAGTGTTTTGTTAAAAACAAACCAAGAATAACTCTTTTTCAGCGTTAGTAATCAACTCTCTCTAATTCGTTCCATATACAATTTCTCCTCGAAGTCCAGCGTGTTTTTCGGAAGAGGTTTTGGTTCACCTAGTAGTTTGGAGAGCAGGATGATTTTAGCTTCTCTCTCTACGCATAGTAGAACGTCAACTGCTTCTTCTAAGTCTTTTCCACAAGTAACTATGCCATGATTCTTAAGGAGAGCCGCTTTCTTATTTCCGAGGGCTTTTAGAACGTTCTTCGCAAGCTCTTCTGTACCAAAAAGAGCGTACTCAGCAACCTTAACCTCGCCTCCTGTGTAAAGCACCATTTCTTCGGTCACTGGTATGATGTCAAATCCAGTTACTGCAAATACTGTTGAATAAACCGGATGCGCATGAACTATTGCCTTAACATCCTTCCTATTCCTATAGATCTCAAGATGCATATGTATTTCAACCGAGGGTTTTCTAAACCCTTCCACTATATTACCTTGAGAATCTACTATAACCATGTCTTCCGGATTAAGCCTAGCCTTCTTTAAACCACTGGGAGTTATTATGAAAAGACCATCCTCCGGAGTTCTGGTGCTGATGTTTCCGGAGAACCCGAACGTAAGATTTACCTCATTAAGTAAACGAAAAGTCTCAGCTATTTTAATCCTCAATTCGGGGAACAGCATATCTAAATTTTTCAGACAGCCGATTATAAATTTAATTCAAGACGATTAATAGCTTCCAATAGAAACTGGCAATGGTGGTAGATTTAAGCCATTGCGAATTATATTAGGAGAATCCTAGAACATCCCTCAACCAATGGCTTGTCATTATTGACAGTAGCTTCCCTTGTCTAATTTTATATCAAACCGTGTATGAAGCAAAATAATCCTGTGAAAACAGCATGTAGAGACGAATCCTTCACAAACCGAAAATTATAGCTTGAACCTTTACAGCAATCCATGATTTGTCGATAAACATATTCCCCAACCTGGTTTGAAGATATCAATGTCATATTAGTTCCTCACATACTCCAACAGTTAGAGACGTAACAACTATGGGGCATGCAATTATAGTGATGGAAGAAATCTTATACTCGCTTAGTAACTGTTTCATCATCCCAGGTCCATAGATTAGGTGCTAGCCATAAGCTCCAGTATTTGAAAGATTAAGAACGATAATGGGAGTAGCTCGAAAATAGGATATATGTTTCAACGATATTCTGGGGGTCCGACTACTAGTTTGATTGACTGTTTCTCCTCTCTAAGAAAACTCCATGCCACAATGGCGAGTAGCATGATACATAGACCATAGCAAAGGGACCATGCGTATGTATAGTAAAAAACTCTAAGATGCCAGTAACACTATAAACATTGGCGTTAATTACAATATTCAACAACAATGGAAGAAGTGCTGCTATTGAAGATGTTTTAGATGAAAATCTTTTTCAATCTAAAGTGGAAAACTTTAACCAGATTTCCCATGTTTTCACTATCCTCATACATTTAGTATTAGACACAAGCTTTTTAAAATTTATTCTCAAGTCTAAGGAGCGGTGATGCCGATGAGTATTCTCGAGAGGGAGGAAGGAGTATCTTACAGGTACTATTATAAATATCCTTTCCCTCCAGATAAAAAGAGGCCAGTAGTAGTTACTAAGGATAAGACGATTGTTGAAATATATCCTCCTGATAAGCCGTATTCAAGCAATATTGTTTGGGTTTGGGTGAGTACTGATAAAATCACACAGACAATGTATCAGCTTTCACCCGGCGCTTTCTTTGGCCCTCCTGATGCCCATGCGGGTGATGAAATCTACTATGTGCTTGAAGGAACGCTGACCGTTTTAGCCCCCGAGACTGGAACCGTAAACGAGGTTCATAAAGGCGAGGCGTTACTTATACCTAAGGATAGTTATCATCAAGGCTATAACTTCACGGACAAGGTAGTAAAAGTACTATGTTTAATAGCTCCACTCATGTGGGATCCTAAGAAGGGGCCAGCCCCTCCCCTAGAGAAGGAGGCGAAAATGTACAAGAATTACATAGGTCCAATAGAGGATATTCCAGAAAAGCCTTGGGCTAGTCCAAGGAGAAATATAGACCTTTTAGGACGATGGCCAATTGACGGAAATGAGGCTAGGAGATTAAAAGAGCATATTAAGATTGATGCAAATAAGATGTTAACCCTTATACATGGAAAGAATCATCCAATGATTGTAAGGTTTTATGTGAGTAATGATCTCTGCCATATGGGTGAGTTTGAACTTCCACCCGGTGGGGAGGGGCCGCGAACCTCTGAGCCAGAAACGCATGAAGGGGATGAAGTACTTTATGTTGCTTCGGGACCTATAACCGTATTTCTGCCAGATAAACTCGATGCTTACGAGATTCCAGAGGGCGCTGTGATGCTGATCCCAGAAGGAATTAAACACCAGTATCAGAACTTTACTGACAAAGTTGTTAGGGGGATCTTTAGCATTGCACCTAGACTCTGACCTTATTTAAATCCAAAGTCTTTTTCCTATTTTTCTTAATGAATTCCTCAACTTCTTTAATAGATGAAGGACCGTTCATGGGCCCGAACTTCGTGACTTTTATAGCCCCAGATGCGCTTGCAAACTCCATGGTCTTACTTAAAGGCCAATTTTTAAGTAATCCATAGATGAATGCTGCATCGTAAACGTCTCCCGCACCCGTTGGGTCGACTTCATTAACCTCGAATGGAGGTTCAAAGAAAACTTCTTCTTCCGTGATTGCAACTGCACCTTTATCACCCATTTTTACGACTACTACTTCTGGCCCCATATTGACGAGTTTCTTTCCTGCCTCAATGGGATCTTTAACTCCTGAGAGGGCTGTGGCCTCCCCCCTGCTTGGAAGCATGACCTTACAAAGTTTAATCATAGGCATACATATCTCTCTAATCGTCTCAACATCTAAAAGTTCAGGTCTAAGATTCGGGTCGAACGTTATCATAACATTTGAGTTTCTAGCTATCTCTGTAGCTTTATAACAGGCATTTTTACTGCTTTCGCTAACTGCTAGTGATGAACCCATAATGTGTAAGAGCCGAGATTTAGCCACATATTCCTCCTCCACATCCTCTGGAGAAAGCTGTCCAGCTGCGGAGTGACGGAGGTGAAATATGAACTTTCTCTCTCCAGATGAGTAATACATGACGAAAGTTGTACCTGTAGTATACCCCCTCATCACACGAATACGACTTACATCAACCCCGTCTTTTCTTAAACGATTTAGCAGTAGTTCACCAAAATCGTCTTCGCCCACTACACCAATGATGCCAGAGCTAACTCCAAAATTCGCCACAGTATCTATGAAGATAGCTGGTGCACCACTCGGATAAGGCCCCAAGTAGACCCCGGGAACATCATGCGGTACATCACGATCCTTCCGCATAATCTCAACTAATATTTCACCCAAGGTAATTATCTCAGGGCGCATTTAAAGCCCTCCCTAGATTTATTTGGAATAGTAACAATACCTTAAATTATTTTGCATGTTCATCAGATTATTCATTTCCGCAACCGGGAAAATGCGATACTCATACTGCTGTCAATCCAGCAGATTTTAGAAACAACCAATCGCTAATCTATCCAAAAACAAATGATCAATTGAGGATTAAAAGTAAACACGAGTTTTTGACAGCAAAAGAGTGCGGGGGGTGGGATTTGAACCCACGAACCCCTACGGGACGAGGTCCTAAGCCTCGCGCGATTGACCAGGCTACGCGACCCCCGCTTTAACAAATTATTTATCGCAAAACTAGATATAAGTATTTTACGCCAATGATTATTGAATAAATTTATCCCCCTTACGCCAATGATTAAGCGTAATGAGAAGTATAATGTTTAAGAACGGGGTGCTTTACGCGCTAGATTCTTCTAGGCTTCCCCATAGGGAAGTTTGGCTTAAATTAAGAAATGCGAATCAAGTGGCTTCAGCGATCAGAGAAATGAGAATTAGAGGAGCTCCTTTAATTGGAGTTGCAGCAGCGTATGGTCTTGCTTTAGAAGCTTTAAAATACAGGGGTAAGGATGCTAATAGGCTTAGGGAGATAGTTTTGAAAACGTCTGAATACTTAAAGAGTGTTAGGCCCACTGGGAGGAATCTAAGCTGGGCAATAGACAGGTGTTTAAAGGCGATTGAAAAGGAAGGGGCTGTCGATGGGATTAAGAAGCGGTTACTAGAAGAGGCTGAGAAAATAGCAAACGAGGATGTTGAAACAAACTTGAAGATAGCCAAAAACGGGTTGGAGATAATAATGGATGGTGATAAGATTCTAACGCATTGCAATACTGGAGGACTAGGTACTGTCGAATACGGTACAGCACTCGGCATAATCAGAGTAGCATGGGAGAAAGGGAGGAGAATATTCGTCATAGCCACTGAAACAAGACCATTGCTTCAGGGAGCTAGGCTCACCGCCTGGGAGCTTAAGAAGTACGGTATCCCGTTCAAGCTGATATGCGACTCTATGGCCGGCTACGTGATGTCTATGGGGATGGTTAACAAGGTACTTGTCGGAGCTGACAGGATACTTTCAACTGGACATGTTGCAAACAAGATTGGTACGTTGACACTTGCTATCCTAGCTAAACATTACGGCATACCTTTCTACGTTGCAGCACCATTCTCCACGTTTGACTTTACAACCAAGCCTCAAGAAATACCGATTGAAGAAAGGAGTCCCGAAGAAGTTACTCACTTCGCAGGCAGATTAGTAACGGTTAAAGATGTTGAAGTTATTAACCCCGCTTTCGACATAACGCCTCCAGAACTTATTTCAGGAATCATAACCGAGAAGGGTGTAATTCGGCCTCCTTATAGTGAGAACATACCCAAGTTTATTAATAAGAGTTAGAGTTATTCTGCAAAAGCGGGTCGAGGACGATGGTGGCTCGGAAATCAAAGGAGTCTAGTATTGGAGATTTAGGCTGGGCTTTGCCAAGTACTGAAGAAGTTTTGACTTTGTCTGTTGAGGAACTTCTTTCGCGTATGAAATCTTCACTAGATGGGCTCTCTTCTGGGGAGGCGAAAGACCTTGAATTTTTTTGTTTTTAACGAGCTTGTTAGGAAAAAGAAGAGGGTAGCCATTACTGGTTTTCTCTCATTTCAAAAATCCGTTAGTAATAATCATTCTTATTGCTGGACTGATTTCAGGCTTTCTGAAGAAGAGGTAACGAGCTTTTATTGCCGTGGCAATCTTAGAGCGTAGCTCTAGCCACGGTCTAGCGCATGCTAAGACGTGTCCGACTGCTTCCTACGCAGTAGTTGCTCTATAGCCTTAGAGATAACCTGCTTGCTTTCGACGACGTAATCCTCAGGCAAGTGGTCCTCGTAGAAGTTTACGTGCAGACTCTCAGCATGGCGGAAAACCTCCCTTAGCCTTAGGTCAGGATACTCCTTGTCCAGCTCAGCCACGAACATGGCTATGCTCCTATGCGTTCCCAGGCTTATTCCCCTTTCCGAAGCCAAGGCTTTAATGGCTTCTACGAAAGCCCCCCAAATCTTCTCAGACGCTTGAGGATAATCCTTTTTAGCAATAAGCTCCTCAGCCTCCTTCAAATACTTCGCGTTAAGCCTAAGGTAATCCTGCTTAGACACTATTCTACATCGTGAATCTAATCCTTGTTTTTAAGGTTTTTCAAGCTATGGGAGTTATTCGGATATAACTGAATGCATAGTCTCTAATAATTTCTTTGCCTGAGTGAGACCATTGTTAGAAGCTGTTTCCTCTAAGGAACTAAGGTATTAATAACTGTTTTTAACTTAGGGCATAAGATGTCCCCTAATTTCGCTTCCTTTAAATAAATGCTCAAGTACAATCTGCGAAAGGTTGACGTAGATCAAGCCATAGATTCCTGTTACCAAATCAGTTTAAATAATCTCGGAAGAAATTCACTTTGTGAAGATACTCCATTGAATCGATGAATCGCTTTTTGAGTTCACCATCTCATGATAATTATGAAGCTAAGCTTCTAAGCATAATGCCTACGCGTGCTTAAAACTAGTTTGCGAGGCGAACCCTTGGATATTCTAACAGACTACGATATGATTAGGCAAGAAAGCAAGAATCAATAAATAACTATAAATAATTTATAGATTGATTGTACGAGTGGGCCGAGTCGGATTCGAACCGACGACCTCCTGCGCCTCCTGTGCTCTTCAAACATGTCAGGCAGGCGTCCTAACCAGGCTAGACGATCGGCCCCTGATATTCTAGGTATTTTCCAAAGGGGGAAATTTTAACTTTTCTCTCGTTAATCGGCTGTTGAAAACGGTTTGATTTAGAGTTTTAAAAGAGCCTGATTTATGTTTACTCGAATAGTGCCCCTAGGCCAGCCATTTCTTCAACGGGTTTTTCTTCCTTCTTCTCCTCTTTCTTCTCTGCCGGTGCTTGTTGTGGGGCTGTGGCTGCGACAGGTGCTATGGGGCCTATTGCCAGTGGTGAAGAGAGGACTTCGTCGATGTTTATTTTCGAAAGGGAGGATACGAGCACTTTTATTCTCGCTTCATCTGGTTCTATTCCAGCTGCTTTTATAATCTCCTTAATCTTCTCTTCGGTTATCTGCTGCTTTGCGGAGTGTAGCAGCAGGGCCGCGTGTATGTATTCAGACATCGGTATTCACCTCAGAATTCCTGAGGTTTTTCCCAAAGAGGTGTTTTTAAGCTTTTTCAATCGTCTTCTCGAGCTGGTCTGCGAGGGCTTTCGCCATTTGTAGCATTATTTTAATAGTGTTTTCATCGTAGTATTCTGCTTTAACACCTAGGGCAACGGCTTTGGAAAAGGCTTCTCTAAGCATTATGTCAATGCTTTCAGGTGTTGGGAACATGGTTGTAAGGGCTATTTTAAGAGCATTCTCAACGCTTTTAGTCATGTTGCTTCTTATGTCTTCGGCAGTTATTGATAGGATTTCCTCCGTGTAGACAATCCCGTCGCATAATGCAGCATATGCCTTCACATATGCTTCAACAGGCCTTATATTCAGCTTTGAAAGAACTGCTGCGAGCTGTGGTGTTATAACGTCCCCTGGCCTTGCTACGACCGTATCTTTAGTTATCCATATGCTTCCAGTCTCAATCCTAGTTGGGAGGCCTACTTCGTTTAAGGATGAGATTACCGGACCGGCTGGCAGGCCCGTGTTCCCAGCTGGGACTACTATTTCCCTATCAACGACGTCTCCAGCACTTAAAGGTAATCTCACAGAGTATTTTCTCAACTCCTGCTGTAACTCATAAGGCTCCTCGTTTGAAAGCACAAGCATGATTGAGCCTCTTGAACCATACTTCTTAATGAAATCTTTAAGTTCTTTTGAGCTTACTCTCTCCGCAGCTTTTTGCAATAACGTAGTTTTAACGTGTTTTAATATGGCTTTCCCCCTTAACCTTCTCCTAGCCTCGTTTACTGTTGAAGCCTTTAGCTTATAAGTGTTCACGAGCATTACTGTTCTGTAAGATTCCAGGAAGCTAAGGATCTCGTCAGCAATCTTCTTCTTGAGAAGAAGCTGTCTACTCAAGCCTCTTTGCCCCCTCGGAATACTTTAACTATTTTACCCATTGTCGTCTTAAACCCTACGAATCTTATCATCGCAGAGTGTGGGAGCCTCCTCTGAACTGCAGATACGACTGCCTCCGCATTATCCAATAGTTGTTGGATAGGCATTTCTTCATGCCCTATTTTACAAGCTACCGATAGACTTGATTTAACAGATATTCTAACGCTCTTCCTAAGTCTTTCAACTATTTGCGATATTGATGAAGCGGGAGGGACAGGAGTAGGCATTTTATTCTTCGGCCCTAGGAATTGCCCAAGCACCTTACCCACAACAGGCATTAAAGGTGCTTCGGCTATGAAGAAATCATAAGATTGGGCAGTCTTCCTACAGGCCTTCTTCTTCCCGGCCATTGAGTTTAGAGAATCCTTAGTAATATAGTCTATTCCGAGGCTCCTGGCCTCGGGTATTAAGGAGCCTTCGGTGAAGACACATATTTTAGGAGGATCCTTATGGGGAGAGTGTGGAAGTTCAACAAGCTCCGTAAACCTCTGATCTGGCTTTGACAAGTCTATTCCGCTCAACGACATTATTATTTCAACACTCTGCTTAAACCTCCTAGGTTTGTTATACTCTTTAGACAATGCTTTCTTCAACGCCTCTTCCATCGAGTCCTTAGTAATCGGTATTGCCACAGACATTCTTACGCAACCTCCTCTCTTAGCAGGTTATCGTACAAGCCCCTATCAACCTCCTTAATAACCTCCTTGGGAGGTTTAGAGTCTACTGTAATACCCATACTCTGGCATGTCCCAAGAACCTCTTTCACGACGCCCTTAAGGGATTTGGCGTAAGTATCGTTCATCTTCATCTTAGCTATTTTGATAACGCTTTGGAAAGAAATATTACCCTTAGCCTCCTTACCCGGCGCCCCGGAGCCCTTGTCTACCCCAGCCTCCTTGGCTATTAGCGCTGAAGTCGTCGGGGTCTTTAGAGTAACTGTGAATTGTTTAGTATCAGTATCCACCTCCACTTCGACAGGTACTTTCATACCTTTGAAATCCTTTGTAGCCTCGTTTATCTTAGCTACGACAGCCCCCACATTAACACCTAACGGACCTAGTGCAGGGCCAAGCGGAGGCCCGGGTGAAGCATTCCCACCCTCCACTATGAGGCTAATAGTCTTTTTAGCCAGTTTTCAGACACCTCTTTTAGCGTCAGAATTTACGACGCCTTAAAAATATTTCCCAAGATGCTTTTAGAGTTTTCCAGAGGATTTCTCCACAACTCTTACGCTATCCATTTTAAGAGTTATCGGGAACGGAGCTATGGCTCCGTCAAGCTCTACGGTAACCTCGTTCCTCTCCGGGTTTACCTCTATGACTTTTGCACGGTTCTTCTTAAGCAAGCCACTTACTATCTCAACGGTGTCTCCTACTCTTATTTCAGCCGCTACAGGCTTTTCTTCAAAATACTTCCTAAACTCGTCCACGCTCAGACTACCCTGCACCCTTCTCTTGACGTATTTAATATCCCTTATTGCTTCTTCCACCGGAAATGGTGAATCAGCCTCTATGTAAATATAGCCTTTTAAATCGGGCAGGACGATTATGGAATGTACTGGAAGCTTCTCCGTCTCACACCTGTTCTTTATGAGAAGTGCTGAAGTCATTTCCTGGCCTACTGAAGTCCTTACGAGGAAAAACTTCGGCTCAACCTTCTTATCTTTCTCCATTGCACACACCCTGTCTTTCCTAAGAGGATAAGCGTATTCCTCCCAATAGTGATGCTATCAGATGGATTACGAATGCAAGACCCCCCACTACTAAGAGGCCTATTAAGAATACTTTGAGAGACAGCATAAAGCTCTCCCTATCCGGTTTCTCACTAACCTTCAGGACTCGAATAATCGTCTTTACCCTTTCCTTTATGTTCATCGAAGCCTTCTAGTCAGTGTCAGGGAGATTCTTTATATATTCTTTTCCCTAGTTTAAAATCCGGAAAGGAGGTTTTTAACGTACTTCTCCGGGTTGAACCTTTCCAAGTCGGAATACTTCTGTCCCGTCCCAACGTAGATAACCGGTTTCTTCGAAACATAGGATACTGAAAGCGCTGCCCCACCCTTCTCGTCAGCATCGAACTTAGCTAGTATGATCGCATCATAGCCAACGTGGCTTTGAAAATCTGAGGCTTGATTCCAAGCATCGTTGCCGGTTAGAGCATCTACGACGAGTATTGTGTAAGAGGGTTCTACGACTCTCTTTATCTTCTTAAGCTCATCCATAAGATTGATGTCAGTATGCATTCTCCCAGCAGTGTCTATTAAAACTGTCTCAACCCCTTTGCTCAATGCATATGAAACCGCTTCAAACCCTACGCTAGCAGGATCTGAGCCGTATGCCTTAGTGATAATTGGAAGACCCAGTGACTTAGCATGTTGGCTTAACTGTTCTACAGCCCCAGCCCTGAAAGTATCGCTGCATGCAAGTATGACGCTAAGGCCGGCTTTCTTAAACATGTACGCAACTTTCGCTATCGTCGTCGTTTTACCAACCCCATTCACCCCAATAAATAGCAGTTTGAAAGGCTTCGGGGAATTTTTCGCCTCCTCAATCAAGTCGAACCCATTCCCCAATGTTTCGAGTAAGAATTTTTCAATCTCCCTCTCAACAACCTTCTTAACAGCATTCTTATCGAAAAGAGGTGTTCTCTGGCCTTCTAGTGTTTCAATTATTCTGTTTTTCAATTCCTCTACGAACGGGAGGGCAACGTCACATGTGATCAGTTTAAGTCCATACTCGTCTAAAACCTTCTCAAGCTCCCTCCTGCCTAAGGGCCTGGTTGAAATGGTTTCCACGAGGGATTTAAATAATTCGCTTATTTTCATGAGAAACGCTATTTCCTCAGTTTTTCGTAAAGAGCCTGAACCTTACCCCTGCTCTCTTCAATTTTAGCTTGTAGAGTACTCATCTGAGATTCGAGAGAACCTCTGGCAGTGTTCAAGTCGTTTATCCTCTTTTCAACAAGCTTAAGGGTTTCTTCAAGATTTCTCTCAATCAATATACCCGAGCCCGCGTTTACAAGAAACCTGTTAGTATCTTTCAGAAGGGCTTTACCATATACCCCACCGCCTATATCTATGAAAAGCTCGACGCCCTCACCGGCTTTTGAAATGTCTTCGAGGGTGGATTTCGAAACCTGGAGGTCGTTTAAGGAAGCAAGTATCAACTGGTACCTTGACCTCAACTCTTCCATGAGGCTTTCGAAAGACCTTAACTCAGTAATTGCCTTTCTAAGCTCCTCTTCACTCATTGGTTTCGGGCTTAACCTCCTCTATGCTAAGTATTTTAATATTCTCCCTTTTAACCCTATGCTTACTCCCTATTATAGAATATGCTTTTTCTAAAGCAACTTTTTGCGAATTCGCCTCCACCTCTATGGAAAAACGGATTTTTCTAAGGGGTTTCTCGAATATGCCTGAAATCTTGAACATCGCCATGGTCACACCCCTATTCAGAAAAATGCCTTATTTAAAAACTTCCGGCAGACGAGACCGCTAAAGATATATCCATAAGCTCGGCTCCCGTCGTGGATTCTCCAACCAGTATACCATTGGGACTTACAAGCATCCCCAGCCTTATGAATATAAGCCCATTGTTAACGCTAACAGCATATGTTTTAAGCTTTAACAGGTCTTCAATAAGCTTTTTCTCATTCTCATTCAGCAATTTTGAAACGAAGCAGATGTTACCACCTGTTACTGCAAGAGCCCCTATCGACATATAATTCGCTAAAGATGAGAAGTCGTAATCAACGTTTAACAAATCGACTATTTTCTCAGCGTCTCGTTTGGGTACTCTAGGGGAGAATAATACGCCCCTGTCGGAGAGCAGCATCATATTACCCCAAGCTTTAAGCTTACTGTCAACCACCAGAATTTCCTTTCCAAGCTTTTTCAATTCATCCAATTCTTCGTCTTCAATAGTGTCCGGCACTATTATGAAGTTTGAATTTGCCGCCATCATCGAAGATACTGCGTGAACCCCAGCAATATTCGTAATAGCTATGGACTTAACCTTCAAAACATCCACAATCTTTCCTAAAAAGCCTTGCGGAGTATTCTTGTTAACAACAGCATTATCCCCGAAGACTTTGGAATAAGCACCTATGTATGGAGTCTTCCAAATCGATGCTTTAACTATTTCCATGACTTATGGAAGCCTCAGTAATACTTCATCTTCTTCAACGATTGCCTTTATTTTTAATCGTCCCTTTAAAACTCGGCCGAGGTTTGAATGAATGTAATTGTTTAAATCATTGCTTATGACGATCCTCTTATCCTTAAACATCTTAGAAACTTTTTCCCTCATCTTCCTAATGGCGACTTCACGTCTGTCTGGGACAGGAGCATTCTTAACCCTGTTCAGATTTATGGAAAGCAAGATCTCATTACTACTACTCATGTCAACATCACCCTAGAGACCTATCTTACTCCTTCTCCAGTTTCTCCAACGGTGTGTAAACCTTACTTTTCCACGCGTCTTAGCTATCACCCATGCTGGAACAGAATACGCTCTTTTCAACTCTGCCTGCAAGCGAATCTTTTTTCCCAACGGCTTGTTTCTAGCCAATTCTCCTCACCTTAACATACCCCTCTTAGACGATAAGTATATCTTCTCCAGTATTTCCTTAAGTTCAGCATCTTCAACAGGTATTTTAAGCTTACCCTGCTGCGCTAAAACTATTAGGTACTTTTCAACCTGGTCTGCCAGTTGAGGTTTAACGAGCCTAAGGTTGTTTAAGCGACTCCTTGCTTCAGGTGTGAAAACAATACGGCTTAAAGTCTTTACTACTCTCTGCTCTTCCTGTCTCCTCCTATTCTCCTCAAGTTCCCTACGTTTCTCCTCCAGAATCCTTGCGAGTTCCTCGTCCTCGCTCATACTCCTTTAGCTACCTCTTTCTACCGGTAGCTATTTCGAACGAAATCCTATCTAGGAGCGACACTCCTTTGGGAGTAAGCCATCTTCCTTTATTCGTCTTAGCAACTAGTCCAGCAGCCTCAAGCTGTTGGAGAATCCTCCTTATTATTGCTCCGCCAGCTTTAACCTTATGTGCTCTTCTCATAGGATACTTCTTCCTTCCACCATAAACCTTCCTGAGCCTCGAAACCCCCATGGGACCTTTTACGTACAGCTTCCTAAGAATTGATGCAGCTCTAATATACCACCAGTCTAAGCGGTCGGGTGGTCTCTGCCTATGGGAACCTGTTTTAACGAAAAGAGCCCACTCCGGCATTGACACTTCTTTAACATTCTCTCTAAGGTATTCTGCTAACCTCTCTATCAACTCATCTGCAGGAACAGCCTTAACGTGTATAGCCTCCAACAGTATATCGACACATAGTTGGAAAACGAAGGTTTTATAAGGTTTAACGGGAGCCTAGGGTTGGATGAAGTACCTGATATGTTTTTTTGACTCAAGTATGCAGCTGGTTCCGAGGGAAATAGCCTCCCACCCGCAGGTTGTAAAGAATGCTTTGAGAAAGGGTAAAAAACCCTTTGAAACAATGCTTGAAAGAAGTAAGCACCATAAGGCTATTCTGATGCTAAAAAACAGTGAGAAAAGGGGGAGGCCGGATATCCTACATACATGCCTAAACATAGTTTCAGACTCTCCCGTATATAAAAAGGGACTGATGGACATCATTGTCCATACCATCGAGGGTAAGTGGATAATCTTCCACGATAAGATAAGGTTTCCAGTAACTTACGATAACTTCATAGGATTGATGGAAAAACTCTTAGTCGACGGTAAGATTGTTGATCCAAGCGGTAGAGTTCTTATGGAGGTTGTTTCTAAAGAGCAGGCTTTGAAAATCCTTGAGCCTTTTACGCATAGAACTATGCTTAGTGAGTCAGGCGTAAAAGTTGAGATAGAGGAGTATGTTAATAGAATTGTGAAAATGGAAAGGCCTACATGCTTCTTCATAGGAGCATATCCCAGGGGAAGGCCCTCTGGAGAGATCTTGGAAATGGTGGACGAGGAGATATCTATATATGATGGAGTCTTGACTGCTTGGACTGTAACAGCATGGTTAACATATGAATTCTTTAAGCATGAGACTAGCCTATGAATATTCTTGACGCAATTACTTTTTCATAAACATCATCCGACTCTCTAATCTCTGAGAACAACCCCGATAATTCAGCTATCCTCTGAGCAAGCAGGTGGTAGCAAGCATACGCCTCACCAGTCATAACATAGAAGAAAAAGTCTTTACAACTACAGTATCTTACTGAGGGAAAAACCAAGTATTCTTCATTCCTTCCAACTATTATCCATCTCACCCTCTTTGAAGGGTGTAAAACATACTTCTTAACCCTTTTCAAAGCCACTAGCTTAAGGGCCTTTTTACCCCTCTCTCCAAATGCTCGAGTAAGCATTTCCTCACATTCACTTGTAATTCCTTTTTCCAGGATGATCTTAGCGACTTCTTCAGATACTCTCTCAACGCTATCCTTATCTTCTCCGCTCATAATTCATTTCCTACAGTAGTTTGGACAAAGCCTTGAAATATAAGCTTATCAAAGGAGAACCTGCTCTTCTCTCAGGCGATACACTAGTAATCTCAGACCTGCATATAGGTTATGAGGGCGAGGTAAGGCTTAGAGGAGTATTCTTTCCAAGCCTTACTAAGAAAATGCTGGACAGGGTTTTGAATTTGATTAGAAGGAATTCTGTTAAGAAATTGATTATCCTAGGGGATTTGAAGCATACTGTTTACGGTCCCAGGGGCCTAGAGTGGAGGGAAATACCGGCTTTCATGAAGAAGATAGTTGATGAATCCGAATGGGTTGGAGTTATACCCGGAAATCACGATGGAGATCTTTATACTGTACTACCCGATGATGTTGAATTAATCGATCCAGACGGTATCGTTTTAAACAACATCCTCTTTACACACGGCCATAAGAGGGTCGACACTATAATAGAGAGAAAGCTTAAGGAAGGGAGCGTTATTAAAGCTGTTGTAGTTGGCCACTTCCACCCTGCTGTCGAATTGGTTGACGACCTCGGCTACAGGTATACTATACCGGCTTGGATTAAGGGCACCATTGATAAGGATATTGAGATAATAATGATGCCTGCTTTCAATGAGAATATTGGCAGGCTTGTAATGAATAATCCTGAGAAGCTTTCTGAAGAATTGAGAGGTTTTCTTAAAACAGGCTTGATAAACCTTGAGGAAGCAGAAGCCTATAGCTTGGACCTCATCCTGATTGGGAAAATCCGTGACATAATGGTTTAAGTCCTAAGCCTCTCAGAAACTACTTGTCCAACATAGAGCCCTGAGGCAGCAGCCTGCGACAAACCCCTTGTAATACCGGCACCATCTCCTATTGCGAAAAGATTCTTTACGGTAGTTTCACAATTACTGTTTAACTCAACCCTGCTCGAATAGAATTTGGCTTCAACCCCATATAGCAAAGTATCCTGCTTAGAGAAGATTCCTGGAACAAGCTTATCCATTGCCTTAAGCATTTCAACAATGTTTGAGAGAATCCTGTATGGCAAGATGAAACTTAGGTCTCCAGGAGTCGCATCCGGTAGAGTTGGCGAAACTAAGCTCCTACTTATGCGTTCATGCGTAGACCTTCTTCCTTGAATAAGGTCTCCCAGCCTTTGAACAACAACTCCATTAGAAATGAGATTTGCAAGCTTGGCTATTGATAAGCCGTATTCAATGGGCTCTTTAAATGGTTCGGTAAAGTCCGTTGAAACCAATATGGCGAAATTGGTATTATCAGTCTTATGGCTATTATAGCTATGGCCGTTCACAGTAACTATGTTCTCGAAGAACTCCGTTAAAACTTCTCCACGCGGGTTTACGCAGAACGTCCTAACGTTATCGTCGAACCTTTTAGAAACATACTTCAGCTTAGGCTCGTATAAATCTCGAGTTATTTCCTCCATTACTTCTGCAGGTATTTCGACTCTAACTCCTAAATCAATGGGGTTGCGCTTCATGGGGATATTTAGCCTTGTAAATTCTCTTCTTAACCAGCTGGCTCCAGATCGACCTGGAGCGGTTACTACAACTTTGCTCAGGAAGCTTTCGCCATCCCTTGTTTTTACGCCCTTTACTATGTTGTTTTCAACGATGAAGCTTTCAACTTCAGTCATGACTTTTATTTCTACGTTTTTCTTCAGCTCATTCTTCATATGGCTCAGTATGTTAAACGATAGGTCCGAACCCATGTGTCTAATGGGATTTTTTTGAAGCTTCATACCAGCCAAACTTGCCCTTCTTCTCCATTTCTCGAAAATATCCGGGTCGTCACCGTAGACTTTTCTCGGCGCACCGTATTTAAGAAATACTTCATCAGCTTTCTTTATGTATTGACGTGTCTTCTCTATGGAAATGACTTGAGAAAGCCACCCTCCTATTTCAGGGTCTAGAGTAATCTTTCCATCAGAAAAAGCCCCGGCACCA
>Ga0209080_1000723_pt1 | contig 20084 bp, 22 predicted proteins | sample JNZ110809AmetaG_FD_184123 | JGI IMG/M metagenome (GOLD analysis project Ga0209080, IMG submission 184123) | Hot spring microbial communities from Jinze hot spring, China to study Microbial Dark Matter (Phase II) - JNZ 110809A (SPAdes) (version 3) ...
TACGGTATACCCCTTCAATACGCCCTTATCCATTAGCTTCTTAATCCTATTGTAAACGGTGCCAACCGCGACGTTAAGCTCGTTAGCTATATCCCTATAACTCTTCCTAGCATCACTCTGTAAGGCCCTTAAAATCTTAAGGTCGAACCCGTCTATCTTTACATCGCTCAATCAGTAATCACCAGCATTACTTTATGAATACCCCTTTTTACTTCTTACAGTTATCCTAGGGCTTTAGGAAGGACTTAAACTTTTCATGTTTAAGCCGTTCTAAGTGGTCATACGCCTTAGCACGGCTTGGTTCAACGTGGCCGGTATAAGGGAGGTTGAACCGGAAGACAGTAGACCTTCAGGCTTAAACACCGTAGAAGGGGCTTAAAGAAGTATCCATAAGCACGGATTTAAACAGCTCGTTTAAAGGACCTGAAATCGCTACGAGTTTAGGTAGTTTACCTTTAACGCCTACATACCTACCCTTAACGATTAAGGCCCCGCGAATACAATTTATCTCGTCGGCGGCTTCTAATCCACGCTGTACGGCTTCCTCCGCTTCATCGCCGATAACGGCGTTACAAATGGCTTTAGCCGCCGCATCAGCTAAGGCCGCTGAATCAGCTATAGCTACTGCTGCATCCGCAACCCCGAAGTTTATAGCTTTACTAACTGTTGCGGAGCTAGTAGCTATACCTATAGGTGTATCGGCGGCCTCCAGCTTAAACCCGAGGCGTCCAGATAGGGGTGATGAACCGGCGTAAACCCCTACGTTAATAGGCCTAATTGAAATAGCGGCGATTTCACCGCCGTCTTCAACGACCGCTACCTTAGCTCCACTTTTAACCATGCTTACGGCGGCTACCTCCGCCAAAGCTCCTGGAACCGCCGCCATAGGTCCCACCCCGGCTATTTCAGCGGCTTCAGCGGCTAACCTAGCTACGTAGGGAGCATTCCATCCAACCCTCACCGGGGTTAACGATAACTTAAATAAGGGGTTATGTTGAACATACCTTTCAAGCACCTCTCCATGATACGAGATAGCGTTAAAGGCCGCCCTTACCGCTTCAAGCTTCTCACTGATTACAAGTAGGTTTGAGTACCCAATAACCATACGTACGCGGTAAAGCCCTCGAGCGTAATGGATAGGCAGCATAAACATCCCGCGTTTAAAGTATTGTTATCGCATGCATCGGGCAGGTGTCAACGCAAATCCTACACCGAATACATTTCTCCTCTTTTATCGTAACGCTTAAATCCTCTTCCCACTTAATGGCGCCGACGGGGCATGGAGAGATACATGCCCCACAGGATACGCATTTTTCACCATCAACCAAGGCGGCTTTCTCAATAACCTTAACCGTAACACCCTCAACTTTAAAGGCGGACGCTACCTTTTCAACCTCCAACCTTCCTCCTGGTACTTCAACTGTAAGCTCGGCTGAACTATGGGTTACCTTAGCCTCAAGTATGTTGAGGGGTATACCGGTCCTTAACACTACGCTGGAAAGCACCGGTCTACTTACGTGTTCGTGTGGATAGATAAGCTTAAGCCTCAACCTCCTACCCCCCTTAATAGCTTAGCTAAGTCGTTAGCGGTTACAATCCCTATAACCCTTCCAGCCTCATCAACCACCGGCGTACCGGAGATATTATACTGTGAAAGCCTTCTAGCTACGACGTCGACAGCCTCATCAGGCTTAGCCACTATAACCTTAACGGTCATTACGTCCTCAAGCTTCTCAGCTCCGGAAGCAACCGCTTTAGCTATATCCCAGGAGGTTACTATTCCCTTTAATACTCCATGTGCATCCACCACCGGTACGTGATCGACGTTATGCTTAATCATTTTGCTAGCTACGTCCTTTAAACCCTCGTTAAGCGTAGCCGTTACCACGGCCCGGGTCATAACGTCTTTAACCCTAGGCTCGTACCTACGGGCCTCGAGGGGTTTAAGCTCCTCGTAGGATGGTAGTAGCTCCACGGGTCTTGATACAGTGAACCACCCCTCCAGAATCCACTTCTTTAAGGTTTCAGCAACCTCCTTAGCGTACTTAAGGCTTGAAAGCGATGAAACCGGTACGGTTTTATCGCCTACCACAGTCCTCCCCGATTTAAGCTCAGCGTAAGAAACCCTCCTTAATACTGGCCGTCGGCGGGATGGAACCCCATAGTCTAAGATCTCAGTCACTATTTCCTCGTCCGATAACGCCGCGGTTTGCGCAACCCTCATGTTTATTAGGGGTATGGGTACCCCTAACCCTACGTAGAGGGTTGTACCATACTTATGGAAGGTAGCGCCTCGAAGGTAGCGCGGCTTCATCCTTTTAAGGTCGCCCTTAACCATTAAGGTGCTAAACATATTCTGCGGGTTATGCTGAGTCCCTTGACCTATAACGTATCCTATTCCTCCGCCTAGAAAGATCCTAGTCCCTAACCCAATGACCTCGAGACCTCTATCCTTGCATAGGGGGTTTAACTGTCCTGACCCTGAGAACGTTACGTTTCCAAGCCTCGGTAGGAGGGTACCCATATATGTATATAGGATTCTATCGGTGGAGTTGGTAGCGGCGTTGTAACGCTGATAAGCGTTTCTAGGGTTTACCATTACCGCCTGGTTGACGGTATCTATGCTTATAACGGTCTCTATGTACTTCCTCGGATAACAATCCGTTCCGTAGGATTCGGCGCGTAATTCCACTTCCTTACGGCTTACTAGGTCCTCTATTACATGTCCTCCTCCGTATTCGAAGCCCTTCGTTTCGCTCATAGCTGTAGCCCCTATATAGGCGTCGACGGCCGCTAAACCCTTATAAGCTGGTACATCGTTAAGCCAGCACCTATACATCTTCATGGGCGGCTCCGAATGCCCGAAGTTTATAAAGGCCCCGGAGCTACACATCGCTCCGAAGGTCCCCGTCGTTACTACGTCTACCTCCTTAGCCGCCTTCTCAACCCCGTACCTACGCGCGTACTCTACGTACTCGTCCGCCGTCATAACGACGGCGTCGCCACGCTTTATTTTGGCGTTTACCTCCTCATAGGTTCTAAGGGTTTCCTGCCCCCGCTCCTCAACCATGGGTACCGCCCTTAGGCGGGGGCGATTAAAAATATTTAAAATTTTCCGAGCTAAATATTACTGTTATTAATATGTCTAGGCTCCGTTTCCCCCTTAGCCTCCAAAACTTTACGTACCACGGATTTAGGGAGCACTATATCCTCCTTCCTAAGCTCCACGGGCCGTAAGACTACGAAGCCCTTACCGTCCACTATATCTATTAGGTGAAGCCTAAGGTCGTGAGGTGTTTGCCTCATCTTCTCTATTAGTAGATACCTCTGAAGCCTTCCACCAACAATGCTCCTCCTAAACCTTATTATCCCATCGGCTATATGTTCAACGCCGAAGCCGAAGGCCTCCGAGGTAGTTATAGCGTACTGAGACGTTAACAATATTGTGAAGCCCCACTGCGATAACACCTTTTTAACGTAGTAGGAGTGCCTTCTAGCCATAGCTGGGGCGTCAAGCCAGAAGGCGCTCATCGAGTCAACTACGAGCCTACCGTCACCGTACCCTAAATACTTCTTCGCCTCTATAACCTTATTAACGAGCTCCTCAGGGTTTAAGGATTGTAGGGACCAAGGCTCCTCCCCGGGACGCATTAACGCATCTATTATTACTAGCTTCTTATCCTCAACGGCCTTCTTAAAGTCGAAGTTAAACTGGGCTGCTTGAACGATTATAGAATTAAGGCTCTCCTCCGTAGTAACGTATACGCATTTATCCCCCCTCTTAATTCCTTCAGCTATGAAGTGTATGCAGAAAATCGTTTTACCCGTACCCGGTTCACCGGTAACGGCTACTACAAACCCCTTAGGGATACCTCCAGCTAAAAGCTGATCTACACCCGGTACGCCCGTAGAAATACGGGTTATAAGCTGACTTCCAACCGTAGAACTATGCATACCCAACCTCTTATGAACCTCCGCGTTTGACCTCATAAACGTTTTGAACCATTAACGCCCGCGGATACTAAAGCATGCTCCTAATCTAAGTACTTGCTTAATTCGGCTTCAAGGGTTTTAAGGGGCATGTAGCCCTCGAGCCTCCCAACAGGAAGCCCCTTCCTAAACACGATGAGCGTCGGTACTACGTATATTGAAAACCTCCTAGCGATCGTCGGATTCTCATCAACGTTTACCTTCCCAAAAACTATTTTACCGCGGTACTTCATCGCTAACTCATCAATTATCGGGGCTAGCATTAAGCAAGGCCCACACCATTCAGCCCAGAAATCGATAACCACCAAGGGATACTTAGATACGAACTCGTCGAAGCCATCGCCAACGTGAACCGGTTTACCCGGTACCTCGTAACCCTTCGAAGCCTTAAGTAGCTTATCTAGCATCCTCCGCTTCACTCTTTCAAGCTCTAGGCCCTCACCCATGAATTACGCCTCGAAAGCATCCTTCCTCGGTTGCCCTACGCTTAAAGGGCGCTCTTTTTAAGCTTTTCCACTAACGAAGAGGCCGCATTTACACCTACCATAGGCCTCTATCTCCTGCGAATGGTAAATGCAGGGGCAGATGATCCGCCTATCATCCTCAGGGTTTCCAGTAGTAACCCTACAAGGACAATATCTAGCGCCCTTCACGGCTTCGTTCCTAAGTAGGCCTCGAAGCACCATTTCAACGATCCTACGGTCAGGGTTTAACCTTAAACCCCTCATCCTAGCGTAGTCCTCAGCCCACCTTAATAGCTCCTTAAACCTATCCTCATCCGTATTCTTCACGCCTCCCCCATAGGCCCAGTTGAGGCTTCAACTTTAAGAGGCTCCTAGAAACCATTAGGTAGACGCTTAACCCTATTAAGGGTTTCCCTTTAAGCTTAAGCGAGCTGGAAGCTCCATGATTACATCAGTCCTATTCGATTTAGGCGGTACTCTAGCTAACGGCGTTAAGAACGCTAAGCTTCAAGAGCAATCCGTAAGGCGTGTGATTAACGCGCTCGACGGCTTAGGGGTTAAGGTAGACGCGTTAAGGTTAATGGAGGCTAGGTTAAGGAATCGTAGGAGACATGAGCTTTATCGGCGTAAAACCCTAAAGGAAGTATTGGCTGAGCAGTGGATGAAGGAGGACCTTGAAGCCGTTGGGGTCACGGTATCTAAGGAGGTTTTAGATGCTGCGTTAAAAGCGCATTTCGACGTAGTTCTAGCTACGCGTACCCTCTACGATGACACCCTACCTACTTTAGAAGGAGTTAAAGCCCTCAATCTTAAGGTCGGAGTGGTATCAAACGTATCAAGCGATTGGGCCGTTAATGAGCTAGTAAAACGTTTAAATATAGCTAGGTACTTGGACGTAGTGATTACATCGGCGAAGGTTGGCTATCGAAAGCCCCATCCAACAATCTTCCTAGAGGCCTTAAAGGCTTTAGCCGTAACGCCTCGGGAAGCGGTTTTCGTCGGCGACGACCCAGTATCAGACGTAGCCGGGGCTAAACGGGTTGGAATGATAGCCGTATGGCTTAATAGGGGAGGCCTTCAAAAAGAAGCTATAGAGGCTGACTACGTTATTAGCTCCCTACTACAGCTTCTACAGCTTCTTAAACGGCTTAACGAGAAGAGCAATATTTAAAACCCCTCAGGCTTTTTCAGTCTTAAAGCCACCCTAAGAGGGGTTTCTCATTGTCTAGGATTACCGAGGTTACTCGCCGTTGGGAGCGTGTAGGGGCTCATAGCCATATTAAGGGGTTAGGGCTAAAGGATGGGAAGGCCCTATCGGTAGCCGGAGGGATGGTAGGGCAGATCGAAGGCCGTGAAGCCGCTGGCATCATAGTTGAAATGATTAAACGCGGTAAGATGGCTGGTCGCGCCGTTCTACTAGCCGGCCCTCCAGGTACAGGTAAAACCGCTATAGCCTCAGCTATAGCTAAGGAGCTAGGCGCAGACGTCCCCTTCATAATGATAGCCGCCTCAGAAATTTACTCCTCAGAGATGAAGAAAACCGAGTTTTTAATGCAAGCGTTAAGGAAGGCTATAGGCATCAGGATCCATGAAACACGCAGGGTTTACGAGGGGATGGTTTCAGACCTAGAGATTAAAACCGGTAAGCATCCCTATAACCCATACCAACAGATCCCGATAGGCGCTAGGATTAAGCTGAAAACGAGGGATGAGGAGCGTAGCTTTAACGTGGATGAAACCATCGTGCAGGAGTTATTAGCGAGAAATACCGCGGTAGGCGACGTCATATGGATAGATGCTGAAACAGGACGCGTAAGCAAGCTTGGTAGATGCCAGGAAGCACCTGAGACCGCTAAGTACGATATCGAGGCAACAGCTAAAGTACCCTTACCCACCGGACCCATATCGAAGGAGAAGGAGTTCGTTTACACCACTACATTACACACCCTAGATGAAAGTAGCGCGCAGAGGGGAAGCATGTTTACCCTACTCTTCGGTGGACGTGAGGAGCGGGAAATACCGCCGGAGGTTAGACAAAGCGTTGATGAAACCGTTAAGCGATGGGTTGACGAGGGTAAAGCCGAGGTCATACCGGGCGTCCTCTTCATAGATGAAGCCTCAGCCCTCGACATAGAAACCTTCTCCTTCCTCGGTAGGGCTATGGAGGGTGAGCTAGCCCCGGTTATAATACTAGCTACCAATAGAGGTATAACGAAGGTTAAGGGGACCGACATTATATCGCCCCACGGCATCCCTATCGATCTACTGGATCGGCTCCTTATAATAACTACGAAGGAGTATACGGCTGATGAAATACGTGAAATACTTAAGATAAGGGCTCTCGAGGAGAAGGTGGATCTTGACGATGAGGCGTTAAACCTCCTAACAAAAATAGGGGTTGAGAACTCGTTACGTTACGCCGTCCAACTACTAACGCCAGCCTACGAAGTAGCTATGAAGGACAATAGGAGAAAGGTTACGTCTAAAGATGTTGAAAGGGTTAAATCGCTCTTCGCAGACGTTAAACAATCAGTTAAATACCTCAAGGAGTACGAGGATCGACTGCTAAAGTAGGTTTTCGAAACACTTGCTTCGGCTCTACGGTGAAGCCTATTAGCTTCAAAAACGCGATGTTTGTAATAGTCCATCGGTTTTACTAATTCTTTCCAACGCTTGTTAAGGTCTTTCAATGGTTCCTTCCAAGCCTCTTACCGCTTCAATCCATGCGTAGGCTAAGTTTCTCAGGGAATGCCCGGTTTAAGCCTTACTAGGTATGCCTTCGGTTAAACCGTACTGCAATTATGGTTGAAGAACAAATAGGTTACTACTTAGACTTATCCTGCAGGGCTGCTTCATTAAAGTATAGCTTCTCCTTTATGCCGTTATTAGCATTCATTCAGATCGTTAAAACGTGGACTAAAAAGGTTTCACAGATTCGCACACTAAACGCGTAGAGAAAGCTTTTTATAGAAGTGCCTTTCTCCTTCCTCAGGATCTAAACTAGAGGGATCTAGATGTCTGTACCCGCGCAAGCAGTTCCTGTACTCCTACTGAAGGAGGGTACTCAACGCACCGTTGGGAGGGATGCGCAGAGAGCCAACATCATGGCTGTTAAGATTATAAGTGAAGCTGTGAAAAGCTCGCTAGGCCCCATGGGCATGGATAAGATGCTGGTAAGTAGCTTCGGCGACGTAACCATTACCAACGACGGAGCAACCATACTTAAAGAGATGGATATACAACACCCTGCCGCTAAGATGATGGTCGAGGTGGCAAAGGCCCAGGATACTGAAGTTGGAGATGGAACTACTACCGCGGTTGTATTGGCTGGCGAACTACTTAGGAACGCTGAAGAGCTACTGGATCAAGATATACATCCCACGGTCATAATGGACGGGTATAGGAAAGCGATGAATAAGGCCCTAGAAATACTTGACAGCATAGCTATTAAGGTGGATCCCACGGATCGCGACACACTAATGAAGTGCGCTTTAACAACCCTTTCCGGTAAGTCCGCCGTAGCTGAAGCTAAAGAACTACTAGCTAAGCTAAGCGTAGACGCAATACTTCAAGTAGCTCGTAAGGTAGATGATAGGTGGGTCGTTGACGTCGACGACGTTAAAGTGGAGAAGAAGCGCGGTGAATCACTAACTGAAACCCAGCTAATAGGCGGCATAGTCCTAGATAAGGAAGTAGTACACCCCGGTATGCCTAAGCGTGTTGAAAAAGCTAAAATAGCGCTTCTAGAATGTCCGCTTGAAATAGAGAAGACGGAAATGACCGCTAAAATAAACATAACCAACCCGGAGCAGATGAAGGCCTTCCTCGATGAGGAGGCGAACATGCTGAGGAAGATGGTCGACAAAATATCATCGGTGGGCGCTAACGTAGTTATCTGTGAAAAGGGGATCGACGATGTAGCGCAACACTTCCTAGCTAAGAAGGGTATTCTCGCCGTTCGAAGGGTTAAAACATCGGATATGGAGAAGCTGGCTAAAGCAACCGGCGGTAGGATCGTAACCAGCATTGAAGACCTTAGCTCAGCAGATCTAGGCGAGGCTGAACTAGTGGAGGAGCGTAAGATTGGCGACGAGAAGATGACGTTCGTAACAGGGTGTAAGAACCCGAAGGCGGTCTCCATACTAATAAGGGGTAGCAGCGACATGAGCATTAAGGAGGCTGAACGCTCAGTCCACGACTCCCTCTGCGTGGTTCGAAACGTAGTACAGGATCCAAAAGTAGTAGCTGGAGGTGGAGCCGCCGAAGTGGAAGTAGCCCTTAAACTACGTCAGTGGGCTCGAAGCCTAGCTGGTAGAGAGCAGCTAGCAGCTCTACAGTTCGCCGACGCCTTAGAGGCCATACCGGAAATCCTAGCTGAGAACGCTGGTTTAGAGCCGCTCGACATAATGGTACAACTTAAAGCGGAACACGAAAAAGGCGGCATTTACTCCGGTGTAAACGTGTTTGAGGGTAAGGTTTCCGACATGGTTAAGCTAAACGTACTTGATCCACTCGCCGTTAAAAAGCAAGCCATTAAGTCCGCTACCGAAGCAGCCCTCATGGTCCTTAAAATAGACGATATAATAGCGGCCTCCGCCCTTAAGAAGGAGGAGAAAGGTAAGAAGGGGGCGGAGGGAAAAGCACCTGAATATGAAGGAGGCGAGTTTTAATGGCGGCGGCCGTAGGTCAACTCGGAGGGGTACCGGTCTTAATACTTAAGGAAGGCTCCACGCGAAGCGCTGGCCGTGAGGCTCAAAGGGCTAATATCGCGGCGGCTAAAGCGATAGCTGAAGCCGTAAGGTCGACGCTAGGACCTAGAGGTATGGATAAAATGCTGGTCGATAGCCTCGGCGACGTAACCATTACCAACGACGGAGCAACCATACTCGACGAGATAGAAGTACAACACCCTGCCGCTAAGATGATGGTCGAGGTGGCAAAGGCCCAGGACGATGAGATGGGTGATGGAACTACAAGCGTCGTTGTACTAGCCGGTGAACTATTGAAGCGGGCCGAGGAGTTAACAGCTAAAAACGTACATCCAACAACCATAATAAGCGGTTACGGTAAGGCTTTAGAGTTCTGTAGGAAGGAGCTTGAAAAACTAGCGAAACCAATCAACATCGATGACGAGGAGACCCTACGTAAGGTAGCTATGACCTCCATAGCCGCTAAGGCAATAGCCGGCTTCAAGGAGTACCTAGCGAGTTTAGCCGTCAAAGCCGTGAAGCAGATCATGGAGAAGAGGGACGATAGAATAGTAGCCGACATAGACCAAGTACAACTCATAAAGAAGCATGGTTCCAGTATAGCTGATACTAACCTTATCTCCGGCGTCATCATCGATAAGGAAGTTGTTCACGGTGGAATGCCTAAGAGAGTCGAGAAGGCTAAAATAGCGCTCCTAGATTGCCCGCTTGAAATAGAGAAGACGGAAATGGACGCTGAAATAAGGATAAGCAATCCGGAGCAGATGAAGGCCTTCCTCGACGAGGAGGAACGCATGCTAAGGGAGATGGTGAAAAAGATTAAGGACGCCGGCGCTAACGTCGTCTTGGTTCAGAAAGGTATAGACGATATGGCCCAGCATTACCTCGCTAAACAGGGAATACTAGCAGCACGCCGCGTTAAGAAATCGGATATGGAGAAACTGGCTAGAGCTACCGGAGGTAGGATAGTAACGAACATCGACGACCTCCGCCCAGCAGATCTAGGCGAGGCTGAACTAGTGGAGGAGCGTAAGATTGGCGACGAGAAGATGATATTCGTCGAAGGATGCAAAAACCCACGCTCCGTAGCTATACTAATAAGAGGCGGGCTTGAAAAGTTCGTGGATGAAGCAGAACGCGCTCTTACGGACGCTCTCTCAGTAGTATCTGACGCCGTTGAATGCGGTAAAATACTACCTGGCGGCGGCGCGGTGGAAGTAGAACTAGCTAAGCGTTTACGTGACTATGCTCCTAGCGTGGGTGGTAGGGAGCAATTAGCCGTGGAGGCCTTCGCTAACGCCTTAGAAGTAATACCTAGAAGCTTAGCTGAGAACGCTGGTTTAGAGCCGCTCGACATAATGATGGAGCTTAGAGCTGCCCACGAGAAGCCGGGTAACGAGGTTATAGGCCTTGAAGCGATATCGGGTAAGGTCAAGAACATGTACGATGAAGGCGTTATAGAGCCCTTAAACGTTAAGTTAAACGTAATTAGATCAGCCGTCGAAGCCGCCTCCATGATCCTAAGGATAGACGACATAATAGCTGCGGCTAAAACCGAGACAAAGGCTCCTGAAACTCCAAAGAAAGGCGAGGAGAGCACCGAAACAGAATAGTAACGTATAAACCTTAATCTATTCTTTTTCCCCTTTTAAGGTAGGTTAAGGTTTTCCGTACCGGCTATCTCCATGAAGCGCTTCGCATCCTCGACCATATTAGTATTGTTGAAGAGTACGTAGACATCCTTCCCCCTATCGACGTAGGGTTTAACGTACTCTCTATATAGACGTATATGCTCCTCGTCGTTATAGTCGTATACGTACATCCTCCTCCCAAGCCCATGTAGCCTGTAATATATGAGGGGGGAGTTCTTAGTGGCTGTAGCTTCTTTAAAGGGGTCTACGGCGTGAATTAGATTTAAGCGTTGGCATAAGCTACTTACTAGTTCAAGGGTCCAACTCCGATTTCTAAACTCGATTACTACGTTAATATCGTCACGCTTAACGCTCTTAAAGAACCGATAGGCATTATCCAAGTTAGCCTCCTTGGAGTCAAAGGCTGGCGGTAATTGAACAATAACGGCTACGGCCCTTAAGGCTTTAGCTACTTCAATCGTTCTCTCCCAGGCTTCAAAGTTTTCCTTAGTGGGCTTTAATAATCCGTACTTATCTGTTTTATCACTAGGCACCCTTATCCCAGCCTTCCTCCACGTAGGGCTCGTAGCTGGATGCGTACAGGCTTGCCAACACTTTAAGGTATACTCGAAGGTGTCAGGGGCCTTCCTACGCCAATTAATCGCGGTTTCAATCCTTGGAAGCTTGTAAAACGTGCTTTGCAACTCGATAACCTTAAAGGTTTTAAAGTAGGCCTCCATCCCGCCTTTAACCGCCCAACCGCAACATCCAACCTTGAGGCTCAACATTAAACCCCGGCAAAACCACTATTAAAATTGTGTTTAAGGTGTTTTCTCTTAGCCTTAACGAGCCTACCTACAACGTCCCTCCTTCCAGCTATATAGGCTGCAACCGCTACCACCACGAAGCTTAGAAGCCCTTCGATCGGTATGGTTACATGCCCTAGAAGCGGAGTGTAGGGTACTGACAGCGTTAATAAGGCTAGGTTTAGTAGTATGAAGAACGATATAATTGTCCACGTGCAAACTTTCATAATCGTCGACGCCTTAAACTCGCCCATGACCCCATCGTCACTATATAGCCTCGCGAGCCCTATTAAGGGGAAAACCGTGAACGCTGTTGAAAGTAAGCCGGCTATAAACGCGATCCTAACATAGTTCAAGTCGACCAGCGCTGGTATACCTCCAGCTATTACACTTAAAACGATGATCATTAGCGCCTCCAACCTCCTATACGGGGAATGGGTCAGCAACTTAGCTTCGTAAACTTCGCTAATTAAGGCTAGTGTCGAGTACAAAATTACGGTCCCGGTTAGAATGGAGCCGGAGAAAAGGCCTAAAGCGAAGACTAAGGAAGCCCCCTCTCCAACCATGCTTCTAAAGACTATTAAAACTCCTTCAACCACTTCGAGCGTATTAATAGCTGCCCCGGTCATAACTATGGCCGTACAGACTAAAAAGTTAACCAACGCTCCTAACAGTATACCGTCGAACGACAACGTAAGGGTTGTTATCGGTAGCTTCTTCCCAGCTAAATTACTACTTTGGTAGAAGATTCCGTAAGGGCTTATAAGGGTCCCCATAATGGCTATAACGACCGAGAGATAGTTCCAACTAATTTCAATGCGTGGCTTTAGGATACCGGTAGCCACCTGCTCAATGGGAGGTTTAGAGCACACGGCTACTAAAACGTAGGCTAATAGTGTAAGCCCTAAACCCATAAGTACGTTGTCTACTTCATCCATAGCCCCCGACACTACGAGGCCTAGAAGTATTAACATAGCGATTAAAACCGTTACCCTCAACGGTAGCCCGGTTAACACGGTTAAGGATAACCCAGCCCCTAATAATTCAATAGAGAGTAAAGCCATATTAGATGATATCGTGGTAAATATCGTTAGCGTAATGAACCTCCTACCGTAACGCTCACGTATGCACTGCGCTATTCCCTTACCAGTAACTAAGGTAACCTCGGAGGTTAACTGTAGGATGAAGACGTAGAGGAGAGTACTAAACGCTAAAACCCATAGGAACTCGTACTTAAAGCTATAACCCACAAACACCAAGTATATGATTGCGCACGCGTCAACCTCGGATACGCTAGCTATAAAGCCTGGAGCTATTACCTTTAAGAGCCTAGTTAACCCATTCCCCCTCAAAGCTTAACCCTCTTTGAGGGCCTCGGAAAACGGTTAAAGCCCGCTTCTAACCGCTTTATCCTCGCTTAACGAGAGGTTTCTACCTAGCTCCCATTGATTAAACAGATGGTCGTGATTAAGCGTAAGCTGCAATATCTTTAACCCATCCTCATCGTGAAGCATGGTAACGTAGCAGGGAACTCTTAATGTTACGGTCCTACGTCCCTCACTAATCGGGGTTAGTACGTGTACTTCCTTATGATGCTTCTTATCCTCCTCCATATGCCTGCAAAGCAGGTCATGGGTTTCCTTATGCCTCTTTAAAACCTTCTTAACCATTAAGTAGTTATAGAGTATTGGCGTTAACCCTATCGTAAGGTAAGTGGTTAGAAGCCCTATTTCAGCCATCATCCTACTCACCTATCAGTAGGGAATACGGCTTAAGATATATATTGGTGAGGCTTGACGCAGTTAAAATACGCCTAAGTATATCCGAGGTATTCCCGTACGTTTACCCGTACACACCGATCCCTACAACCATTCCTTAATAACCTATACAATTGTCAATCAAATAGGAGTTGATAGTTTTCGAAGCCACATAGTTAACGTACTTCTCCATCAGGCGCCTCAACACCCTCTGCGGCTAAAGCCGGAAGTTTTCCGGCTGCTACCCATATCATTTGGCGGGCGCTTCTCTAAGCCTTTAAAACATCCATTTTCAATAACTATTTTGACGCGCGCCTTAGGGTTGGTAATAGTTGCAAGCCTTTAAGGCCTTCTTAGCAGTAGTTATTATACTGCTTATCAACACATCTCCCTTAATGGATGATAGCCAACCAGCGAAGGCAACCTATAACTATAAGTTAAATATGCAACTAGTAAACCATGGAGTGGAGGAATATCCACTCGATAATCTACACGTATTAACAATATTTCCGAATACAACCCTACAGAAGGCCTACCTAGTTAAGGCTTACTTTTCAACAGATAATCTCTCAAGCTCCGAGTACACCCTCACGATCGATGAGGAAGGCAACACCGTGCTTCACTTCGTAAAATTGCCTAAAGGCTTAAGGCCCGCTTCATCCTTAAACTTAAGCCTTGAGTACACGCTTAAGGTGATGGAGAAAAAGATAGATATTAATGAGCTGTCTAAAGGCGTAGTAAGCGATGTACCTAGCGAGCTTAAAAGTTACTTCACAGCTAAAACCGGTATTTGGGATACTGACGACGTTAAGCTACGCGAGTTAGCGATGAACCTAGCTAAGGGAGAAACTAGGGTTTTGCCTATACTTTTAAGCTTCATAGAATGGATGGAGCTTAACATTAGGTACCCCTTGTACCCCGAGGCCGATGAACGCCACATCGCTTGGTACCCGAATCAAACCTATGAGGAGAAAGAGGGTGATTGTGACGATTTAGGCAACCTGCTAATAACGTTACTAAGGATAAGGGGTATACCTGCCTACCTACAAATAGGGGTTATTTATTATAAGGGTTCAACCTCTATTAGACTTTTTAACGGTAGCTATGTTCGGGACTCTATTAACGCTGCTTGGCACGGCTGGGTAATGGTCTACGTGCCGCCAGTAGGTTGGGTTCCGGTGGATTTAACGTACTTTAGCGGTTTACGCGTAACCCCAACTAACGGAGGCCGCTTTCAATACATAAGAAGCGAAAACCTAACCGACCATATAATTGGGGCTGCCGCGGCATCGTCAAGGGCCCTGCTTTACGTAAACGTAACCAAAAAGGACTACATGACCGAAAACCTAAGGTTAAAGGAGGACTTAAAACGTTACAACCTAACCCTAATAATACGCGAGGAGCTACGCGAGGTAATCGAGCTTAAGCCGGTATCCGTAGGGTTTAAACCAACATTAACGGGGCTCGTCATAGCCACGCTGCTTTTAACCATTACCTTAATCGCCACCTACGCATACCTAAGGAGGCGTGCTCGACGGATCTCGTGGACCTACATCCCCGTTAAGTAGGCTTTACCTCGACTACGATGCTTTAAAGGTAGACGTGTAAGGCATGTAAGGAGCCTCATTTTAAGTAGTGAAGTAGCCTATTAGCTTAACCTATACTTCCAATGGAGTTTTGAGTGAACTTGCCTCTAAACTATTTAAATAGTTTGTGAATAATTTTTTCCATATGGACCTGTTTGAAGCCATTAAAACCAGGAGGAGCGTAAGAAGCTTCACTTCGAAGGATGTTACTGACGATCAAGTAGTAAAGATTATAGAGGCGGCAACCTGGGCTCCTTCAGCTGGAAATTTACAGCCTTGGGAGTTTATAGTGGTTAGAAACGAAGAAACAAAGCGGAAGCTAGCTCGTGCGGCCCTTAACCAAGACTGGCTGGTAGAGGCGCCAGTAGTAATCGTAGCCTGTGCTAACGAGAAGCGATCATCATGGTACGGTGAGCGTGGTAGAACCTTGTATTGCATATGTGATACGTCAGCAGCTATACAAAACCTTCTACTAGCCGTTCACGCTCTAGGGCTTGGAGCATGCTGGATAGGCGCCTTCCACGAAGATGAGGTATCCTCCATACTACGCATCCCGAGAGGAGTAAGACCTATAGCGATAATACCCATCGGTTATCCAGCTGAGCATCCACGTCCACCTGAGAGAAGACCTGTTAAAGACGTGATACATTCAGAGCGCTACGGGTAATGTGCCTCGAAGGTTGAACCAGTTAAAGGAAGATCCGAGTTACACTTAGAGGCTCGTTCAACTTAAACTGGTTTACGAGGATTATAACGTCATCTAACACCTTATGATACCGCTGCTTCTTACCGGTGGCGATAAGCCCGAACAGGTTCTTCATCGCTATCGAAATCAACAAGTCATCCCTAAAGCGTAAACCCGAGAAGGCGAAGGTCTTCATCTTGGGCAGGTTAACGATAAGGTCAGCTTCAAGCGCCGTCCTAGGGAGTTCAACGCTTAAGCCGTTTGTTAAGGGAAACTTCTCCAACCTTTCATCCTTTGAAAGGTTAACGAAGGGCACGTTAAGCCTGTTAGCTAAGTCGATAAAACCCGTGGAAGCGCAACGCTTTTCAGCGCTTCCGGTTAAGTTATCAGTTTCAGCTACCATTCGGCAGTTTAAGCCTTTAAAGTACTTAATAGCCGCCTCAACAACCCTTAAATCAGTGACTACAGCTCCGCCGAGGTTAGCGTGAAAGCAAACGTTTGGCTTAAAGAGGATTAAGCTATCCTGCTTAAGATCCAGGTTTAAGGGCTTAAGTAAGCCTATAGCCTTAAAAACCGCTTCCTCCACGCTCCCCCGTACCTTAACCACGGACACGCGATCCATACAACCAGCCCCAACAGATACGGACGTAAAGCTGAAAACTTTTACCTTTTGTAGCGTTTCTCAGCGTGGTGGTAAGGCTTCGGGGTTAAGTGTTTGAAGAGGCGTATGAGGCTGATTGTTCAGGAAGGGTTAAAGGGCTCAGAGAACATGGCTATTGACGAGGCCATCTTTAGGCTTCGCCCTAAGCTAGGCGTTGACACGTTAAGGCTTTACACGTGGAAGCCGTCGGCGGTTAGTATTGGCTACGCTCAAAGCGTGGAGGAGGCGGTTAACCTTGAAGGCGTTAAAAGGAGGGGTTACGACCTCGTTAGAAGGATAACCGGTGGTGGAGCATTACTTCACGCTGAAGGGTTAGAGCTTACCTACAGCGTAGTGGTAGGTAAGGATTTTCCGGGCTTACCTGACGATGTGTTTTCATCCTCCATAGCCATAGTTAAGGGGCTGGTTTACGCTTAGCGATGAAAACCGTTGCTTACAGCTTTAAAGGTTAGCTTTTCAACCGCTTGGTTTAAAAACCCTTACGTAATCCATTAAGCGTTCGCGAATGTCCTCGGACTACGCTTTAAAACTGTTAAGGAGCATGCTTGAACTATACAGCCCCTCAGGAAAGGAGGGGGAGGTAGCGAGCCTTCTTAAGGGTGAAATGGAGATAGGTTATCGGGCTCAGGTTGACGGAGTCGGCAACGTTATTGGAGCTATTAAGGGGTCGAGTGAAGGACCCGAGGTATTGCTATGCGGACATATGGATACGGTGCCAGGCTTTATACGGGTTAAGGAGGTTAACGGCAACCTCTACGGGAGGGGGCTGTTGACGCTAAATCGCCCTTAGCCGCCATGGTTATCGCCGGTCATCGTTACGCTGAAAGGGGAGCCGGAAAGATAACGTTGGCCGCGGTTGTGGATGAGGAGGGGTTAAGCAGGGGGATGAAGCACCTTATTGAGTCCCTGCCGCAACCGGAATACGCCATTTTCGGCGAGCCCGGAGGGGCTTCAAGCGTAACCATAGGGTATAAGGGCAGCGTATCCGTGAGGGTTAAGCTTAAAACCCGGTCAGGCCATACCGCTACCTCATGGCTATACGATAACGCCGCTGAGAAAGGCTATGAGCTATGGCTCCTCTTAAGAGAGGAGCTATCTAAGTACGTGGTTCAGGGGAGCTACTACAAGAGCTTAACTTGGTGTCTAACGAGCGTTAAAAGCGGCGTTATAAAGTGCTTCACCATTGAAACCGGGGCGGTTGAAGCTATTACCTTGGTAGTGGTTGACCCCTCAACCTCTAGCGAGGGCGTTGTAAGCTCCATCTCAAAGCTAACCGGGGTTCGAAGGGTTTACGAGGTAACGGGGGATTTCGACGCGGTTGCTTTAATTTCAACGGGAGACGTAGCGGCTATGAATAAGTGCATAGATCAAATACGCAGTATCCCCGGGGTTAGGTCTACGAAGACCATGGTGGTGTTAAGGTCGTACGCTTAACCAAGCACGCCTTAAGGAAGGGGCCTTTGAGCTCGGAAGTAAGCCTCGATCCTTCTCTCGAGTTCCTTGAACCTCCCATCGTATTTTTCCTTTAACGCTTGAAGCTCTCCCCAAGCTTTGGCTCTAAGCCTATCTCTTCCTTCTTTAGTTAGAGCTTGCCACGTCTCGTGAAGGCTCTTTAAAACTCGCTTGCTTTCCATCAGTAGTTCCTCGTGAACGGCTTCGACCTCGCTGTAAAACGGTTCAATAGTGCTCCAGTACACCGGCTCGCTCGTCTCCTTCAAAACGCGCTTGATTAGCAACGCCTTAAGCCGTTTATGTGGAAGCGTTAACTCAACGTTGCTCAGGAGGCGCTTAACGTGGGCTTTAGCGCGAATACTGATGTGGTAGCAGTCGTTACTCGTACGACCGTAGTTTGTCGTAGTTCCTTTCACCGTTACGTGTAGCCTCACCCTGTACCCATACTGCTTAAGCGCCTCGTACAAAGGCTTAACGACGTACATCTTCTCATTGTATAGTACAACCCTGAAGTCCGTGATCCTTTCTTCATGGCTATACGCATACACCGAGCCTTCGGCGTCAATAGTTATGCTGAGCACATTGTAAAGCTTTACGTCACTATCTATAAGGGTTGGAGTACGCCGCTCAAGGAGCCACCAGTAGCTCCTAAGTGGTAAGTAAATCCATAGTTCCCACTCATACCCTCCTTTATCATTCCTCTGTGGCGCTACGCCCACATACCCGTACCTGCCGAAAACCTCCTTGAATAGGAGGGCCAAGTACGGGTCGGGCGTCATCAGTATTACTTGTACCTGTTGACCATTCTGTATTACGCTTCCGTCGGTGTGCGCAAAGTACCATAGCCTAAGCTTTTCCGCGTCGTCGCCGTCGAAGTCGCGCTTAGCGTACTTCGTTTTCGCTAGCTGTAACGCCGTTACATTATCGCGCACTTTAACGTTCATTTTATGTCTCATCCACTTCCACAGCGTAGTCAACGGTACGCTGAGGCGCTTCGACAGCTTTTCTATTGATATATATTTACCCCAATGTAGCTCTTCGACCAACGCTTTAAAGCGCTGGTTATCGTTAACCGCCTCGTCCATCACTATCTTCCTTGTCTCCTCCGTAAGCATCGCTAGCAACTCCTCGGGAACCACTATTTCTCTGGGAACGCCGAAGTCCACCCTAAGCTTTAACCCTGCTTGGAGGGGTCGTGTAACCCTTTCCCCCGTCACTTAAACCACTCCCTCGGAATGTATTGAGCGTTTAAGGCCGCGGATATGGCTACTAGTAGCCTCTTAGTGCTCTGTTTATCTAGGTTTTCTGGTATTGCTTTTTCTTCTCCGTCTGGGTAGGTTGGGCCCTCGGAGGTTATGCCAGCCATAACCCCAGCAAAGTTCACCGTCATGTTAAAGACCCATAAAGCGTAAGCCATTACGTCCACAGGGTTGTTGGCTGACTTGATCTTCGGTAGGTGTTTCCTGAAGGCTTCAACGAGTTTAGGGTTTAACGCTTTCTCGTTTTTCTCTAGGAACTCCTTTAAGGCTCCGTGTAGCCTATCCGCGAAGAGTAGGCATAACTGCTCAGCTACTAAGCGTTCACGCTTGAAGAAGGCCGTAAGCGATGGCTGCATTACGGCTCCTCCCCAATCCTTATCATGGCTTCCTCGTACTCGTTCCATAGTAGTAGCTGCTTGTCGCGGTGGTACTTGCGCCTGCACTCCTCGCATATTATTCCCCACACGTATCCGTCCAGCACTAGTAGCATTATCATTGACGTGTCTATTAGGTTGCCGCAAACGTCGCATAGAACCACGCCGTCAGGTATGGGTACGACGTGCTCGACGTTTCCGTTTTCATCCGTGATCTTTATGCTGCGGTTCCTGGCGAACCTGTGCCTGCTCGCTACGACAACGAAGTCCACGCGTTTCGCCTCGAAACCCTTTTATAGCCCTGAAGCCCCTTTAGTGGCTTGGGAGGGGTCAGTAGCCCGAGGTGGGCTACTATTTCAATCAGCTTTCATCAGGTCAGCCTTTCATCATACCCCTCCCGTCTTCAACCCTTTTAAACTGCGGCTGACGAAAGGGTTGAAGCGTTCACCGGGGCCTCGGGGCCGACGCTTGAAGCACCCCTCCCGATGAATTGTTCGAGCAGGGCGCTGTTAACGCTTCTAGCCTTCTTAGCTTTGTCGCGCCTTAAGCCCCTTTAGCGCCCCCTCGGCCTTGAAGGGTTTAAGGGGTGAATGATGGATAAAGCGTTAAGGAGAGACGATAAACATGGGGAAGAAGGCCTTAAAGTCCCTCATTTTAAGTGTAAGCATGGCGTTATCAGTTTGCCGGCTTTACCTATAAGCTTCTTTACA
>Ga0209080_1000733_pt1 | contig 19840 bp, 23 predicted proteins | sample JNZ110809AmetaG_FD_184123 | JGI IMG/M metagenome (GOLD analysis project Ga0209080, IMG submission 184123) | Hot spring microbial communities from Jinze hot spring, China to study Microbial Dark Matter (Phase II) - JNZ 110809A (SPAdes) (version 3) ...
AAATAGCCCTAAGGCTTGTCTTAGGATGCACAGCGGTGACGGCGGCGAAACACGAGATTGGCATAACACCACTTTTCAGCCACAGCACAGACCACTACGTGCGTGTGTACATCCTCTTGAAACACGGTGCCCACGAGGCAAATGAAAGTTTAAGAAATATGGGCTACATTCTCCACTGCTTCAACTGCTTTCACAGAGAAACAGTCCACGAGGATACTTTGCTTGGACATGCTAGTGAATGCTCAAACTGCGGTTCAAAAATAGACTACGCTGGACCCCTATGGCTTGGAAAAATAGCAGACGAAAAATTCTGCACTTCAATGGAGGAAGAAGCCCAAAAAAGACAATTCAAAACAAAAAAGAGAGCCCAAAAAATTTTAGCGCTGGTCAAAACTGAATGTGAGGCCCCGCCAACATATTATGTCTTGGATAAAATGTGTAGCAGAATGCGCGTACCAGTGCCCTCTGTCAAAGTGGTTCTCGAAGCTTTGAAAAAAGGGGGTTTTATTGCCATGCCAACCCATTTTAACTTAGCAGGGATAAAAACAACAGCTTCAGCTGAGAAGGTAACATCCATTATTAAAACGATTCTGAATCCGAATAAAGACGACAAAGTTGGATGCAAATTCAACAACTTTTAAAAACTCGCAGATATTACTATACCGAATTAGGTGGGTTGTTTGGAAAGAAAAATTATACTCCTTGGCGTTTTGGCAGTGCTAACGATTTTAGCGCTTACGTGCCCAGCGGAATGCGCCGCTAACATAAACGTTTACGGCTACACGGACAAATATCAATATTCGCCAGGCGAAACCGTCACATTAAAGATTTGGGCATATAATGAGGGCCCCGACGAAGTGGTTCTAAAAAACGTTACGATTTATGTTCCATGGTACTCTCCCATGTGGGGTGGAAACTACACTATAAGTGCTGGAAACGCTGTGCTAGGCAAGGGGCAAAATTGGACCACAACTGTGACTTTTACTATACCAGTCGACGGAAGGGCTTATAGTGGGGCCATCACTGTTGAGGGCGTTTACACTATTGGATCTGCTGGATACACATTTAGAAGATATCCTTGTTCAGTCAACATTGCCCAACCATACAAGTACTTGCTTGTAGACATGGATAAACTTCTGAGTTTAATCACTGTGCAAGTAGTGCTGACAATTGTCTGTACGATAATTTTGGCTGCAACAATATTCCTCTCCATGCGAAGACCCAAAGTGGTTCTTGGAGAAGAACTAGGAAAAACGGAATAGCCAAACACTCCCTGTTTTTCCTCTCTCCATTTAGTTTTTAAGCATGTTCTGTTAACATACAGACTAGGTTCAGATCGTGGAGGTGAGTGAAACTCGGCAAAATTTTGGTTACGTCGGCTTGGCCCTATATTAACGTGACTCCACATATTGGCAACTTGGTGGGTTCTGTTCTTTCAGCGGATGTTGTCGCCCGGTATTATAGGCTTAAGGGCGAAGAAGTTGTTATGGTAAGTGGCTCTGATGAGCACGGAACCCCAATCGAGGTAGAAGCTATAAGGCTTGGCGTGAAACCAAGAGACTTGACGGACAAGAACCATGCGAGGGTTGCGGAACTCTTCAAGAGGTGGGGAATATCCTTCGACAATTACACTCGGACCGAAAGCCCGGTGCACAAAGAGTTCGTTCAGCAGCACTTGATGAAGATTTACAATAACGGCTACATTTTCACCCAAGAAACCGAGATGCTTTACTGCGAAAAATGCAAGCGCTTTCTACCTGACCGCTTTGTTGAAGGCAAATGTCCTTACTGTGGGCACGTGCCAGCCCGCGGGGACCAGTGTGACGCTTGCGGAAGGCTGCTGGAACCCACCGTTCTTATAGAACCATACTGTGTGATTTGCAAGGGCAAACCGGTTGTCAAGAAAACGAAACATTGGTACTTTGACCTTGCAAAGTTTGCGGACAAACTAGCCAAGTACATAAGCGAAAACAAGCAGCTGCCAGCCAACGCCAAAAACTTCAGTCTAAACCTCATAAAGGAGGGTTTAAAGCCGAGGGCTGTTACGCGAGATGTTAGTTGGGGTATTCCGGCACCGTTTCCAGGCGCTGAAGGCAAAACAATTTATGTGTGGGTTGAAGCTGTTTTGGGCTATGTTTCAGCCACCATAGAATATTTCAGAAACCGTGGAGACCCAGAGGGATGGAAAGCCTACTGGTTTGATAAAAGCGCTAAAACGTTATACTTTATTGGGAAGGATAATATTCCCTTCCACACTATTATTCTGCCAGCTCTGCTGATGGCTTCCCACGAGGACTATAATTTGCCGTGGAACGTTTCAGCCACCGAGTTCCTCCAGTTCAAGGGTGAAAAAGCCTCAAAAAGCCTGAGGATAGGCATATGGATAGACGAAGCCCTTGAACTTTTCCCGCCGGACTACTGGCGCTACTTCCTAATCGCCACCCGTCCAGAAACGAAGGACTCAAACTTTTCATGGGAAATCTTCGCTGAGAAAATCAACGCAGACTTAAACGACACCTTCGGAAACTTTGTCCACCGCACATTATCCTTCATAAACAGACACTTCAACAGCCAAATACCCGAACCCGGCACATTGGATGCTAAAGACGAGCAAGTGCTCAAAAGCCTCAAAGAACAGGTGGACGAAATCGCCGCCGACTATGAGGCTTGCAAACTTCAAGCCGCTGCCAACGGCGTTATAGGTATAGGAAGGCTTGGAAACCAGTACTTCAACGAGAAGGAACCATGGAACCTTATAAAGCGGGATAAAGCCAAAGCCGCCACAACCCTATATGTGGCCGTTCAACTTGTAAAAGCCCTAGCCATAGTGTCTGCGCCAATAATTCCATTCACGGCTGACGAGCTGTGGAAAACCTTAAACTTGCCGGGCAGCGTCCACCAGCAAAAGTGGGACGAAGCCTTGAAGCCCCTACCTACTGGCCACAAAATAGCCGAGGCTAAACCATTGTTCCGTAAAATTGAGGCCGACGAGAAAAAGCTTGACGAAATGCTGGAGAAAATTAGAAAGACCATGGCGAAGTGAAAAGCTCTGAAAGTGAAAATAGACCTCCACGTTCACACGTGCCACTCTTACGATGGACTAATCAAACCGGAGGAACTTGTCTTTTACGCTAAAAAGGCTGGTTTGGACGGCGTTGCCATAACAGACCATGACCGGATAGACGGCGCCCTTAAAATGGCGAAAGAAACCAAAAACCTCCTCATAATACCGGGCATGGAAATTTCAAGTCTAAACGGCCACGTAATTGGGCTTAACCTTCAAGAGACGGTGCCAAAAAATCTGAGTGTAGGAGAAACCATTGATAGGATTCATGAGCTTGGCGGTTTAGCCATCGCATGCCATCCCAGAGCCATTTTTAAGGCAAGCTTAGGACAGAATACAAGTCGAAGGTTCGACGCTGTTGAAGTGATAAACGCTTCAGCCTTCCCATTTAAGCGCTCCGTCAAAAGTGCACGGGAACTAGCCGTTAGGCTTGGTTTGCCCCAAGTGGCAGGAAGCGACGCCCACTATGCTCCAGAAATCGGCGCTGCATACACGCTTGTAGATGCTGAGCTTAACTGCCACGACGTGATTAAAGCCATAGGCAAGGGGCTTTGCGAACCCATAGGCAACGCAATACCGCTTGGAACAAGACTTAAAAGAGAAATTTTAGCTTTCAAAGTCAAGATTTTTTAGCAAAAATTTGCTTTACGTCCCCACGACAATTGGCTCAGTGATTTTCTTTAATGTTGCAATGGCTGAGAGAGCCGCCAAAAAACTTGTCTTAGGATTCTCGGCAGACGGCACATTTTCCACATGAACTGCAAGTTCGCCGAATTCGCCTCTAACCTCAATTTCATGAACATTTCTTTTCAAAGCTGGGTCAGCTATTACCCTTACAATAGTTTCTTCTGCACCAACGCCAGCCAAACTTAAAGTTGCCGCCACGTTGACGTTGGCTGGGAAAAGTTTGCATGCTTCCACAGCGTTTCCTTCATATATTACTGTTGACTCTTCAACTTTTTCGCCAAACTTTTCCCTGAAGTAGGCGTTGTCCTTCAATGCCTCCAACGGTTTCCTCGTGGTTAACACAACCCTCTTAATTTTGCCAATCGCTGAGGCTTTCACGCCGTCCAATCCAGCGATGGCGCCAGAAGGCACATAGACCTTTCGGTTGTTCATTTTGGCTGCTTGGCTGATTTCGCTTGCCAACTTTGGGTCCACAAGAGCGCCGGCGCTCATAATCATCAAGTCTTTACCAGCCCTCAACACTTCGACGGCGTAAGCCCTAACAGCTTCCTGGGAAGCTGCCTCCACAACCAGCTTTACATCTTCGCATTCAATAAGCTCCCTAAAAGTTCTGGCAATTTTGGGTTTGCTTTTCAATTTTTGCGCTAAATCCTCTGCTTTTTTAAGGTTCTTGTCGAAAACCATGGCTAAGCGAGCTTCTCCGGCCTGACCATTATCTATTGCCTTTGCCAGCACACTTCCTATGGAACCACATCCGATAAGGCCTACGCCAAGTGGCATCGCGTTTCCTTCTACAGTTTGTTCAACTGAATGCACGCAGTTTTTCCTATAAACCATTTCGCCAAAATAAACGAAAATTAAGGTAGTTTTAATTTGATCTCTAATGGAGGTTTTTCACGAGAAATGCAACTACATGCCTATATTGTTTAACTAGATTCTCGGTTCTCTGTGGACCGTGACCTTCAGCTTCAACCACATGAAACTCGTGGGGTTTCTTTAACTCCCTAAGTTTTTGGACAAACTTTTCTATAGGTCTTAGAGGACATCTGGAGTCATTGGCCCTGTGCCAAATAAGTATCGGGCTCTTCATTTGGTGGACAAAGTTTATGGGCGACCTATCCCTAAACAACTCCGGATTTTCTTCGGGTTTTCCTAGAAGTTCTTCTATAAAGCTTCTGAAGGCTGCATCTGAAAGCTCATACATTTCCTTCCAATCAGTGACGCCAACTATCGCTGCACCCGCCTTCCAGACGTCGGGAAACTTCGTCATGGCTATGAAAGTCATAAAACCGCCATAGCTGGCGCCAGCAATAGCTATTTTATCGTCCTCTACAAAGCCCTTCTCCTTGACGAATTTGGCGCCATAAACAACGTCTTGCAAGTCGCCGCCTCCAGGGTCCTTGATGTTCATCCTTTCAAACTCAGCGCCGTAGCCAGTGCTCCCCCTAAAGTTTGGACAGAACACGTGGAATCCTCCAACACATATGGCTTGGATAGCTGCATTCCATTCATCTGCAACCTCCCACCATGGTCCACCATGGGGCCACACTACGCAAGGGTTGGGTTTCTTTGAGCCTTTGGCGAAAACCATGAAGGCTGGGATTTCAAGACCGTCAAACGACTTGTACTTGTAGAACTGTGCTTTTCCCAATGGTAATTTTTTGTTGTATTTTGGCTCGTAGAGAGTCTCAACCTTTTTAGTTTTCAAGTTCAACTTTGAAAGGATGGGCGGTTGGGAAAGTGAAGACCATGAAAAGATGAAGAATGAGCCTGTTCTGTCAAGTTTTATGTGGCTTATCCTTCCAGTAGGCGTTTGAACCTCTACTGGTTTTTCATCGAACCTATACATGTACAGTTTTGTCCTTCCATCCTTTGCCGCAGTAAACCACAAGCCTCTGCCATCGGGTGTCCAGTCAAAGTTTGGGAAGTCCAAGCCATACATGGATAAGCGCAGGAAAGTTGTGGTTTCATCTTGGACGCTGAAGATGGCGAGGTCATAGGCTCCCAAGGCATTAGTCTTAAAGAGTACTTTGTTGCCATCGGGGTTCCATTTGGGTTGAGAATTTTCGCTGCCAACGCGCGGCGTGTACACTTGCGTTTTTAAGCTTTCCACTTCGATTAAGAGAAGCTCAGCTGATCTTGGTTTCTCTGTGGTTTTCGCTGAGGCAACAAGCATTTTGCCATCCCTAGTCCAGTCTGGCGAAAAAATGTAACCCACACTTTTGTAAATAGACTTGTATTTGCGGTTTTCCATGTCGAAAAGCCAAAGCTGGTTCGCCTCTGCTGTACATCCAGTGAAGGCTACATCTTTCCCCGAAGGGGACCAGGCAAAGTCAAACACTCTTATGTCCCTAAGCTTTGAAATTTGCTCCTCTTCTCTCTCACCGGTTAAAGGCGCTGAAAAGAATTGATGGCGTTCAGCCCCACCAAAATCCCTTGAAAAAACAACAGTTTTGCAGTCTGGTGAAATCTCAGCGAATGTGACGCGTTCATCTCCGTGGGAAATCTGTTTAACGTCAAGCGTGGCCAAATTCAGCGACCAAAGTTGATAGGAACCAGAAGAATTTGAAAGGAAAACCGCAAATTTTCCATCTTTGGATAGGTCCACGAAAACGGTGTCAGGGATTCTTATAACCTCTTCGACGTAGCTTAAAATCTTTTCAAGATTAACCATCCTTTTCACGCACAGAATCTAAAGTCAGAAGCTATTTCTTTTAACATTTTCTTCCAACAAAAAGGGATGGAAAGAGAACTTACGTGTCTCGTTCCATTTGATACAAGTTTAAATCTATGTTTAACGGTTTTTCAGGTTCAGCGTAAGGCTCCATGTTGAAAAGTTGTGGTGCGATGGCGCCGAATCCGCTTAAGATGTAGGGCGAACTTACGCCGGTCAGCACTACGGTTACTTTTATTTTTCCGTCAAGCTCAGGGTTTACTCTCGCTCCCCAAATCACAAGCGAGTCTTCATCCATCATTTCTGTGACTATTTCTCCAACACGGTTTGCCTCTTCAATGGTCATGTGGACGTCCCCGCAAACATGTATAAGCGCACCTTTAGCCCCAGTGTAATCCACATCTAAAAGCGGGTTCCTCAAGGCCTTTCTAACGGCGTCTTCAGCCCTATTAGGCGCGTCTGACTCGCCAATGCCTATTACAGCAAGTCCACCTCGCTTAACAACAGTTTTGAAGTCTGCAAAGTCAAGGTTTATGAGGCTTGGCGCCGAAATAGTTTCGACTATTCCCTTAATCATGTTTGCCAAAACTTGATCCGCAAGCTTGAAAGCCTCATTTATGGGCAAGTGAGGTGCAAGCTGGAGCAGCTTATTGTTGTCAATAACCACAACTGTATCGCAGTGTCTCCGCATCTCAGTTAAAGCGAGAGCCGCATACTCTGTGCGTCCCCTTTCAATCCTGAAAGGCATCGTGACAACACCGACGGTTAAGGCACCCTTCTTTTTGGCGATTTCAGCAATAACAGGTGCGGCGCCCGTGCCAGTGCCTCCACCTAATCCAGCCGTTATAAAAACTATGTCTGCGCCCGTGAGTAAGTCTTCAATACGTTTCTTGGATTCCTCTATTGCTGCTTTCCCAAGCTTTGGATCTCCGCCGACCCCCAAACCTTTGGTTAATTTTTCACCTATCAAGATTTTTCTGTGAGCTTTTGAAATGTTCAGGTGGAGGGCGTCCGTGTTTATTGCTATACATTCTGCTCCAGCAACACCCATCTCCATAAGCCTTGTCACAGCATTGTTTCCAGCCCCGCCAACGCCAAGTACAAGCATACGACAAAAACCAGGTGGGCGTATCTCTTCAGCAACAGTGCTCTGCCACGAATAGCGGAAGGTCTGTTGTCCAACGGTTGTCTGCATTAGCCAACCCTCTTTCTGCGCCAAATCTCATTATTTATTAGGTCACGGATAGCCACGCGAATAGCCTCAGCTCTGTTTGGATAAAACTTCTCATTTACTAACTGGTCTAACGCTTCAATGTATGGTTCGGGAAGATAAAGTGTGATCAACTTCATTTTAGTTCCCCCTACTGGTAAGCGGAAAATCTCTGTCTAAAGTTATACTTGTGTATAACATGTTTTAAATATGTTTTAAATATGCTGGTGACTTTATTTTTAAAGTTTACCAAAGAGTGGTTTCAAAATTTTGTAAAACTAGTTGCAGGAAGACCTTTAGGTTTTTATCTCTTTTTGAAGCATTTAATGTACTGCCATGGCAGCCGCGCGAGTGTTCCTTAAGAGCTTTGGTTGCTCAACGAATTTGGCTGACGGAGAAGTTATGGCTGGATGCTTAGCGGAAGCTGGATACATTCTCGTGGATAGTTTAGCGGATGCGGACGTGATTGTTTATAATACTTGCGCCGTCAAGGGACCAACAGAAAACCGTATGATAGAACTTTTGAAGCGCGTTCCAAAAAGTAAAAAACTTGTTGTCGTGGGCTGTTTACCCCTTATCAACTTTGAGAGATTGCAACGCGAGACAGCTTTTAACGGAGTGGCTGGTCCAGCATTGGGCGAGAAAATTGTTGACATCGTTAGAACTGTGCTCATGGGAGAGAAGGTTCTGGCTTTGGAGGATGCGGAAAGGGCTAAGCCAAGCCTTAAACTTCCACGAGTTCGGATTAACCCTGTTGTAGGTATAATCCCGATAAGTTATGGATGTTTGGGTTCATGTGCCTATTGCTGTGTGCTTTTTGCTCGGGGTCGCTTAAGAAGCTACACGGTGGATGAAATAACCGAGCGAGTTAAATTAGATTTAGCCGGTGGAGTGCGGGAGTTTTGGCTAACCTCCCAAGACACGGCATGTTATGGGTTGGATATTGGAACAAGTCTTCCCGAGCTTTTAAGGGCTGTTTGCAGTGTTGACGGCGACTTCAAGGTTCGGGTTGGAATGATGACTCCAAACATGGCTCTGAGAATCTTAGACAAGCTTATCGAAGCATACAGGGACGAGAAGATCTTCAAGTTTCTTCACATTCCGGTCCAAAGTGGAGACAATGAGGTGTTGATGCGGATGCGGAGATTCTACACTGTAGAAGATTTTAAGCAGATTGTAAATGCCTTCCGTGAAGCCTTTCCGGAAGTAACAATAGCAACGGATGTTATCTGCGGTTTCCCGGGCGAGACACACGACGCTTTTGAAAAAACTTTGCGTTTGTTGGAGGAAGTTAAGCCAGACATAGTGAACGTTTCTAAATTTTTTGCAAGACCCAGAACTCTGGCTGCCAAGATGGATGGAACTGTGCCATTTTCAGAAATTAAGGAAAGAAGCTCTATGCTTAGTGGTTTAGCTTTGAAGATAGCCCTTGAGAAGAACATGAGGTGGATTGGGTGGGATGGCGAGGTCTTGATTGATGAACGAGGCACCGTTCCCAACTCTTGGGTTGGCAGAAACTTTGCCTACAAACCAGTTGTAGTGAAAAATGCAGCAAATCTTCTTGGAACCGTTGTGCGGGTTAAAGTTTCAAAGGCTTTTCCGACACATCTTGAAGGAGAGATTCTCGGTTAAACCCTCACGTGTATTTTTTACGAAAAATGAAAGACAGAAACGCCTTGACTTGTTTTCTTTACCAAAGTTTCAGCTTAAGGCTTATACTCTTGGACAGCAATAGCCTAGAGGGTTTCGAAAATGGATTCGGTGGACAGAAAAATTCCAAGAACCATGTCCACACAGCATCCGGACAACGTATCTCTTCCAAATTGGGTTAACGGCGACGTTATTCAAGGGGACGCTGAAATTGACGAGGCTTTTTTCGCCTACAATGTGCTCGGCTGTATGGAGGTTATGTGGGACTCCGAAGGCAAAGATGTGGACACCCATGTGGTGCGGAAGCTTCTAAGCAAGTACGGCGAATTTTTCAGGGAGAAGGTTCTCGGCGAAGATGTTTACCTAACCTATCGAGTTCCAAACCCAAAAGTTGAAGTTACAGAACGCAAAATTCTCTTGGAATCTTTGGTTAACATTCCCGTGGCACATGACATCGCAAGCACTTTCTACAAGCGGGAAGTCTCCCCCATTTTTGAAGTCATTCTGCCCTTCACAACAACCAGCAACGAGCTTTTTTGGCTGCTAAGGTATTATGAGAAAACCATAGCCGGTGCTGAAAACGTTGAATTGAACGGTTCAGTGAAGGTTGCAGACTGGATCGGCGCTTTCAAGCCGAAAAGCATAGAAGTTATCCCCCTTATAGAAGACATGGAAAGCATCCTCAGAACAGACCAGATAGTCGAACCATATTTGAGAGTTGTTAAGCCAAAATACCTTCGAGTTTTCATAGCTAGGTCAGATCCCGCCCTAAACTATGGGCTTGTATGCGCGGTAATCCTATGCAAAATAGCCTTCTCAAAACTGAAACAACTGGAAGAGGCTGCTGGTTTACGAATATACCCTATCGTGGGTGTTGGCACCATGCCCTTTAGGGGACACTTATCACCAGATAACATTGACCACTTCATAAAAGAATATGCGGGAGTATGCACCGTAACCATTCAATCAGCCTTGAAATACGATTACCCGCTTGAAAGCGTAAAGGAAGCCATAAAATTTTTGAACGAGAAAATTCCATATGGCGAACCCACAGTTGTAGAGCCGTATGAAATTGAAGTTTTGAAGAGCGTTCTAGCCAAGTTTATGGCGAAATATCAAGAGGTGGTTGAGCGTTTGGCTCCGCTGATTAATCATGTGGCAGGACTTGTGCCCCAAAGGCGTGCTAGAAAACTCCACATTGGACTTTTCGGCTATAGTCGAAGCGTCGGAAAAGTGTCGCTTCCGAGGGCTATACCATTCGCGGCAGCCCTCTATTCGCTTGGGATTCCACCAGAGTTTATCGGTTTCAGAGCCGTAAACGATCTAAATGAGGCTGAATGGGACGCCCTAAACAAGTACTACATTAATCTCAAACACGATTTAGAGTTTGCTGGCGGCTTCCTATCTTGGCGCAACCTAGACATGCTTAAGGACATGTGCCGACTGCTGGCTAAAATAGTCGGAGTTGGCGAAGGAGACTTACATCTTGGACTGGTTGGAGTCTTTGAAGACCTTGAGGCTGTTGAGCAAAATTTTTCTATAAATCTTGGACCCCGAAGCCTCACACAGCATAGATACGAGAATATGGTAAACGACTTTCTAATAGCATTCCTCGAACAGGACAGCCAAGACGCACAGAAATGCCTAGTTGAGGCTGCCAGAATCCGCAGATGCCTAGGCTAAAACAAGTTTTTTATGGATAAAAGCCGCTTTATTCTTTGGAGATGAAGTGTTTGAGCGAAGAAAACCTTGTCGAAGTGGGACGTGTAACCCACTACTTTACCAAGATCAGCGTTGCCGTTGTTGAGCTTAAGGCTCCGTTAGCTGTTGGAGACCGCATAGTCATAAAGGGACCGACAACAGACTTCGAACAAGTCGTGGAGTCCATGCAGATAGAACATAAAAACGTGCAAAGAGCTGAAGCCGGACAAAGCATAGGCTTGAAAGTGGCGCAACGCGTAAGAGAAAAAGACATAGTCTACAAGAAGCTCTAGCGCGTCCTCCTCTCTTTCTACATTAAGTCTAACGTCAATTATCGGTCACGGAGAAACCTTCATGGTGCATGTGGTGGTGAATACTTTTGAAACAATAAATTTAAATTCTTGAATATGAAGTTAATACTGAGGAAAAGACATGAGCGAAACAAAAGAAGGAGTGTCTGAATGCAACCATGAGTGGAAAGCTGAAGGCTTGACGGAAAATAAGTCCCACGTTAAGCTTGTTTGTGTCAAATGTGGCGCCAAAAAAGAGATTGAACTTTTTCCATAGGATATGCATGTCCTTAAATGTAAAACTTAACATTATTAGTTGATGAGATCATGCAATCGAAAGAGAGTTCTAGCAAAGGCGTAGTTAAAATTAGAAGCTGGGTTGAATTCAAACGCCTAGCTGAAAGCCTAAATCCCAAAGCCATAGTTTACAACATTGAACAAGATGGGCTGTCGCCAAAAAGGGAGCTAACCAATTTGAGGCTTATATTGCCCGCTGGACAAGCCTATTACGTCTTAATAGATTCCCCAGGGGATGGCGAAAAACTCAGAGAAACAGGTATCTCACTGCGAAGGGACGTTAAGGGAAATCGCTACTTAGAGGAGGAAGATGTCGTAAAGTTCCTAAAGGAACAGATTAAACGTGAAAACATGCTTATCTGTTCATACTGGACCATTTAAGCATTTCACACCCTATCTAATTCTTGTAGAATTCGCATTATTTCTGGCTTTGCAATCTTGTAGAAAACCCATTTGCCCTCTCTTCTCCCCTTTATGAGCCTAGCGTTTTCCAAGATTCTAAGGTGGTGCGAGGCTGTTGGCTGTGTTAACCCGAGGGCGATCATGATTTCGCAGACGCACATTTCTCTAACTTCTAACAGTTTTAGAATTCTTATCCTGTTTGTGTCTGCTAACGCCCTTAAAGTCTTGCACAGCCTTTCAGCTTCGTCAACGTTTACAACAGCGTTGGCTAACTCTTTTAGTTCTTCCGCATATTCTGTTGGGTCCTCGTGAGGGCAAAGTCCAGAGATCACCAGCCGCATAAGTCTTTCATTAATCTTTGGCTTGGACATTTTATCGAATCCCATGGCTGATTACGAAACAAAATACTTAAATATGTTTTGAAAGTTGCAGTCGCGCCTACTTCAACTTGATTGGACTGAGCATTTTCTCTATTTGAAACTTGAGTTTGTTGTGCTCCTTATAGTCTAGTGGTGGGCAGTCTTGCAGTGTTTTCTCTCCGTTTAAGAGTTTTGCTGCGAAGGCGAAGCAGCCTTGTTCTCCACACATTTTGCAGTTCGTTTTCGGCAGCATCTCGTAAATTTTTACTGGCGTCAGCTCTTTTTTGGCTTGAACGATTTCGGGGCTTGGTTTTCCATGGGTTTTCAGGTATATAATGGCGCGGTTTATCAGCCATCTAGCCTCTTCGACAAGTTGGTTTGCCTCGTTTCTATCTTTAACGTAGGTCATGCTGATTCTGCCATTAGCGAAAATGGTTATCAAGTGTTGCTGGTACATGTAGCTTAATGCGCCGAGCTTTTCGGAGTATTTGGCGTTTGGAATAGCCAAATAAAGAATCGGCAAAACATCTTCTAGGGGCTTGTCAGCCTGCGCCAAAAACTTAATCCTTTCCGGGTCGGCTGTACAAGGCGAAATCTCTTTAATTTCGATCTTTCTGACAACAACATCTGCAAAAAGGAGTTCAGCCAAATCCTCGGCGTTTTTCTCCAAAAGGCATCTCCAAACTACTTTTTAACCTCGTATTTTGTCTTGTTTGCTAGTAGTTCTTCTCTGCTACGTTGCACCACCATATTCTTCTTTATCAACTTGTGCAGGTAAGATAACGGCGGAAAACTTATTGCGTGTTGCGGGCAAGTGTTTTGGCATGTTGTGCAGCCTACCATACAGTTTATTGGATTTGCAACTACGGCCACATCTTTCTCATAGTTGAACCGGTAAACGTTTTTCCCGCAATTTAAGACGCATATACCGCATCCTATGCAAAGTTCCGGGTCAACGGTTGGATGCCAATCTATCTTCTCGCGAGGTATTCCACGCCAAGTCTGTTTGACAACCTCGGACACTATTGAACGCCTGCCTCTCTTAACGCTTCTTTGAAAGTTTCTTCACTTGGACAAACCCCTATTATACGAATGTCCTTGTCGATGACTACGGCGGGACTGGAGTTTATGCCATACTCACTTAGTTTCGGGTTTATTCCACGGTAGATTTCAACCTCAATTTTATCCTTGTACTCTTCTTTGATTTTCTCTATGAGTTTGAGGAGCAGTCTTCCGCCTGAGCATGGCGGTTCAGAAGTGAAAACCTCAACTTTTACCGGCACTTCCTAAACCCCCATTTCCTTAAGCGCAGCTTCAATGGTTTGGAGGCTTGGGCAGACGCCCATGATTTTTATTTTGCCCTCATTGAAGACTATGGCTGGAACCACTGTTAAGCCGTATTTGCTGAACTCCTCGCATGGTCCAATATGCTTTATAACTTCCACTCTATCGCCATATCTCGCCTTAATCGAATCTGCATACTCTAAAAGTTTTAGGCAACCCGCACACGGCGGTTCCGCCGTAAAGGTTTCAACCTTCACAACCATTTTTGACTCCCTCCTCTAGGCTATCTGTTCAACAACATGCCTCACAAGTGCATCCACAAAGCTTGCGTCAACGGCGTCAATCACCCTGAAAACAGTCGGACTTGTCACCGAATAGAACCGCTTGTTTCCCTCTTTCCTATCCCTTACAAGTCCGCACCGCTTCAGAATCGCCAAGTGTCTAGAAACCAGCGGCTGGGCTATACCAACATATGGAACGATTTCGCAGACGCATCTCTCGCCATCGCGCAAGAACTCGAGGATCTTAAGCCTAACAGGGTCAGCGAGCGCGTTGAACACCCTAGCCCTAAACTTGTCGATGTTTTTCATTGTCGGATGCACGTTTAAAGCAAAGTCTATAGCAATATTTAAATATTGCTATAGATCCTCTCATTCTCCAAGGTGAAAAAGCATGAAGGAAGTTAAAGTAGAAGTCATTGGACCTGAGCCTCCTTGCATGCGATGCCAGGCAGCGAAAAAGGCTGTAGAAAAGGCGGCTGAAAAGCTTAGGCAAGCTGGTTTTATGGTTAACGTTGAAAAAGCCAACATAATGTCAAAGGAAATAGTTCAAAAATACGGTGTGCTAGTTTCGCCGGCTATAGCCATAAACAACACAGTCAAAATTATGGGGCGAGTTCCAAGCCCGGAAGAAGTGGAAAAAATGATAATGGAAGCAGCCAAGTAGGAAGGACGAAAAGCATGGACGGAAAAACAAAGAGGACTGTCAAAACAGGTATTCTGTTAGCCTTTTTCATAATAGTTATAAGCCTCCTAGTTTATAGTCGCGTCACAGCCCGGCCTACAAAAGAGACTTTCAGAAACAAGCTGGACGAGCTTGGTCTGTGGGGTACACCGCTTGTATATATAGCCATTCCGGTGCTTTACATTGCCGACTACTTCAGCCACGCTTGGATATGTCTCCTTTTCGCGTTTAGCGTCGCCGGCTTAATCTACGAGTTTGTGCCAAAAGAGGCCATAACAAAATATATGGGGCGGGGCAAAGCCGTCGGATACTTTTTGGCTCTTGGAATGGCGCCCTTCCTAACTGTTTGCTCATGCACAATGGTTCCCCTTTTCGGCGGAGTCTTATACGCTGGAGCTGGAATAGGCCCAGCTGTCGCCTTCCTTCTAATGGCACCGGCGGCGAACATCTTAACAATTCTGATGACTGGCGAAATGATTTCATGGGAAATAGCAGGAGTGCGCATATTAACGTCTGCGGCCGTAGCCCTCATTGCAGGCTTTATAGTCTCAATAACACCGTGGGGCAAAGCCATCGAAAAGGAGTTTCAAGTAGCCAATTCCGCTGCTCCTTCGGCTAAAGTGGAGATTGTCAAGCCGCCTTTAGACGAGAGGCTCTGGGCAGCTCTGAAATTTGCGGGATACTTGGCAAAACAGATTCTCCCATTCTTCATTGTTGGCCTTATAGTAGTGGGTTATCTTTCGGCGTTTATTCCAGAGGAAATTGTTGAAGCATATTTGACAGGTGTTACTGGTGTTTTGGTAGCCTCAGTTCTTGGTGGACCCCTTTACACGCCAACTCTTGTCGAAATTGCACTTGGACAAGAGTTATGGAGTAAAGGCATGTCGAAAGGCGCCTTGCTGAGTTGGCTTATGGGGCAACCCTACGATTTCGCCAACGCCATGGCTGTTTCAAGGATAGCCAAATGGAAGGTTGTAGCCATCTACGTGGTAATTGCTTGGGCTGGGAGCGTAGCATCTGGACTGTTATATGGCTTTTTAAGTGGGTCGCTTTAGCCATGACAAGCGAGAACGACTTTGGAGTAAAACGCCCCTGCCCATGCGCCCAAGAGGCAATAGACGTCTTAAAGACTGCTCAACCAATAAAGGATGGGATGCTTAAAGAAGTACAGTGCAAGGGGTGCGGCAAAATCTTTCTGACAAACTTTGAAACGGAATACTGTTATGACTGCCGCAAAAACATGAAAGGGTGAAAACGTGGCTAGGGCTTGCACTCCATGGTATCCCACGGTTTTCCCAGAAAAATGCGATGCTTGTGCACCCTTCAGCAAGCCTCGCTGTGTTGAGTATTGCCCAAACGGAGTATTCGAATTCAGAGATGGTAAGGCAGTCGTAGCTAACCCTCATAAATGTGTTGTTGGCTGCACAGCATGCGAACCCATATGCCACAAAAAAGCAATATCCTTCCCAAAAACACAGTTCGCTTCTACGTCAACAAAAATGGAGGAGAAAGGCTTACTGCGAAAAACCACATGCAAGAAATGCGGCAAAGTCTTCTGGACTAATCGTGAAAGTTGCTTGTGTTTTGACTGCGAAAGCAACCGTTGAATATTAGGCATTCTAGCCAATTTTTCAGAAAGTGAAGGAATGAAAGTTTATCTTTTGAAAGTGATAACCATAAAAGAAGGCCCTCTGGTGGAGAAATCTTGAACAGTGAACGTTTAAAGGTTGAGTTGGCTGGCTTAAGCCTTGTCAGTCCCACTATGCTGGCTTCTGGAATTTTGGGTTATTCGGCTGAAACCTTAAAAAATGTGGCGGAAAATGGCGCAGGTGCCGTTGTGACAAAGTCTGTCGGTTTGAAGCCTAGAAGCGGATACGCGAATCCAACGGTTGTGCATGTTGCGTGTGGCTTGATAAATGCTGTGGGACTTCCAAATCCTGGAATAGACGAGTTTACACGAGACATTAAAGAAGCCAAAGCCGTTTTGAAAGTTCCCTTGGTGGCAAGTGTTTATGGGTTCTCAGCCGAAGAATACATGGTTGTGGCTGAGAAAGCCGTAGAAGCCGGAGCCGACGCCATAGAGCTCAACGTTTCATGTCCCCATGTTAAGGAGACAGGCGCCGAAATTGGGCAAAATCCAAATGTTTTAGCAGAAGTTGTGAGAAAAGTTAAGGGCGCTGTTGATAAGCCCGTTTTCGTTAAGCTTTCGCCTAATGTTGCGGATATATCGGAAATCGCTGAAGCCGCTGTCAAAGCCGGAGCCGATGCTATAACCGCCATAAACACAGTTAAGGCGATGGCCATAGACATTGAAACAACTAGACCCATATTGAGCAATAAGAGGGGTGGCTTGTCAGGTCCAGCCATAAAACCCATCGCTGTTCGATGTGTATATGATATTTACGAAAGAGTTAGGGTGCCAATAATTGGATGTGGTGGCGTAACCAGCTGGCAAGATGCTGTTGAATTTATGCTCGCTGGAGCTTCAGCAGTCCAGATTGGAACAGCCGTAGCCTTAAAGGGACCAAGCATTTTTAGGTCTGTGGTTAGGGGCATAGACACCTATCTTAGGAAGAAAGGGTTTAGGAGTGTAAAAGAAATTGTCGGCTTGGCTCATCGCAGCTAACAAGCACAGGGCAACCCGTATCTTGGATGCGGAAGTCATTAGTCCCACCGTGAAAACCTTCACGTTTAAGGATAAGCTGTGCGCTAAAGCTAAGCCCGGTCAATTCTTGATGTTGTGGATTCCCGGGGTGGACGAGATTCCTCTAAGCATTTATGACGTGAACCGTGAAAAGGGTTTGATTTCAGTGGCTGTCAAGCGTGTTGGCGAAGCAACAAAAGCCTTACATGATATGAAGACTGGGGACTGGATAGGGGTGCGTGGACCCTTCGGAAACGGTTTCACCTTTAAAGGGGGCAAAGCGCTGCTAGTTGGGGGTGGTGTCGGCATAGCTCCATTAACCTTCCTTGCAAAGGAACTAGCTGTCCAAAAAATTTCAAGAACTGTTGTAGTTGTCGGAGCTAAGACAGGAAAGGAGCTCATATTCTTAGATAAGTTGAAGAGGCTCTGCGGGGAGAAGAACGTTTTAGCAGCCACCGAGGATGGAAGCTACGGCGTAAAGGGTTTGGCTTCAACCCTCACAGAGTCTGTTATGACGAAAGAAAAGTTTGACGCAGTTTACACTTGTGGTCCAGAACCCATGACAAGGGTTGTTTTGGACTGCGCCGAAAGGTTTGGCGTTTACGCGGAGGCAAGCCTTGAAAGGATCATGCGGTGCGCCATCGGCATCTGTGGAAGCTGCACAATTGGCGGATACCGTGTCTGCAGAGACGGCCCAATCTTTAACATAAATCAATTGAAAAGTGTCAAAAACGAGTTTGGAGTTTGGAAACGCGACTTCAACGGGAGAAGAATACCAATTTAACGGAACCCCCAACAGAAAAGGGATGTGGTTAAAACGCCCCTTACACCATTTCATCCGCTGGCCTTCCTCTTCCTGTATTTCAAGGACAAACAGCGCATAGACCCTTTAGCTCTTGCGGCCTCAACATCCTTTATAGACCTTGAGCCTTTATATTACATCCTTTTGGGCGATCCCTTGGACCACAGAGCTTGGCATGGATTCACATTAGCCTTAACCATATACCCAGTCCTGGTGGCCATTGGAGTTTACGTGGTTGAGCGATTTTTCGAAAGAGGGTTTTGGGAAATTTACGGTTGGATAAGGCTTAAACCGGTTAGGGTGCGGTATCCGTTTCGAAACATATATCTGTTAAGCCTTTTCGGTGGCTTCAGCCACATAGTCCTAGACATGCTCACCCATCCGGAAATGCGTTGGGTGCTATACCCGTTTATCGACGGAAACCCATTTTACACATGGCAAGCTTTCATTTTTGTGGAGATTGTCGTAATCTTGCTGTCTGTTTATTCGTTAATCTGTTGGCTGAAAAATTAGGAACTGTTCACATGGCGCTTCACGCCCTTAATGACACTGAATTCAAAAAAGTTATATTTTGCTTGGGTTATTTTGATGTGTTTGCGGGTGTGTTGTGGTGAAAGGTGACCGCCAAATCAAAAGCTAGTTTTGACACATTGCTAAGCATGGACTACCGCCCGCTCGAAATTGAAAAAGAGATTCGCGAATTCTGGGAGAAAAACCGCATACAAGAAAAACTGATGGAACACCGCGAAAAAAACAACGTAGGTGTTTTAGGCTGGGTTGAGGGCCCGCCAACGCTAAACGGCATACCTCACGTTGGCCATGCCAGAGGCCGCGTAATGAAAGACCTTTGGTTCCGATGGAGAACAATGCAAGGCTATTTTGTGCCTTTCTGGGCTGGCTGGGACTGCCAAGGCTTGCCCGTGGAGCTTGAAGTGGAAAAACTGTTAGGCGTTAAAAATAAGCGGGAGCTTTTGGAGCGGGTTGGCGAGGAACGTTTTGTTGAAGAATGCAAGAAAACGATTATGCGCTACCACAAGGAGTGGGTGGAAGCCGACCGAAAGCTCGGCATGTTCATAGACCAAAAGAAGGCGTATTGGACCTACACCGACGAATACATTGAACGGGAGTGGCAATACCTAAAACGTGCATGGGAGCAAGGCCTCCTAGAAGAAGGTTACTATGTGGTGGCCTACTGTCCAGGATGCCAGACAAGCCTAAGCAGTGCTGAAGTTGGCTATGAAGGATCATATGTGGAGGTGGAAGACCCCTCCCTATACTTCAAGTTCAAAGTAGCCGACAGCCGAGATGAGTATTTCTTGATTTGGACGACCATGCCGTTCACTGTCATAACGGACTTGATGTTGGCTGTGCATCCCGAGGCAGAGTACGCCAAGGTTCAGGTTGGCAACGAGAAGTGGATCATGGTTAAGCAGCGCGTGGAACCCGTGATGCAGGAGCTTGGAATAAAGGATTACAGCGTTGTCGAAACCGTTATTGGCAGGAGTTTGGAAGGCGTTAAGTACGATTATCCATTCAAAGATTTGATTCCAAAGCAGGCAGAGTTGGACAAGCATCCGCTGGTACACAGGGTTGTTTGTGAGGATTTTGTGGACGTGAACACGGCTACGGGTGTTGTGCATCTTTCGCCGGGCAACGGTGAAGAAGACTTTGTTGCTGCTCAAAAGCGGGGTGTTCCAGTTTTCGCGCCCTTTGACGACGAGGTAAAATTCACGAGTGAAGCGGGCTTTTTCCAGGGGGTTTTTGCAAGGGACGCTGACAGCATGGTTATTGAGGAACTGCGCAAAAGAGGCTT
>Ga0209080_1000737_pt1 | contig 19807 bp, 16 predicted proteins | sample JNZ110809AmetaG_FD_184123 | JGI IMG/M metagenome (GOLD analysis project Ga0209080, IMG submission 184123) | Hot spring microbial communities from Jinze hot spring, China to study Microbial Dark Matter (Phase II) - JNZ 110809A (SPAdes) (version 3) ...
GCTAGTAGCTGTGGGAGACCTAGTCTGCTACACAATAATAGAAAACAGCAAAACACCAGACGTGTGTGTCGTAGACGGCAAAACGAGAAGAACTAACAAGACACCTGAGATCAGGGAAGAAAGATTCGACAAGACTGCCAGAACCTGGAACCCTCCAGGACACATAACTCAAGACGCACTAAACACTATAAGAGAAGCCGTAGAAGCTCTAAACAAAAACCAGAAAACGCTGATTAAGGTGTTAGGCGAGGAAGACTTACTAGCACTCCCACTAATAACTCAATTACCTGAAGGTAGTTGCGTAGTGCTGGGGATACCGAACGTAGGAGTCGGCTACGTGAGAGTAAATCAAGAAGCGAGAAAGAAAGCAGAAGAAATACTATCTAGGTTTTACGAAGTGGAGATCAGCCCCTACTAGACTTCCTAGAACTAGATAAGTATCCTAGTAGAGCTCCCGAAACAGCAGAAGCAGCCACGACGACTAAGACGTAATACCAGCTGATCTCGTAGCCGCCTAGACCCCCGCCAGACTCTGAAGTACTTCCAGGCACTTCAGTCAAGTTGAGGGGAGCTCTAGACCTTGAGAGAATCAAGTACCATATAGAGTTTAAGATAGCCTGGTCTAGGAAGTAGGCCGCGCTCTTATCATCAATCCCTGCTAGAGAAAGTCCTCTCTCCAGATATACTAGAGACACAACAGGCTCTACACCGAGGCTCTTAGCGAGACTCACGTATTGTTGAGCAGCACTACTCAACCTACTCACGAGTAAGGAGGTGTTTGCCTCAAAACTTAAGTGTGCCTCGATAGACGCGAGTGACGAGGCCTTCAACGCGAGATTAAGTGAAGTCAGCGTGTTGTTAAAGCCGCTCCTAGACAGGAGAGACTCGGCAGTATTCAGGTAGTTAGTCAACTCACTAACATCTACGGAAGAACCCAGCAAAGACTGGAGGTACGTCACGGAAGCTCTAGAAAAACTCAGTAATAACTCAGTACCGACATTCAGAGAACTCATGTCAACACTTAAGTCAGGACCCTTAAGAACCTCGTAGACAGTCCCCCACCCACGCACGGACCTAGCCCTCATGTACGTGTATGCAGCCCTATAAACATCCTCAACAGTGGGTCTCCCTACAGAACTTAATTGCTTTAAGTACGTGTAAGACTCGTAAACTCTGCCCGCCAACTCAACCAGCACGCTTAGGCTAGAAACCCCTACACTGCCAGACCTAACCACAGACACTAACGAGCTGAAGTAGTCTGAAGCGTTAGTCACCTCACCACTAACGAATCCTAAGACGTCCGACCAGCTACGACTCCTCACAACCATGTCAACAACAAACTTAGCAGCCCAGACATAAATTAAAGCACCGAAGTAGTCTGAGGCGGCCGCATAGTAGTTTGTAGAGTTGTAAGCTCTCTCACCATTTAAAGCACTCCTCCTCGAGTAGTTTAGGAATCCCGCGACGTCATCATCAACTCCAGCACGCCTCAAAGAACTCAAGTACTTGCTGAAGTCGTTACTGACGTTAGAGTAGAGTAAGTCGTACTCGGACCTGTAGTCGTCGGTGATAGACTTGAACGCGTTCACTACACCAGCACTCAAGCTAGTCTCAGAGCCTTCAGGCAGAGAAACTGGAATCCCGAAATAATTGAGGACGTCGTAGATAGTTGACGCCTCAACCACAGTAATACCTAGTCTCTTCCCCGCCTCAACTACGTTAACTGGGGAGCCCGTCTTAAGACTCACTGAAACCTTCTGCCCAGCAGGTATTACCATAAGCTTAGCACCTACAGAAGCAGCCGCCTCAAGCTTCTCTGGAATACCTCCCACAGGACCAACTAGCGTGTCAGGCATTATCATCCCGGTAACTACTACGGACTCGTTAACCGTTCTATTACTGAATAAAGCTAGTAGAGCTGTCGTGAGCGCTACCCCGGCTGACGGACCCCCAACTATGGGGGTATTAGACTGAATCCTCACTAAGACAGAGTAGTTACTGAGGTTAAACCCTGAAATAAAGCCGGCTATTAATGAAGCGACCTTAAGAGAAGACTGCATGTCAAGCTCAGACAGAGGGTCTATAGAGAGGTAGACAGACCCGTCACCCGGAATCAAGCTAACCTTAAGCTGCGTAGCAACGCCACGGTAAGAACCCCCAAAACTCCCTACGGCAAGCAAGTACATACTAACCTCCCTAACAACACAACCACTTAAGGCAGACGTGAAGAAGCTGGCAGAAAACATCGTGAGGAGTATGAGTAATGAAACAGTGAGAAAGAGCCTCACTCTAGACATCCCCACCACCAACACCTAAAACAATACACTCTTTTTAAATATTGCTAACAAACCGATCATCTGGTGTGCGGCTAACACGCTTAAACACATACAAGCCTATGTAGCCTGTCTTATGCTTTGGGATTGTCCACGTTCTCTCTGTTTCAAGCGTGCTTGAGTATCTACAGCTTATAAATCCCTTTTTGTAGAGAGTAATTTTGGGTAGGGATGAGCTTAGCGAGGGGACTAGCGTGCCTCCTGCTCCGCTGTAGGGAGGCGGGTGAACTGCTGGCGGTAGCTAGAGACGCGCTCTCGTAGGTAGGGCGGGAGAAGAACAAGCCGTTGAGAAGTGAGCGGCTGGGAGCTCAGGCACGAAAAACATGAAAGCCAATGAACAGCCATCCACCGAGAAACGGTGGTTGAGATGCTACTCATAATAGATAATTGGGAAAGACTCTTGTCTCCGTGGCTCTTCAGCGAGTACAGCTTCGTTGCCGACTTATTTAAGAGTAGCTTAGTCTTCACGAACGTTACGAGTAAGGAGATGCTTCAAGCACTAAGTAGTTTAGCTAAGGCAACACCGAAAGGCGTTAGGGAGTTCCTCGCAGAGATTAATATCCCTGTGAGTAAAGTCGTAATACTAGATCCCGCAGCAAGTGAGGAGTTAAGGCCTGAAGACCTTAGCAGAGCTGAGGCAGTAGTGGTAGGAGGCATAATGGGTGACCACCCGCCGAAGAAGAGAACATACGAACTCATAACTAGTAAGTTGTCTGAGGCTACAGCTAGGAACTTAGGTAAAGAACAGTTAACGATAGCTGGCGCGGCGTACGTCCTCAAGAAGATATCTGAGGGACTGACACTGAGAGACCTAGACATAAGGTTTGGGCTGACGATAAAACTCAACATACTTAACTCGAGCGTAGAGATCTTCCTTCCCTACGCGTTCCCTTACGAAGGAGGCGAGCCCGTACTCCCTAAAGAATATCTTAGAATAATCGCTATGAGGTCTCTATACTACGAGAGCGTGGAGCTCAGCTACTCAGAAAACCTTCTTTAAGTCAGCTCTAAAAACGTATTTCCTTGGCGCGTAATCAAGAACCTTCCTAACCTCAACTACCGAGAATACAGACGGGTCTACCGCCTCACTAACTAGGTGTCTTGCTTCCTCAGTAGAGTAACTAATTAAGTACACGTGGAGTACGCCGCCTACGCGGAGCTTACTACTAACTATAGGGACGTACTCTAGCGCCTCAAGCGGCAAGTTCATGATTATCCTGTCGAAAACCCCGTCACTAACTACCCTCAGAAAATCTCTCACGTCACTCAAGACAGGCACTACCTTACCCCTAAGCTTCTTCTTATTCATCTCGATAGACTCTATGAGGCACCTTATCGCGTCAGGGTTAAAGTCAACTGCGTAAGATGTTGCGTTCTTTAAAGAAGCTATGTGGAGCGAGAAAGGACCCACACCGCAGAACAAGTCGCCGACTAGCTCACCATCACTAACTAGCTCTGCAAGTCTTCTGTGCTCTTCTGCTAGGGACGGGTTGTAGTAAGTTCTCAGAACATCTACAGAGATCCTCAAACCATACTCTCTATGCACCGTCTTACTCACGGCATCCCCGTAAACGTGCTTCAAACCCCTAACCCTGTACTCACCACTCACGTAACCGCCAGCGTAGACAGTCCTTACATTGCGTGAAACTCTAGATATCGCCTCACCAACCAGCTTACCGTATTCTAGCAAGTCTTCAGGGATGTTAATAATGGCTATATCCCCGATCACGTCGTAAGCTGACGGGATCCTCTTAAGAACGCCGTCAGGGACCAACCCCTCAAGTAAGTCTTTGAAAGTCAGCCCGAGAGTGCCGCAGGAGAAGTCTTCATAGCAAGACTCACTAACTAGAGTTACGGGAAAGTCTTTAAGTAAGCTTAAGTCTACGTCTTCTTTGATGGGGATAGCTACAGTCCCGTCACTTAACTTCTTCACTTTACAGTTCCTCACGTAAGCATCCCTAGACTTAAGAAACTTGAGTGCTGTCTCGACGTCCTTGACTAAGACCCTCACACACCGCAACCTCAACTAACCTCACCTGCAGTTAGTAGGTAGTGAGAGACTCAATCATAATAAATCTTTTTAACGTTTTTATTTTGGTGGAGTGAGTGAAGCTAGGTATAGTGCCTAAACTCAACAGTCCTGAAGCTCTGCAGCTAGCTAAGCTCGTGTTAAAGAGTGCTGAGAGTAAAGGACTGACAGCGTTCTTAGACGCGAGAGCTAAGGACCTCGTATCGTGGGATAAGTTTTTCCATATAGGTAAAGACGATGTAGACATAGTGGTAGTTATAGGGGGTGACGGGACAGTCTTAAGCACTCTGCACTTGCTGAGAGACTCTGAAGTCCCTGTAGCTACGATAAGGTACGGTAGGAGAGGCTTCTTATGTGATGTGCCGCCATACGAGTACTCTGAGATGGTCTCTAGGATAGCGTCAGGAGACTACAAGCTCGTCGAGTATATGAGGCTTAAAGCCGAGGTCAGGGGTGTGGGCGCAACACCCCCAGCACTGAATGAGATAGCTGTCGTGAGTTCAGGGAGTGGTAGAGCTAAAGTGATAAGGCTGTACGTCCATAAAGATGACGAGGAGGTCTACAGAAGACTAGTAGGTGATGGGGTGATAGTAGCGACGCCCGTAGGCTCGACAGCTTACAGTCTGGCTGCCGGAGGGCCCGTGGTAGACCCGACGATGAGGGCTTTGATAGTGACTCCTCTCGCTTCAATAACTCTGTGTACGAGGCCGGTGATATTGCCTCCAAACACTGAAGTTAAGGTGACAGTAGCTAAAGACTCGCCAGAAGCTCTCTTGATAGTTGACGGGACATTCAGCATGACACTGAAGCCAAAAGACTCTGTCACTATAAGAGAGTATCATAAGCCGGCTAAATTCGCTAGATTTTACGTGGGTGACTACTACGTCAGAATCTTCGAGCGATGTCTGTGATGAGGCTTACGTGCTTGACGCTGCAGCCTTCTTCGCAGGCTACCAACTATACATAACGAAAAACGTCTACACAGTAAAAGAAGTAATTCAAGAAGTAAGAGATTCAGAAAGCGTTAAAAACCTCCAACTAGCTCTCTCAGCAGGTAGGTTAATAGTCGGCGAGCCCGAAACTAAGTACAGAGAGGTAGTGAGTCAGTTAGCCGAGAAACTCAGCGTGCTAAAGAAACTCTCTAGTACAGACCTAGAACTCCTAGCTCTAACAAGCGAGCTACTAGAAAAATGCAGTAACGTAATAGTCATAAGCGACGACACAGCCTTAAGGAAAGTAGCTACACAAATAGGCGCTAAAACCATGACCATAAAATACAGGGGACGCAGATAGACCGGCATCCTTAAGAACTAGGCTCTCAACTTATGCTCTAGTCTCTAACCTTCTTGCTTACATTCATGAGAAAAGACTATAATTAATTTAAAAGACTCTAATTACTAGGATATTATTGGCGGGGGTGCCCGAGCCAGGTCAAAGGGGTCAGGCTGAGGCCCTGATGGCGTAGGCCTGCGTGGGTTCAAATCCCACCCCCCGCACCACGTACTAACCCTTTAATTCTAGCGTGACTCACTCATGTTGAAAGCTTAATTTACTTAACAAATTACGAGATTGGTGGGTTTATTGAATGCGCTCCTGGATTTGTTTGTAGAGTTCCTGAAAATAGGGTTCCTCATGTTTGGGGGTGCTTATTCTGGTGTAGCGCTTATGCATAAAGAGCTAGTTGAGCTTAAGGGGTGGCTTACAAACGAGGAATTCATTGATGTGGTAGGCATTTCTCAGAGTGCTCCTGGTCCTGTAACCATAAACTTAGCAGTCCTCATAGGCTATAGAATTTGCGGTATTCTCGGCTCTGTAGTAGCTACTTTAGGGATAGTGCTACCGGCCTACTTAATCGTGTTAGGTATTGCAGCAGGCTTATCTCCCTACCTAACAACACCTCTAGCTAGAACAATACTGAGAGGCATAAACTGCGCTGTCGTAGCGTTGGTACTAATAGTTCTGCTAACAATAAGTCAGAAAGTATTAATTCAAGATAACACCGTAGGACTCGTTGAGGTAGTGATATTCGTTACAGCCTTTACTCTAGTCTTTCTCTTCAAGCAACACCCAGTAGCTGCTATAGGGGTCTCCATAGTGTTGAGCCTAATAGCTAAGTACGTGTTTGGCTTTTAAAAAAGTATTGGTGGACCGGCCGGGATTTGAACCCGGGACCTCCGCCGTGCGAGGGCGGCGCTCTTCCAGCTGAGCTACCGGCCCCCATAATTCTTACTATTAAACTCTTAAAATTATTATTTCACGAGGTATTAGTGAGCGTACGCGTTAATTACGCGTTAATGACTTCCCTGACGGGAGGTGGCTATTCTGCGATGATTCTACCTGTGTTCGAGTATGTCTTGTAGCCTGCGTAATTACTCAGTACCTCATTTATTTTCTCACTACTTAATATTTCCAATATCTTGCGTACGGGTTCTTTATTCATGCTATCTTTACGTATTACGAGGTCGTATATTTCATCACCTATTTTAATGAATTCTAGTCCGTACATCTCGGCTGCGTGCCTGACCCCGACCCCCACGTCTGCTCTCCCCTGAAGTACTGCTACGGCCACCCCATTATGTGTTTTTGCTTCGTTGAGGTACCCCCTAACAATTCTGGGTATCTCGTCTGGATTTATGCCGAGTTCTCTCGCAGCTGCTCTCAAGTTAATATCTATGAGTGTTCTGGTTCCAGAACCTCTATTCCTGTTTATGAAGACCACGTCTTCCCTGAAGAGGTCTTTAAAAGACTTTATGTTTTTAGGGTTGTTTCTAGGTAGTAAGAACCCGATTTCCCTAACCCAACCACCTACTAAGACCGCCTGACTAGCCAGGTTTAATTTCTTTAGGTATGGCAGGTTATACTCGCCACTCTCTTCGTCGAGGAGGTGCGTACCGCATAAGTCGGCCTCACCCCTACCAACAGCTAAGAGACCTCCTAAAGACCCTGAGTTGATTAGCTTGTAGTTAGGTTCTTTAGTCGCCAACCTAATCAACTCATCAATTACGTAGTCGTGACTACCTATGAAGACTAGTTCAGGAGCTTTCCAGAACCTCCTAAACAATTTAACAACTACTTCACTACCTTCATTAACGACTAGCGTGTCTTCAGGTACCTCAATAAATCCGTCTGTGTAAGTCAAGACTCTGATAGACCCGGATGGACTCAACACAGGGTAAGCTGCTAAGACATTCCCCCTCATCACGAGAGCAACCGGGACTAAAGCCGCCCTCCCCCTAACACCCAAGACTCTCTGAAGAACGACAGCCCTGACTTCAGGCCCGCCCCAGTAACTCGCTGGAAGTCCGGCAAGCCTGGAAATCACTGGAGCCACTACAGACCTGAAGATCATCGCAGAAGATAGGGGGAAGCCCGGAAGACCAAACACTAGCTTACCACCAATTACAGCAACTATAGTAGGCTTCCCCGGCTTAACTTTCAGCCCGTGAATAATGATTCCCGGCTTGCCGAGACTCTCAACGACTCTGTAAGTGAGGTCTTCAGCCCCTGCTGAAGTCCCTCCAGCCGTAATCACCACGTCGTTCTCGCCGAGAGCTTTCTTGAGAGCACTTTCTAGAACTCTCTCGTCGTCTGGCACTATACCGTAAAACCTGGGCACAGCACCTAATTCAAGCAACGACGAAGCAACGTAGTGTGACGTAACCTCAAATATCTTGTAGTCTTGGAGGACTCCCTCCTCAACATCTACTAACTCAGAACCTACTGAAACAATCCCTACTCTAGGCTTAACGAAAACGTTAACTTTACTTACGCCTGCCGCTGCTAGAGTAGCTAGCTCGGCAGGACCTAATAAAGTCCCTCTACGAAGCACTAACTCCCCCCTCATCACGTCAGAGCCTGCCCTAGCCACATTATCTCCCGGAACTACTGAGGTGTAGACGTAAACGTAATCATCAACTCTCTTACTATACTCAACCATAACAACAGAATCAGCACCTCTAGGTATTGCAGCACCAGTATCTATCTCGGCAGCCTCCCCCACACCAACCTCAATACTCGGGCGATCGCCTATCTTAACCGAGCCTTTAAGCCTTAACCTAGCAGGCGAGTCTTCCTCAACACCAACTAAAGAAACAGAGTTGACAGCATAGCCGTCAACCTCAGACCTATCGAAAGGCGGGTAATCATAAACTGCGTAAACGTCCTCAGCTAAGACTCTCCCCAACCCCTCACGCAAACTAACTAACTCAACACCGAGAGGCTCTAACCTAACATAGGAAGAAATAATACTTAAAACCTCGTCAAGCCTGCGAAGCTCGTGGAAGATCTTCCTCAAAGCACACACCACACACTACATAGTAGCAAACACTTAAATAACTCCGTAATGAATAAAACTTGGCTAGGGGCCCGTAGCTCAGCCAGGATAGAGCGCCGGCCTCCTAAGCCGGAAGTCGGGGGTTCAAATCCCCCCGGGCCCGCCACAACACGCGTGATGCTCGACCACCGCAACTGCGTAAACGGTAGTAAGTTCAGATAGAGAAGTCAGGACGTTTTACCTTAAGACACTTAATAATTTCATTCTTTTCTTTAATCATTATTAAAGTATTTATGTAAACACAGTTTTATTATGTTAAGACTTCCCATATAGGCTTCGGAGGTAACTCTGAGTGTTTCGTTTTGATGTCGTGACTCCGGTAGATATCAACGAAGCACTTGAGATCCTTAGTAAGGATAGCGATGTTGTGCCGATGGCTGGAGGAACTAACCTCCTGGTGTGGGCTAGAGACGGTAAAATTAGATTTAAGAAAGTTCTAGATTTATGGAGCTTGCGTAAGCAACTCTCTTACGTATTGATTGAGGGAGATGTCATAAGGATAGGGTCTATGACTACCGTGGATGAGTTATGCGACTCTGTAGGGCTCAGTAAGCCCTCACTACTCGGATTAGCCGACGTATGCTCAACGTTTGCTAGTCCCTACGTTAGGTCTGTGGCTACTGTCGGGGGTAATATTGAGTCAGCAAATCCTTTATCAGATATAGCTATACTCTTCCTAACTCTCAACGCTAGAGTAAGGCTAATTAGTCTTAACGGCGTGAGGGAGGTTCCCCTGACGAACTATTATAAGGGAATGCGGTCCACCGTAAGGGAAAGAGATGAGTTGATTAAGGAAGTAGTTATTGATAACCCACCACCTAATTCATCAACAGCCTTCATCAAGATAGATAAGAGGAGGGGGCATATCATGGGGCTTGCTATAGGTGCTGTCTACGCAGAATATGAGGAAGACTTCTTCAAAGACGTGAGAATAGCTTTTGACAGCGTCTCTAAGCCCTTCCCTGAAAGAGCTTTTCTTACTGAGTCTTTCCTCAAGGGTAAGGAGTTCAGAGAAGACGTGTTGAGAGAAGCTTCAGAGAATATATTACCTAAAGAGATGGTGCGTTATACTGGCAGGAGAGCTACGGCTGAATACAGGCTCCACTTGTCTAAGGTAATACTACGTAGGACTCTCATAAAAACTTATGAGAGAGTAAAGTCTGCTTATTCACTTAAGTAAATAAAAAAAGAAATTTCTAACTTAAGGTAGTGTTAAATACTACCGTGACTTGTCCCGTGGCTACCATATTCTGCAACTTCATAGCCCACTCATTGACTTCGTTAGGAACAAACTTTAGCGGAAACTTTATGTAGGAAGCTCTACCAAACTCTATCTCGTAGTATCCGGTTTTAACACCTCTGAATATCTGACCTATGATGTATTCTAAAGCTATGCCATAGTCGTAGATGTAAGAAGTTATCAAGTTATTTGGCAACATTGAGGACTTATCAGTATATTTAGTCGTTGCTAGAACATAGAGACCTTTAGTGATGTTAGCTTCTTTTATTGCCTCAAAAAGCCCGTAATTAGCTAGGTTGAGAGAAGACATTACTATGTCACAGCCTTGATCAATTAAGCTAGCGGTAACCGTCTTTGCTTTGACCGGGTCGTTAAAATCTCCGGTCCATACAGGAATGAATGTGACATTCTTGCCTAAATCACGTAGGGCTTGCTTGACAGCATTGACTTCTGAGACCGTGAATGGTAACTGAATACCGCTAACATAACATATGACTCCAGTCTTAGTCACGTTAGCTGCTATAGCTCCCAAGACGTAGAAGCCCTTATGAAAGGCAGGGTCTAGTTGCCACACGTTAGGTGGCAGATTCTCTATCCTACCGTAGCCAGTTATTATAATTACTACGTTGGGATGCTCGCTAGCTACTTTCTGACCTACAGAAACGAATTGTCCTCCATGAAAGAATATTATGTTATAACCTAACGCGATATACTCGCTAGCTACTCTCTCAGCATCCGCAACGCTAACACCCTCGGAGTATGCTACATCGATGCCGTACTTTTCTTTAATGTGGAGAGTTCCTAAGTACCCTAACGTGTTGAAGTCTGCGTCTTGTATGCTACCAGGCAGTATAGTAGCTAGCTTAAACTGAGGGGCCTGTGGCGTCGTTGTGGGTGTAGTGGTTGGCGTGGTCGTCGGAGTAGTTGTCGGTGTGGTAGTTGGGCTAGTTGTAGGAACTCCTGTTCCAGGCTGCTGTAGCATCAGAAATGCTGTAGCTATGGCAACAATCACTATAATCACGGCTACTACCGCTACGGTTTTAGATAGTGCTTTCCTTAAATTTCTTGAAATTAACATGGTCTCACAGAAATATCTCTTGACAGTAATATTATGTATTAATTCACATGATCGTTATTGAGTTCCTTTCTTGTAATCACAAAGATGCAATTAACTTAGTTAGCTTAATTGTTATTTTTAATGAGTCTTATACCCTATCCTTAGGGTCTGCTTTGAGCTTAAATGAAAAAGATACGAGTAATACTAGACCATATGTTCATCTTAGGAATATTTATAAACGTTTTGGCGATGTAGAAGCTCTTAAGGGAGTAACTCTCGATATTTTTACGGGTCAGGTGCTAGGTCTCTTAGGAGAGAACGGTGCTGGAAAAACCACGTTAATGAACGTGTTATTTGGTCTTTATAAGCCAGACGCTGGACATATTTACGTTGACGGGAAGTTAGTGAAAATCAGGTCACCTGCACAAGCCATAAAGCTAGGCATCTTCATGGTTCATCAGCATTTCAAACTAGTAAGTAATTATACTGCATTAGAGAACATAGCTATAGGAATTACTTCAGGGATTGAGTCCCTCAAGCCTGCGAATCTAGCAGAGCTTAAGGAGAGAATCAATAAGGTGATGGAGTATTCAGGACTTTACGTAGATCTTAAAGAGAAAATCAGAAATCTGCCACTAGGTGTTAGGCAAAGAGTAGAGATACTTAAGGCTCTAACTAGAGGGGTTAAAGTGTTGATTCTCGATGAACCAACAACTAACCTAACACCCCAGGAAGTGGACACTCTCTTCAACGCGCTAAGGAACTTAGTTAAGAAGGGTTTAGGTGTTGTATTCATAACGCATAAACTACATGAGGTGATGGCTGTTGCTGACGAGATAGCTGTATTGAAAAACGGTGTTCTCTTAGGTAGGTTCAAACGCTCTGATGTGGATCAAGCAACAGTAGTAAAGCTAATGGTGGGTGAGAGAATAGACCTGGAAAAATCTATTATTTTCAAAGGCCTTAGACCTTCTGGTACTTCAGCTCAGGCAGAAAACACCGCAAGATCAGAGCTTCTGAAGGTAGAGGATATTTGTTTAAGGGATAAGTTAGGGGCCCCGATTCTAGACAGAGTTAGCTTCTCTCTATTCAGGGGTGAGATACTCGGTATTGCTGGGGTTTCTGGAAACGGGCAGAGAGAACTCGTCGAAATACTCTTCGGTGTTAGGAAGCCAACATCAGGAAAGATATTAATGAACGGAATAGACTTGACTAGTTTGCCTATAAGAGAAAGGATCTTGATGGGGCTCTTCTACATCCCTGAAGATAGGTTGTCTGAAGGAATCTCTCCTACGCTCTCGGTAATGGAGAATCTAGTCTTGGGGATTCACTTCACATACACTACTAAAAAGATATTGATGGACTTTAAGAGGATCAGGGATGAGGCAACACAACTGATTAAGAAGTACGAGATCAAAACACCCAACATGATGACACTTGCTTCAAAGCTTTCCGGAGGTAATATACAGAAGTTGATGATTGCCAGAGCCTTTCATACCGCACCTAAAGTTCTCATAGCTCACAACCCGACGAGAGGCTTAGACATAGCAACGACCGAGAAGGTATTAAATGAGGTTCTGAGCTTAAGGGACGCTGGATCCGGAGTTATTTATGTTTCTGAAGACCTAGACGAGCTCATGCTGATAAGTGATAGGATAGCTGTAATGTATAAGGGTAGGTTGGTCGGTTCTCTCCCTAGGAGCAGGTTCGACAAATACGAGATAGGTAAATTAATGGCTGGTGTGGTTGGTGATTAAGCATGAGCAAGGCGTTACTAGTAAAATTAGCCAAGATTTCACTACCTTACATAATCAGTATTTCTTTAGCGTTTGGGGTTGCTGGATTCATACTATACTTTGGCGGTTACGACGTTGTCTCCGGCTACCAAACCATATTAACTGCTTCTTTCTGGAACCTCAACAGCTTCTTCCTAACCCTAACTAAGTTCAGCACGATACTATTAATGAGCTTAGCTTTCTTAGTTCCCTATATTAGCAGGAAATTTAATATAGGTGTTGAAGGACAGTACCTAATGGGTGCTTTAGGGGCTACGTTAGTGGGTCTAGTCGTGAGTGCTCCTGCAGGAGTACATGTCATTATCTCTATACTAGCTGGGATAGTCTTCGGCTCTCTATGGGCGTCAGTTCCGGCATTTCTGATGTCTCGATACAGAGTTAATGAAGTCATATCAACTATAATGATGAACTTCATAGCTAGGTACTCGGTGATAGTCTTTGCAATGAGTCTATGGAGGGATGTGGCGTCAGGTCATCCGATGACTATTCCCATAAGTGCCACAGCTACGTTACCCCTACTTAATCCGTCACCACCACTTAGTTCTGCAATACTCTTCTCTATCACTACTATAGCAATCCTTTACTTCACCATAACCTTTACTGTATTTGGTTACGAGCTGAGAGCTACTGGGACAAACCCTAGGGCGGCTGAGGTCTTCGGAGTAAACACAAAACTACTGATGCCCTTATCGTTGGTGGTCGGCGGGAGTTTAGCAGGTCTTGGAGGAGCGCTAGACGTTACTGGCTATTATTACAGGTTGATTGATGGAATGCAGAGCAATTACCCTAGTCTGGGGATACTGATAGCTCTGCTATCCAAAGGAAAAATAACTTTCGTATTGCCTGTGGCTTTCTTTATCTCGGTGATTGATGTCGGGACGAACGCTCTTCAGAGGATACAGAGGGTTCCGATAGAGCTTGTCCTAATATTAGAGGGGTTGCTCCTAGTTTTCATACTAGTTTCTGAGTCTCTCAGGTGGTGGAGGAAATGAGCACTGCTTCCCTAGACTTAACGGCCATTATAGTGAGTTACGTGCGCACTGTTCTGATATACCTTGTTCCCTACTTACTCACGAGCTTAGGTGTGGTGATTAGTGGTAGGTCTGGAATTTACAATATATCTGCTGAGGGCGTTATGTTGCTTGGGGCTTCCGTTACTTTCCTATCCACGTACTTCTCTAGCGGAAACATAATGGCGGGGATCTTATACGCAGTGTTTGTTGGGGTTTTGGTAGGTCTAGCTTTCGGCTTCCTAACTATATCGTTGAAGCTAAATCAGTTTGTTGTTGGAACAACGTTTTTTGTGTTATGTACTGGGTTTGCTAATCTGCTCTATAAGTTGCTCATAGGAGTTACTCTAACACCACCATATATCGAGACTTTACGTCCTCTCACAATACCTGTCTTGTCTGATGTGCCGTACGTTGGTGACGCACTCTTCAAGCATAACTTGTTCGTGTATCTGTCCTTCATCTTGGTCGCAACGTCTTACTACATGCTCTATAAAACGTACGTAGGGCTTAACTTTAGAGCGGTGGGTGAGAATCCTAAAGCAGCTGATACTCTAGGAATCAACGTAACCCTATACAGATATGTAGGAACTATCATAGGAACTATCCTGATGTCTGTTTCCGGAAGCTACTTAGTCTTATCTACTACAGGCCTCTATACCGAAACTATAGTTTTAGGTAGGGGCTGGATCTCTGTAGGTATAGCTATCTTCGGCAGGTGGCACCCTCTCTGGGCTTTAGTAGGCTCTGCACTATTCGCTGGTGTTGAGTCTTTAGTCTACTTGATCCAGAGTCTTCAGAGTGTTTTAGGTCTTAGGGTACCGCCAGAGTCTCTCTTAACGTTGCCATTCATAGCTACGTTAATAGTTTTGGCTTTAGTGTATAAGAGGGCTGAACTGCCTCAAGCTATTGGGAGACCTTACGACAGGGAAGCGCCTGAAGAATATACTTAAACAACACTATAGCGTCTATATGTATCGCTGATACATATTTTTCATGCAATAGTTTTATTAATTACTCACTACCAACTAAATCGGTGTGTTTGAATTGGTTTATGCTTACGTGAGGTACGTATTGCTAGCTCTTGTTTTAGTGATGCTTATTCCGGCTACAGCTTTATGGAGTGAGACGCTTAAAGTGAATGTTTCGGTTAACGTGACACGCGCTGACCTAGACATAGGTTCTTGGAGGGTTTTCGTGAATTACACTTGCGGCGTGTGTAGGGGGATTGAAGAAGGTTATGTTAGCTTGAGTGAAGACTATGATACGATAATTATTTACTTAGACGACGAGAAAACACGTAATGTTTGGGTAGGCTTAGTCATAGAAAACAATTATGGAGTGCCGGCAACACTTAAGGGCTTTAGAGTAAGCTTTAGTGATTACTCAGGTACTTACGAGTTAGGGGAAGACAACTACAGAGTCTATCCCTACGAACCCGTCAAGCAGGGAGTTGGCAACATGCCTTACTGGGGTCAGCTGAGGTGTGAAGACCTCCCTATAGAATACTACTTAACGGAACTACCTATTACGATCAATACTGGCTGGAAAGCAGTAGTCTGGATTAACGTGAGTACTTACGGGATGAATAACGGCAACCTAACAATAAAACTAGCTTACGATACTGGCACTAACTAATTAAGAAGTCTCGGCAAGCAACTCGAGCTGTAGACCCCTACTCAAGACTATAGTCAGAACACTAATCATCAAACACTAACTGAAATCCTCCTCACCTTCGAGGCTTATTTACTCGCAAGAGCTCCTCTCACTAGGGTTGAGTATGGAGATAGTTTTAAGGCCTGTGGGCGTGGTCAGAACCAACTTTAGCGACGAGGAAGTCAAGAATTCTGAGGAGGGAGTTCCAGGCATTATAGAGGTCTACGAAGAATACGCTGAGGGTCTTGAAGGAATTGATGGATTCTCTCACATAATACTGATAACCTACCTCCATAAAGTCACGGAAGAACAGAAGAAAGTACTTAAAGTCAGGCACAAACGCTTAATCAAGTATGGACTCAAACTAGAAGAACTCCCTGAAGTCGGCGTCTTCTGCACCGACTCACCCCACAGACCCACACCAATAGGACTCACAATAGCTAGACTCACTAAGCGTGAGGGGAGACTCCTACACGTGGAAAACCTAGACTTATTCGACGGAACACCAGTACTAGACATAAAACCCTACACACCAGACAGAGCAGTCAGCAACGAAGAACTAAAATTCCCAGAATGGTTCACGAAACTACATAACAAAGTAAAAACAAGAACCGGAAGAAAAAACCAATCCTCTAGAGTAGCTTTCACAGCCTGGGTCTCAAAGAATATATCGTGTGGAGTTTGAAGCATGCTTAAAACAATATAGTCTAAATCGAGAATGGCTTTCTATTCTAACCTCCACTCAAGAGCTAGGATACTGTTTTCAGCAGAAATGATCCATTATTCTCAATATAAATGAAAGAGGTCTTCAAAAGAATAACTCGAGGTTTTGTTTCTATTTCGTATTCTACTTCTTAAGGCTAACCTGAAAGTCTAGTTTCTAAGTATTCATAAGAATGATTATGTAGGCATTCGTTACCCATTTATTTGATTCGTCACGACCTCAAGATTATATGTTTTATTAAGTAAGTCTGTAAGTCTGAGGCTTTTGAGTTCACGGCTGTTCGTGGAGGAAGGGACTTAGAGAAGCCGTGATGGGCCGTCCTAGGTCAACTTACAGGAACCCAAAGTAGAGAACGACATTAGTTTACTCTAAACGATAGCTGTATCTCTTGTAGAACCAGTTTTTAATGTTATCTGCTAGTATCAGGTAGGCACCGATAATAGCCGTTAGTACTGGGTAGAAGGTTGCTGGAGGCTTTGTAAATCTGAAGATTTCCCTTAATGGCGTATAGGGGAGTGCTAGCGCAGACGCTGTTATTGTTATGATGGTAAAGAGTAGTAGCTGACTCGGCTTACTTCTCCAAAAGGGAGACTTTATAGTTCTAATAACCAAGACTACGAGTGTTTGTGAGGCTAGAGATTCAATGAACCAAGCGGTTTGGAATAGTGGTTCAGAAGCCTTAAATATATAAAGCATTATGAAGTAAGTTAGAAAGTCGAAGAGAGAGCTAACTGGCCCGAAGCACGCCATGAATAGTCTAATGAAGTGTATATCCAGCCTTCTAGGTTTTTCAATATACTCCACGTCAACTTCATCTGTAGGTATTGCCGACTGAGAAAAGTCGTAGAGAAGGTTATTAAGTAATATCTGTATGGGAAGCATTGGCAGAAATGGTAAGAAGAGTGACGCTATAGCAACGCTAAGCATGTTTCCAAAGTTTGAGCTTATACTCATTAAAATATATTTCATAGTGTTACCTAGTGTCTTCCTACCCTCTAAAACTCCATCATAGAGTACTCTTAGGTCCTTCTGCAAGAGAATTATGTCGGCAGACTCCTTAGCAACGTCAACAGCGTCATCGACAGATATACCGACATCCGCTGTTTTTAGCGAGGGTGCATCATTTATTCCATCGCCTAGGAACCCAACGACATGCCCATTGTTAATCAGAGTATTTATTATTCTTTCTTTCTGAGCTGGTGTAAGTCTGCAGAAGACATTAGCCTCCTCAACAACTCTCGCGAGAGCGTCATCAGGCATCTCAGCTATTTTACTCCCTGTAACAACCTTCTTCACGTTAAAGCCTAAGTATTCGCATACCTTCTCTGTTACTAGTTCATTATCACCAGTAAGGATCTTCACTTCTACACCAGCGTTTCTCAGTAGTTTCAGAGCTTCTCTCGCTGTTTCTTTAGGGGGGTCAATAAAAGCTATGAATCCTAGAAACACCATTTCTTTTTCGTCGTTAACTGTGTACACTGGCTTATCTTCTCTTAAAAACTTATATGCTACAGCTAAAACCCTATACCCTTCAGCACTAAGTCCGACATATCTCTTCTCGATACTTCTACGCACCTCATCTGTTAGGTTAGATATGACTTCTCCATCCTCGTAAAAAGAGGAAATCTTAATAACCTCTTCCGGAGCTCCCTTAGTGATCAAGAGCCGCTGACCCTGATTCTCAACAACTACAGAGAGTCTCTTACGAACAGAGTCAAAAGGTATCTCATCAATTTTCTTATAGTCTTCGATACGTATCTCTCTGAATCTCAGTATAGCATCATCTAAGGGGCTTCTAATTCCAGTTTGATAATAACTGTTTAAGTAGGAATAGAGCAAAACCTTATTGCTTTCGTTGCCATTAAGGTCCACATACAGTACGAGCTCTACCCGGCCCTCAGTTAAAGTCCCGGTCTTATCAGTGCATAGAATGTTCATGCTTCCAAGATTTTGTATGGCTGCTAAGCGCTTCACGATTACGTTCTTCTTAGCCATTAATACTGCTCCTTTAGAGAGATTTATCGAAATTATCATCGGCAAAAGTTCCGGAGTCAAACCAACAGCTAGGGCCACAGCAAAAAGAAGTGAATCGAGCACTCCTCGCATGTAAAGAGCATTAATAAAAAACACAAATATAACTAGAAGAAAAGTCACCTGCATTACCATGTAACCGAAACTTCGGAGACTCCTCTCGAACTCTGTCTCGCTCCTCTTCTTCACAAGCCTCTTCACGATTTTCCCATACTCTGCTAGACTACCTGTTCTTACAACAAGAGCTGTTGCCGTTCCACTTACGACAGAGGTGCCCATGAAGACATAGTTATTCCACTTCGTTATTGACGGGTCGTAAGACTCTAGCGGCTGGTCAGTCTTCTCGACAGGAAAAGATTCTCCGGTCAGTACGGACTCATCTACAAGCAAGTCTTTCACGCTTATGACTCGAGAGTCTGCGGGCACTATGTCACCAGCCGAGAGAAGTATAACATCCCCTGGAACAATCTCCTCAAGCCTAACCTCTTTCCTAACCCCATCTCTTAAGACTGTAGTTTTTGTAGCTACTTTCTGCCTAAGCACCTCAACCTCTCTTTCAGCCTTGTGTTCCTGGTAGAAGTCTAAGATTATGCTAAACAAAATAATAGTGTATATAATGACTGTATCTGTTACGTCTTTAAGAAAACTGGAAATTAATCCGGCTATAAGGAGGACTATTACGAGCGGACTCTTGAAATGAGATAGAAAATCAATTATAGCGACCCTCTTCTTCGTAGGGAGCTCATTATAACCAAAAAACTTAAGACGTCGTTTTGCCTCTTCAGAGGAAAGACCTTTCAGTGAAGACTTGAAGCGTAAAAGAAGCTCTTCAACAGGCAAGGTCAGAGCTTCTTCAGCGCTTGGCAAAACCCAACCTAAGTCTTCACCAACGCTTAAGTCTTCCCTGTTCTCTACTAGTATCATCTTCATGATGCTTGCCTTTGTTCAAATAACTTATGAAAAATCAAAATAAATTTAATTTATGAATCAAGGTCTTTCGCTTTATCTGAGTGAACGGCCTGACTCCAGGCAAGTTCCCCTACGGCATTACACTTATGCCCCTCACCTAGTGCTTCGAAAGATATAGACTTCACCTTACTTATCGTGAACGAAGCCTTAGAAGATCGTTTGAATAATACGTGTAATTAAAACCTGAATGCGCGACTCTAGTTAAAGAATTTAAAGTAGCTTACAGTATATCCAGAGTAGCAACCTACAGAATACAGCAAATAGAGAAGCCAGTTGTGGCTAGAAGTTTTTCCAGCAAGGTAATGCCTAGTGTTGAAGCAGAATGGATCTCACGCCCTTGAAACGTCATCAGCTGATGAGCTTCTAATGAGGACTGTAAATTTGTATCTTTATGTGAAGACCGTTAAAGTTGCTGGGAGGAGGTACAGGTACCTGATGATTGAGGAATACTTAGGGCGGGGAAGAAGGAGGACACTAGTCGAGCTGTCTGTAGATGAGGCGGTAAGGAAGCTTCTGTGGTGCGGGGGGTGGGATTCGAACCCACGCAGGCCTACGCCAGCGGGTCTTAAGCCCGCCCCCTTTGACCGAGCTCGGGCACCCCCGCGCCAATTATATTGGTTGTTATGAGG
>Ga0209080_1000743_pt1 | contig 19515 bp, 26 predicted proteins | sample JNZ110809AmetaG_FD_184123 | JGI IMG/M metagenome (GOLD analysis project Ga0209080, IMG submission 184123) | Hot spring microbial communities from Jinze hot spring, China to study Microbial Dark Matter (Phase II) - JNZ 110809A (SPAdes) (version 3) ...
GCTCCATAACCTCCTCGCAGTCGAATGCCTTCAGCATCACAGAGCCATTGCGCTTAACCAGGCTCCCGGCTATCTCATAGGATCTCAGAGCGAGCTCATACTGCCTGATCACATCAACATCTCTTATTCCCGTGAACCTGGGCGAGGCATCGGATATCAGGAGATCAGCGCGCTTTCCGCCCAAGACTCTCAGGACCTCCGAGACCACGTCATCCTCCAGTATATCCAGCTGGAGAGCTATGATGTTCTCCTCCTCGAAGGGCTTGAACTCCCTCACATCGACGGCGACCACAAGGCCCTCGGGCCCCACAATCCTCGACGCTGCCTGCGCAATCCCGCCCGGCCAAGCCCCAAGCTCCACGACTATATCGCCTCTCTTTAGAAGGCCGAATCTCCTCTGAGCCTCCTCGAGCTTATAGGCCGCCCTGGATCTATAGCCCTCCTCCCTGGCCCTGCGCCTATAGGGGTCCCTCTTAGCCTCCTCGATCCATCTCCGGGTCGGCATCCCGGGTAATACTCTCCGGATGCCGGCTTTTTAGCTCTTGGCCCCGAGCTCCTCGAAGATATCCCTAAGCGCGCTTAACGGAGCATCGGTCTTCACGCCGCTCGGGTCTATGTGCGTCGCCGACGCCCTGTAGCCCAACTCCCTGAGCCTCTCAACGAGCATGGATGGCTTGATGGGAGAGCATCCAAACGCTCTAGCCAGATGATTTACCGGATGATATCCCAGCAGGCCGTGATCCTCCCTCCTCAAGCCATCCAGGAGCTTTATGGATTCGCGGTAGAGCTCGGGCCTCTCCAAGGCCCTCAGATACATCTTCTCAGCCAGATCCTTGTCCGCGAGATCCCCTATCCAGACCGGCCCCGCGTAATCGATTCTCCTGCCGCAGGTCTCGCAGGCCGTAATCGGGCTCTCGAATCTCCCCGCGCTGTAGATGGTCAGGCATGAGGGGCAATAAGAGATCCAGCCTATGCTCTTAAGCGCCTCGTTTGCCAGCCTCCTCCCCCTATGCACCTCCGCGAAGACCCGGATGTAATGGTCCTTCGAGAATGAGAGTATGGGCTTGGCCGCGATCCCAAGTCTCGCTGCCGATCTCGCGATGAAGCCTGCGAGGATCCTGAGGCCGATCTCCTTCGCGAAGGGGGCTCTCAAGGGCTTGGAGTCGTATTTCCTCAAGCATGACTCGGGCTTCGCACCTACGAGCGCCGGCATGTCTGTGGCCGTCACGCCTATCACGCCTCCCCGCTTACACCCTCTAACACCGTTCTCGATGAATTGCGCGGGCGATCCGGCTGGATCGATATCCACGTAGTGGTATCTCGGCCTCTCCCTCCCGCATCCCGCGAGAAGCTCATTCGCATCCATGCACGCGACCTCTATGAACTCGCCGAGCTTATTCAGCTCGATGTTCAGCCTGATGAGCTCGCATGCCCTAGGAGAGATATCGTTCGCGGTCACCTCGCCGGCCACATCCGTCTCAAGGAGGATCCGGATGCTCCTGACCCCGGCTCCCGCCAGGGCATCGCACACCCGGATCTTGAATCCCTCGAACTTCGCGGCGAGGAAGATTATGGTCAAGTCGCGATTCGGCTTCGAGAAGGGGTTGAAGAAAACGGGTAGGCTTGTCGGAGCGAAATTCCTTCTCTCGGGTATCCTCGGCGAGTAGAATACCGCTCTTCCCTCCCTCCTGAGCTCCAGCTCGTAGCCTAGCTCCGGCCTCATGCCCTCCCAAGCGCCTCCAAGATCTCCCCGACGATCATGCCGGGGATCTCATCGCGGTTCTCAGGAGTCAGCGTGATAAGCCTTCTTCCAGCCAGCTCCTTAACCCTCAGGACCAGCGGGTCCCTAGACTTGTAATGGACCGTGAGGATCGCGTGCCTGCTCGAGCGTAGGAGCTTCTCAATCGCCTGCCTGAACTTCTCGCTGTAAAGCTCCATGGGCCCGACCTCGTCCACCACGACCACGTCCATGCTCTCGAGGGCCTCCAGGACCGCGGCGACGCCTATTCTCTCGAGATCCTCTAGATTGACCACGTATCTCCCCAGCCTCGGCCCGCTTCTGAGATTGACGCGCGCCAGTATCCCCTCTCCGCCGCCGATGTTCTTGACCGCGAACCCGATCCTCCTTCCCCGCTCCCGAACTTCTTGAGTATACATTCCACCAACCCTAACCCCGAGGCCCCTAAGCCTCTCGACTATCCTGAGTATGGCAGTGGTCTTCCCGGATCCCGGCAACCCGGTCAAAGCGTAAAATATCCTCCTAGATCCCGCGCTCATCCCCGATGAATCGCGTCCACATTCGATAAAGAATATTCCCCCATCTCGACTCGCCGGCCTTATTCGATGATCACGAGCTCGAGCGGCGAGGCCGGCCTGAGCGGTATGAGGCTGCCGAGCCCCCTCGAGACATATAGGATGGAGTTGCCGAGGTTGTAGAGTCCCCGCGTATAGGCCGAGTTCGTTAGGATCGTGAGCGGCCCGATCTTCACCCCGCCATGAGTATGGCCCGCGAGAATCAGCTCGGCGCCACGGGAATAGAGGGCTACATTTGGATCATGAGCGAGCATTATGTCGGCGCGGCGCCCCTCAACATCATATCTCCTATCATCCCTCCAGTCCACGCCGAGTATCCTCCCGATCCCGCTCTCCGCGACCTCATTCTGTAGAACCCTGAAGCCGCATTCTTTGAGGAGGCGCTTGAGCTCCATCGCCCTGCCGCACCAGTAATCATGATTCCCGAGAACAGCATACTTCTCACAGGCATCCATGGACGAGAAGTATGGCCTGACGCGGTCGAGCGGTCCCGTAAGCTCGTCAATGAAATCTCCGCAGTGAAGGATTATCTCCGGGCTCTCTTCCCGGAGGATTTCTAGAACCTGCCTCTCAACAGGGCCTATGCCGTGAGTATGGGTATCGGCTAGGAAGGCCGTTTTGGCGCCCAGCCCGAGCCTCAGCCTCGTCACGGTTACCCTCTGCGCCTCAGCATAGGAGTAGAATGCCGCCGCGGCGGCTCCCGCAATGACGCCCACCAGAAACGCTCTTCTCGAGATCCTCCGCATAAGCCCCGCTCGCCCCGTGCGAGCTAGAACTCATCCAGCCTCCTCTGAGCGAGCTTGGAGATGGTCCTCCACGTGAGCCTTATGTGATCTCTCTGCACCTCGCCCCTCCTCAATGCCTGGAGGAGAAAGCTCCTCGTCTTGGGATCCGAGGGGTATCCGGAGCCGAAGTCACCGAGCTCGGCCTTCAACCTCTCGACGATCATGTCTCTTTCGTGCTTCGCTATGATCGAGGCCGCGGATACGACTGGATACTTCCGATCAGCTTTATGCTCGAGGATTAGGGAGCACTTATGGCCCGCATGACACTCTATCATGGCCCTGAAGTCGTGGTACTTGGTTGAGGGCAGATCCACGTAGGCTGCATCGGGCTTAAGCCTATCTATCAGCTTCGCGATAATCTTGGCCTCGAGCTCGTTGATCCCCCCGGCGCCGCTTCTTCTCGTGGATTCATCCACGATCCGGGCATCGACGACCATGATCTCGACCCTTTCGGCGATCTCCCTTATCAGCTTGGAGAGCTCGGCTCTAATGCCGGGCGTGAGCTCCTTCGAGTCCCTGACACCGAGCTCGACGAGCTCGCCTACCCTCGACTGATCCACTAGGACTCCGGCGACCACCATGGGGCCTATGACCGCGCCTCTACCCGCCTCATCTATCCCGCATATCCTCAACAACCCCACTCAAGCAATCAAGAATGATAAGGTTTTGCCCCGAGCATGTGAGGTCTTTAAATAGCTCATCCTAGAAGCCTCATGGTTGGATCGGGATGAGCTACTTGAGCCGGATAAAGAGGCTCATGGAGGCTTTGAGGGGAGATGGGCTGAGTGGAGCGCTTCTCAGGAGCCCCGCGAACATCTTTTACTTCACCGGATACCGGGGCTCGGGCTTCTTGCTGGTTCCGATGGATGGCCTTCCAACGCTCTACGTCTCTCCGCTGAACTTCGAGCTCGCGGAGGAATCGACTCCAGGGGAGATTCAGGTGATTAAGCTGGAGCAGGGCCTCAATATTCTCAGGATCTTCGAGCTCATACCAGAGAATCTCAGAACTAGGATCGGGTTCGACTCGATGGAGGCGGAGGATTATCTCAAGGTCTCCGGGCAGCTCGCCGGCTCGATGATACCGATCTCCCAAAACATCTGGAAGCTCAGAATAGTTAAGGATGAGCTTGAGATCGAGAAGATAAGAAAGGCGTGTGAGATTTCTTCGAGGTGCATGGAGCTCGCATCGGAGCTGCTGGGAGAAGGCCTCACGGAATATGAAGTCAAGTCTGAGATATTGAGGGAGATGCTGAGCCTCGGCGGAGATGGGCCTGCGTTCGACCCGATAGTAGCATCGGGCCCGAACTCCTCAAAGCCCCATGGAGCATACAAGAACAGGATGATCGAGATGGGAGATGTCGTCGTGATCGATCTCGGCGTCGTATACGAGGGATACTGCTCGGACATCACGAGAACATTTTACCTGGGGTCGAGGTCGGAGGAGGTGTCCAGAGCGCATCAAGCCGTCTCGGAGGCCAAGCGCAGGGCGGAAGAAGCCATCAAAGTGGGCGTAAAAGCCTCGGATGCTTATCGAGTGGCACATGAGCACCTCGCGTCAGCGGGCTACGCCGAATACTTCCTGCACGGGCTCGGCCATGGCGTGGGAATAGAGATACATGAGCCCCCGAAGCTATTCAAGGACTCAGATGAGATCTTAGTCGAGGGCATGATAATAACCGTGGAGCCCGGGGTATACTTCCCGGGAAAATTCGGCGTCAGAATCGAGGACACAGTTCTGATTAAGAGGGATGGTATTGAGAGGTTGACGTCAGCGCCCCAGGGCCTAGCCCTTGACTAGGCGCCGAACCTCCTTCGCCTCCTCTGATAAGTCCTAATAGCCCTCATCAGGTCTATCTTCCGGAACTCCGGCCAGTAAACATCCAGGAAGATGAGCTCGCTGTAAGCAGACTGCCATAGGAGGAAGTTGCTTATCCTCTCCTCGCCCGATGTCCTTATTATCATGTCCGGATCCGGTATCGGGAGATCAGCCGTGTAGAGGTATTTGCTTATCACTTCCTCGCTGATATCCTCTATCCTCAGCCTCCCGGCCAAGACATCTCTCGCGAGCTTCCTTGCTGCATCCGTTATCTCCGCCCTGCCACCATAGGCGATCGCCAGGTTCACGTAAAGATTATCGTATCCTCTCGTCTTCTCTTCGAGCATCTCCAGCAGGCTCCTCAAGTCATCCGGGAGAAGCTCCTTCCTCCCGAGAACTTTCACCCTTATCCTATGCTTGTGCACCAGATCCCCGTTGAGCACGTTCTCGATCTTCTCATGCAGTATCTTGAAGAGCTCCTCGAGCTCCCTCCTACTCCTCTTGAAATTCTCGGTGGAGAGGGCGAAGAAGGTTACAACCTTTATCCCGAGCTCGAGGCACCACTTGATAACCTCCTCAACCTTCTCCGCGCCGACTTTATGGCCGTACCATGGATCCAGCCCTCTCTCCTGAGCCCACCTCCTATTTCCATCCATTATGACCGCCACATGCGATGGTATCTCGCCCCGCGATATCATCTTGCCGAGCCACTTCTCGTAAAGCTTGTAGGCGCCGAAAATCCTCAGTAGTTTCTGGATTATGCTCATCTCTGCCGGAGTTTATTGGAGGAGGCTGGTGATAACCTTAATGCCCCACCTTCCTTCTAAAGTAGCCGGAGTAAGTTTTTCGCATTATTCTAGTAACCCATATCGTTACGATCATCGTCGCCATCCCCAGTATTGCCGTGACTATCAGCAGGAGGACGTGCGGGTTCTCGAAGCCTCCGGATGCTCCGACGACGAGTATTATGCCCGTTCTCTTCAGTAGAGCCCAGAGCCACGCGAGGAGCACGGACCCCCGGACCATGAGCCAGAAGCTGGGGTCGCGCGTGAACAGGTAGTAGACGATGTTCGAGAAGAGTATTATGAAGATGGCGATCGAGATCACGTCTATGGAGCTGGCGATGTATGTTCCCACGATGAAGGGCGTCTTCTCAAGCCACCAGAGAACATGAGTCGAGAACTCGGGGGCCTCGGGATAAGCCTCTTGTACGGCTTTCAGGGTCGAGATGTAGCCCGTGTAGAATCCCATCAGGAGGAGGAGCGCTGACGTGAAGACCGCGTAGGCTCTTAGCTGAGCGTAGGGAGGCATCCTGAAGAGCTTCATCGCATTCCTGAAGCTCGAGGCAACCTTCTGATCCAAGCCGAAGCCCCTTATGATGAAGTATATTCCGATGGCCGAGAGGACGAAGGGCAGAGATGCCACGTTGAGTATGTAGAGTATCCCTATTATCGCCATCAAGAGCCCCGGTATCCCAAGGAATATCTTGGAGTACCTCGGCTCGGTGAATATGAGCTTCAGGTATCTTCCGAGAACGAGCCATGTCTGCTCGACGGCCTCACTGTGCCTCACGACAACCCTTCTAACGGATATTATTGGGAGCTTGGAGGTGATTATCGGCGTCACGAACTGATCTGTCACGCCATCGCTCACGAGCACGCAGGCTTCGGCCTTGAATCTCTTGAGAACCTCCTCGAGCTCGCTCATTATCTTCATGTCCGCCTCGAGGTCCTCGCCCTCCCTTCCAGCGACCGTGGCTATTTCGACGTCGCCTCCGAGCCTCCCTGAGAGCTCCCGATAGACCTTCAGGGCTCCGAATATGGCGTTGGCGTCAGCTTCCTCGGGGTCGGCCAATAATAGTGCTTGAGCTGCCCTGAGGTTCTCCTCAAACCCTATTATGGGGGTGGAGATACCGGTCTTCCTACCAATATCATCGTCGCGATCAACCACTAGGATCAGCAGCTTCTTCGGCGGCTCAGTCATTTATTTTCCGCACACATCAAATCTCGGAATAAGGACGAAATAAGGCTTGCTCATCTCTTCTCAACTAGCTTCTCCAGCTCCTCCCCATCCTCCATTAATGCCTTGAACTCCTCGAAGGATAGCTTCCTCCCAGTGGCCAGCTTTAAGCGGGCCTCAGCCTTAAGCTTCTCCTTGACCATCTCGGCCCTCCTCTTCTCCTCCTGCTGTTTGAGCTTCTCGAGCTTTTCCTGAAGCTCGATGAGCCTCGATGAGACCAGTATCTTCTCGGCTTCGAGCTCCATGAGCCTCCTCCTAGCATCCACGTATTTCGCGTGCCACTCATCGCTCCTCTGCTTTAGCTCTTGAATCTTCTCCCTTAAGGCCTTCCTCTGCTCGAAGCTCGCGCTCAGCTCCTCCTTCAGGGCTCCAATTCTCTTTCTCAAGGACTCGATCTCCCCCTCGATCCCGGCAACCCTCTCTTCTAGGGCCTGGAGTCTCGACTGAAACTCCTCCCTCCTGACTACTTGCTCGAGCCTCGCATGGAGCTCCTCGAGCAGCTCGCTCAACCTCTTCTCCTCCTCCTTCAGAAGAGGCCCCGTCTGTATTCTCCAGTCTATCTCCTGTATCCTCGCCTCTATCTCCTCCCTGGGTTCCTTGACCGCTCGCAGCTTTCTGAGCTCGGCTCTAACGGCTTTCAGCTCCTGCCTTGCAGACCTCAGCTCTTCCTTTTTCGACGCGAGCTCCTCCCTGAGCTTGGCCAGAGCATCGCGCCTCTCTCCATCAGCCCCCCTCAGGCCCCTCAGCTTCTCGACATAGGGCTTAAGCTCCTCGTGAATCTTATCTCTCTTTTCCGCGTATCTTCTAGCCTCCTCCTCGACCTCGCTAATCCTCATGTTGAGCTGCCTCAGCCTCTCCCTCAGCTCTAGAACCTCGCTCTCTATCCTCTCGTGCTCGCTCATGGAGGACATGTCTCTCACCTCAGCTCTAGATCTTCTTCTAGGAGGAATCTGGTGAGCGTGGCATGCAGCTCGGAGAGCCCCTCCATAGTCGTGGAGGAGACGGGGACTATGGGCATGCTGGCTATTATGTCCCGGAGGGTCTCAGCGATCTCGCGCGAGAAGCTCATCAGCCTGCCCCGCGTCATGCTCTCGAGATCCAAGAGAAGCGCGTCGAAGGACTCGCTCCAGGCCTCCAGCTTCTCGACATCCTCCGGCGAGATCGCGTCTATCTTGTTCAGGGCGTGGACCATGGGTATTCCCAGAGAGAAGTAGACGGAGGCTGAGAGAAACATGCTTGAGATGAAGTTCTTCACCACGTTGCAGAACATCGGGTCCAAGACGAAGACCATGGCCCTCCTATCCTTGAATCCTATGTTCTCGGCCAGGATATACCCCTCCTGCCTGAAGGCGAAGAGCTCGAGCTGCCCCGGAGTATCGACGATAACGTAGTCGGCGTTATAGGAGTTGATCTCCTCTCTTATCTCCTCGACGTGCCTGGCGGCCTCCCTGATCGAGGCTATAAGCGCCGCGTTAGGCCCGAGTCGCCTAGTAGACATGATCCTCTCATAGTCCACGAAGTCCCTGATATCGACGTCCGGCTCATAGGGAATGACCTGGACGGCTGGATCAAGATTCACTAAAACCACGAACTTATCTTGGGATCTGAGCCAGTCTCCATAAGCCGACGTGAGCGTGGATTTGCCCGAGCCGGCCGTGCCAACCACGAATACCGTATTCACGCCGCCCACCTCCCCGCATTCCTCGAGTAAGCATTACCAGTGTTAGCCCGGCTAGAAGATGCCCGAGAAGCCCGAGAGCATCTTCTCGTCCTCGCTTCTCAAAATCCTCAAAACCTCCTCCTTCTCCTCGCCTTTAACCTCTACCGCGAGGTCTTTGGCCAGTTCGAGAGCGCGCCCGCACTGCTCCTCGCTCCCGATTACCCGTATGTAGACGCCGCTCTTCCCGAGGATCCCGGCATCCCGGGAGATCACGTTGGCCCTGGATACCAGGTCATCCTTCAGCAGCATGTTCATGAGCTTCTCGCCGGCATCCTTCTCGGCGTAAAGGACGAGCTCCATGCCATCACCCTCCTATTTCTTGGACGAGGTCCACCATTCTAGGTACTCGGCATATTTCCTCCTCTTCTTCTCCTCCGCTTCTAAGCCCGCCTCGATGCCCCTTCTCGCACCAGCTATCAGATCCTGAGGGGTGTAGATGAGCCCGCAGCCCGGGCAGACGTAGGAGCGCGTATTTCGGTCGTAGATGATCTTCGCCCCGCACTCGCGACAGTAGGGCAACCCTGGATCGCCCCTCGCTTAAATCGCGCAGCTATTAAGTATTGCCCCCGAATGCCGGAGAAAAATTAGAGCGGAGGTGGAAGCCTTAAAGGACGTGGATGCCTCGAGAGCTTGAGCCTAGTCAGCCTGAGCGTGGAGCCCGCCTTCATTCGCCGCAGAAGGGGATGATGCATCCTCCCTCCGAGGAACATAGTCTACTACAAGCAGGTATGGGGTGAGTATTTCTCGGAGGCTGTAACCCTTTTATAGCGAGGTCTTTGATAGATGCTCAGCTGAGGTGATGAGTATGGAGGAGGACTTGGAGCTTAGAGCTCTCAAGCTCAGGAAGTTCATGGAGCTCGCAGCACTCAGATCGCAGGCGAAAGCCGCGGGCTCGGAGAAGAATGCGGAGAAGCCGCTGAGCTTCGAGGAGGCCCTCAAGATAGTTAGAGAGAATCTTGTGGAGCGCGGGGATGAGGTGCTGGATGCGGCGCTGGAGCAGTATCCAGAGCAAGCCAAGAAGATAGTAATGATCTTGGCGGAGAAGATCATTAAGGGCGAGATAGGCCAGAAAATAAGGGGAAGCGCGTTGATGAGCCTCTTCGATTATCTCGGAATGCCCGTAAAACTGAGATCTCGAATTCTCTACTACAAAAAGGGCGAGTACAAGTCTATCGAGGAGCTATTGAGGTCCTGAAATAAGGGAAACCTTATAGATCAGCGGGGATTTTGCCTTTGCGAGGTAAAATTGTCGGGGGAGTATCAAATTCCCGAAGGATACTATTACGTGAGAGATCATATCTGGATTAAGGTTGATAATAATGTCGTCACGATAGGGATAACCGATTATGGTCAGAAGAAGCTCAGAGACATAATTCACATCGAGCTGCCGAGCATAGGTCAATCTATCGAGGAGGGCGAGACCCTCGCCGTGGTCGAGTCTATCAAGGCCTCGGTCGAGATACATTCGCCGGTCGCGGGGAGGATCGTTAAGGTGAACTCCAAGCTCATGGATAATCCGGAGCTGATAAATGAGGATCCATATGGTAGCGGGTGGATAGCGAAGATAGAGCTGGCTGAAGAGCTGAGGACTGAGGATCTAATGGAGGCTGACGAATACTCTAAATACATCGAGGATCTAGAGGAGTCCGTCTAGAAGGCTTGCGGGGATATGGTGCTCGTCAGGGTTCATAGGGTTTCAAGCGTGAGGGATCCCGAGACAGGCAGATACGGCAAGATGATAGAGCTTATCGAGGAGAAGAGGGTTCAGGCCGCTCCGAGAGTTTCAGGGCCGCCTGAAACCCTGATGATACAGTCCATGCTACAGGATCTCACGAGCTACTTCCAGTCAATGGGGTTGATGCTCGCGCCGCCCATTAAAACGAAGATGATTCTCCTCTTAACTGAGGAGGAGTACGAGATGCTAGGAGTAAAGCTCGACGTGAACGAGGTCTATGAGCTGGTTTTTGAGAAGGGCGCGATAAGGTTCAAGAGCGCCTATGACTAGCCCTCATTCTCAATGCTTGGATGGCGTAGAGCATCCTCCACGCGACGGTCATCATGGCGAGCAGGGCGATCAGGATCATGGAAACCTCCAATGCCTGCCGGATGAACGGCGTTATTATGGACGCGATGATCAGCAGCATAGTGCGCTCAGCTCTCTCCATGAATCCCACGCCCTTCAGATCTACTCCAAGCGGCTCGGCCCTATGCCTCACATAGCTCACCATTAGCGATGATGTGAGGGCGAGTGCCCCCCAGAGCGCGCTGACAGCCCCCGAGGCGATGATCGCCACATATATCGCTGCCTCTCCTAACTTGTCAAAGACGGAGTCCAAGAATGCGCCGAGATCGCTCGTCATCTTAAGCTTCCTGGCCACCGCCCCGTCAATGGCATCGAGGAATCCGGAGAGCGCCAGGAATAGAGCGGCGAGGAAGTAAATCATCGGCATGCTCGCTCCCAGGTAGTAGAATGCCGCGGAGATCAGGGCCGTGATGAAGGCTAGCGCGGTTATGATCATCGGCTTGACCCCGAGCCTTGACAACTTCTCGATGAAACCTTCGGAGAGCCTCCCGAAAACCTCCTCCTCCAGCTTACGCCTTCTAGAGGCCATGCTCCACGCATCAAGCCAGCGCCCCGCGATTTTAAAATTTCCCGCGGCGGCGCAACCTTATATAGCGCCCCTAAATCATAACGTAGTAATGATCGATAAGGATCAGCTCAGAAGCAAGGTCATCGCGGCTCTTAGGGAGGCATATGATCCCGAGATACCGGTGAACGTCTATGATCTTGGGCTCGTATATGGAGTTGATGTTGATGATGAGGGTAATGTTGAGATCAGGATGACGCTTACGGCTGTGGGCTGCCCAATGGCGGGCCTGATAATCTACAGGATCGAGGAGGAGGTCAGGAGCAGGGTGCCGGAGGCCAAGAGCGTGAAGGTCAAGCTCGTCTGGGAGCCGATGTGGAGCCCCGAAAGAGTTACTCCCGAGGGAAGGGAGGCATTGAGGAAGCTTTATGGCTACGACGTCGTTGGCGAGTGGATCAAGAGGTATAAGGGAGAATAGATGGATAAAATAAAGAGCTAGTTTATGGGTTGTTGATCTTGGCCCATGCCGCCGATATTCTGCGTCGTCAGCCTTGGTAGGGGCAGGGGTAAAACCAGGCTTATCGAGAAGCTAGTGGCGGAGCTATCGAGGGCGGGTGTAAAGGTTGCGACCATAAAGCACTCAATGGAGAGCGTTGATCTCGCGGACAAGGACTCCCGCAAGCATCTCGAGGCCGGCGCCATCGAGACTTCCATAGTCTCGCCGTCAGAGCTCATAACAATTAGGCGATCCCGAGCATCCTTGGAGGATGCGGTAAGCTCGCTTCACGTCGAGGCCGACCTCATTCTTGCCGAGGGGTTCAAAGTCTCGCCTCATCCCAAGATCCTCTGCGCCGAGGATGAGCGAGAGGCGGAGGAGATGTTGAAGACATTATCGAACGTGAGAGCGATAGTCCTCAAGTCGCCGAGGTCGGTGAAGGAGGTCGCCGGGATCCAAGTCGTGGGCGAGAATGATGTCTTGGAGCTCGTTAAGAGAAGCGTGATCGAGTATTGGGTCGAGCTCGTTCCAGGCCTGGATTGCGGCAGGTGCAGGTATGGGTCTTGCCGGGGGATGTCGGAGGCGATTCGGCGCGGTGAGGCCACGATCAGGGACTGCATGGCGAGAAGCGCGCTCGGGGCTAGGGTGAGCGTGGATGGCGAGGAGATTCCCCTCGGGCCATGGCCCCAGCAGCTCCTCCAGAATCTCTTGAAGGCATTCATCTCGTCGCTCAAGCTCGGCGAGAACGTTCTCGAGAACGCCGGGAGGATCGTGGTTGAAGTGAGGCTTAGGGATGGAGATCCTGGTGATGGGTGATGGCGGCGATACTGGAGGGCCTGCGCTTCCAGCCCGGATCAAGCTTCATCCACAGGCTCGATCCAAGGGTCAAGCTCCTGATCTCCTCAACGCTCCTCATAACGGCCCTCCTATACTCCGAGATAACGATCGTGAGCATAGTGATCGCGGCGGAGGCGGTGCTCTCGGCGGCCAGCAGGACTCTCAGGAGATGGGCTAAGACCGTCTACGGCGCCATTCCTCTAATAATCCTGGTCTTCGCGATGAATTACCTATTCCTATCGCTTCAGGCGGGAGCTTTCGACGATCCCGAGATAATCTACAGGAGCTTCACGGCCTCATATAGGCTAATAGCTTTCCTCGCCTCATTCTCCATTTTCTTCCTAACGACCACGCCTGAGGAGCTCGGGATGACCTTCACGAAGCTCAGGATACCATACATCTATTCCTTCGCCCTGATCTCCGCGATAAGGTTCACCCCGGTGCTGGCGGAGGAGCTTCAAGCGATAATGGATTCTCAGAGAGCCCGCGGCCTGGAGCTCGATAAGGGAAGCCCGATAACCAGGGTCAGGAGATATGTTCCCGTCCTAGTGCCCCTGATAGTCAACGTGCTCAGGAGGAGCTATGAGCTCGCCGAGGCCATGGAGGTCAAGTGCTTCGGAGCATCGAAGAAGAGGACGTTCTTGAGAGAGCTGAAGATGAGGCCAGCCGATTACGCGGCTCTCACGATCACGGCCATCTGCCTCGCATCATCGGTTTACGCTCGGCTCTTTATCACCCTCGCGGTTCCCTAGCGCGCGGAAGAGCGGCGGGAAAAGGCTTAATGCTGTGTTTGAGCAATAGAGAAATATGCTCGAGATGGGTGGTCAAGTTGAGTTTCTATCGGGCTTGATACTCATCATACTGGGGCTTGTGGTCGCCTTCTTCGGGAGGAAGCTCGCGAAGATCCTATTCTTCCTGATAGGAGGGCTGATCGGAGCATTCCTCGCGCTACTGGTATCATCTGCATTCATCCAGCCGCCCTACACGTATCTCGCCGCGGTGGCGGGCTTCGTGATACTGGGCCTGATATTCCTCCTGCTAATGCGATTCGGCGCTGGAATACTCGCGGGCTTCGCGACATTCCTGCTCTTAAGAGATGTTATTGGAGTGCTATTGGCGGTCGTCCTCGCCCTAGTAGTCTTGATAATAGTGATAGTGCTCTTCGATAAGATCCTCTCGGTGATCACGGCGTTCGTCGGCTCCTTGATCTTCGTGGTTGGGTTGACGCAGGCTGGAATACCGCTGCCGGGAGCCCTGCAGCTCGCCATCATAGCCGTTATAACGATCCTGGGGTCTATAGTCCAGCTCAAGACCTAGCCGCGGCGAGGCTATACGCCAGCTCAGCAGCCTCCTCCGGATCCTCGGTGAAATGCGCCTTGACAATCCTACGGTGATCCAAGTACCCGTCTTCACAGAATTCCCGGAGCTTATCCGATGGATAGCCGGTCCCGATCAATATTATCAGGGGCTTCGCGTAGAGATATGCTAAGAATGCCTCTATGATTGTTCCGGCGCCGCCGCCTAGGATCACCATCGAGCTGCAGCTCCTAGCGAGCGTTATGCTCCTCATCTGATACGTCATCCCGCTTAGAATTGAGATCACATTATAGGGGCTGTATCTCGGGTGGCTCTCGCAGATGAGCTCATCCTCGACCGGTATGATTCCGATGGTCAGCCCGCCGCCCTCGACGAACTCCCTGCAAGTGATCCTCATCAGCCCGCCGTCGCCGCCGCTCATCAAGATGACGTCATCCTTGTATCTGAGGAGTGCTTGAGCGAACCTGCGCGCCTTATCAGCTGCGATTAGCGGTGGATCGGGATCGCTTGAAGCGCCTATGGCGATCAGGATCTTCTTACTCATGCCGGCACAATGGCTTCTAGTGGAAAATAAAGATGAGGAGGTTAAGTCTCAAGCTCTACTCGGATCTCCGGCTTTGCTCCAGCTCTCTCGAAGATTAATCCAACGGGGCATATCTCCATGGTCAGCCTCAGCGCCGTCTCAACCTCCTCCCTGCTCGCCGCCGTCTTTATCCTGAGGACGCCTCTCACCTTCTCTATAGTCTTCTCGCCCTTCTCCGCCTCGAGCTCAACTCTGAGGCTCTCGTAGCTAAGCTTCCTCTTTCCGGCGACGATGGCGAAGATCGTCCCGATGCACCCTGCCAGGCTCATTAACGCGAGCTCGAGGGCTGTTGGGCCTAGGTCCTCGCCGCCCTGATTCACAGGAAGATCCACGACCACGCTATGAGCTCTACCATTATCCACCACGCTCCTGAACCCGGATATCCAGACGGATACGGCCTTCACGGAAAGTAAATTATGCCCCGACTGTTAAATACTTTTTTTGGCAGGATACTGAATGCTTCCTGCGATGAGAGCGCGCGATCGGGTCAAAAGCGCGCTAAGAGCTGGGCTGAGGGATATTGATGAGCGGATAAGGGATGTTGTGGAGCGCTATAGGCGCGGGGAGCTCGATCGCGAGGCATACATAAGGCTGAGATGCGAGCTCGAGCTGGAAAAAGGTAGGAGAGTTTTGGAGAATCTCAGGAGAATGCTCTCCGGCCGCCGCTCACTCGCCGAATAATGGAACCCTCCCGAGATAATTCATCAGGATCCTCATGAGATCCGTTCCCCTGATCCTGCAGAGAGCTCCACGGGCGCAGGAGATCTCATCGAACTTCCTGACATCGTCTCTACGGACATCTGGGCCCATGATCGCGAGCGGTACGGGGTCGCCCCTATGCTCTCCAACCTCGCTGGGCGTCGTGTGATCTCCCGTGATCGCGAGATAGTATCCCTCGGATGACACCTTCTCGACCAGCGGCATCAGCTCCCTCGAGATCCACTCGATCACCTCGACCTTCTTCGCCGGATTTTTATCATGGCTCACGTTATCCGTCGCCTTAACGTGCAGGAAGACGAGATCGTAATCGTCCAGGGCTCTTATGGCCGCCTCGACCTTCCCCCTCAAATTCGTGTTCACCGTGCCATTTGCTCCGGGAACATGGATGAGCTCGAAGCCTACGGCCTTCGCGACCCCCTTATACAATCCGCCGCCGGCGATCGCCGCAGCCCTCACGCCCCAGATCTTCGTGATGGGCTCAATCTTTGGAAGAGTTCCAGCTCCGCGGGGCAGTAGAGCGTTCGCGGGCATCAGGCCCCTCCTAATCCGATCCCGATTCAGCGGGTGCTCTGCCAGAATCCTGCCCGCCTTCTCGAGGAATTCCTGAAGAGCCTTAGCGGTTCTCTCCGCCTCCGGGCTATTATCAAGGGCCCTGGGAGCCGCGGGTCTCACGCCAGCCTTATGCGTATCGACATCAGAGACGTGCCTGGAAAGTCTCTCACCCCTCAGAACTAGGACTCCCCGATGCTCGGATGAGTGATGGAAGATTGCTTGGACCCCGCTGACGCTCTCGATCCTGATCTCCTTCAGGGCCTCGGCTAGCTGTCTAGCCTCCTCGCTACCTATCCTCCCAGCCCTCCTATCAATTACAACGCCATCCTCGTTCACTGTTCCGAAGTTGCATCTGAAGGCCACGTCGCCCGGCTGGAGCTCGACGCCGACTCCGAGGGCCTCGAAAGCCCCCCTACCGGGATAGCATGCGAAGGGGTCGTAGCCGAAGATTGCGAGATGAGCTGTATCGCTTCCAGGAGGCTGTCCAGGCGCTATCACATCCATTATCCCGCACTCGCCCTCAGAGGCTATTCTATCGAGAGTGTCAGCTCTAGCGGCCTGCAAGGGAGTTAGGCCGCCGAGAGCCCTCGCGGGCCTATCGCCCAGACCATCGCAGACTACGAGAATCACCTTCATGGCGCCAAAACCTAGCCCTAAGCATATTTTAAACATCAATTTTTCTTACGGGGGGTTGTAGCATTAAGGATATCAAGGAGCTCATTGCGGGCGATGCATGGCTTGCGCGTGCCCTAAGTGCGGCGGCGAGATGATGAGCATAGTCAAGAGCCTCTCGGCGAGGATCGGCCCATTCTCGGTTAAGAGCTTCCTGCCGCCGGAGCTCCAGGGATACGAGTCGGTGGAGGTGAGGGTCTGCGTGGCCTGCGGATACACGGAGCTCTACTGGCTCAAGTAGGCGCCCGTGGAAACCTCCATCCTCTCAACTTTCTCTAATGCATTCGCGATTAGCTCCTCGACGGGTAAGGCTCTCTCGATCTTCTCGATTTCCTCCAGCTTGGCCGCCGTCGCCTGCCTTCGGGGCACGAAGAGCGTGCAGCAATCCTCCTGAGGCTTTATCGAGATATCATATGTTCCTATCTCCTTCGCCAGCGCGGTGATCTCCTCCTTATCCAATCCTATGAGCGGCCTTAAAACCGGGGTTCTCGCAGCTGCATCTACGACCCTGAGGTTCTGGAGCGTCTGGGATGAGACCTGGCCCAAGCTCTCGCCCGTGACCAAGAACATTGCCCTCTCGCGCTCAGCAATCACCTCAGCTATTCTGAGCATGAACCTCCTATACAGGATCACGAGATACCTGGGATCAACCCTGGTTCTCAGGTAGGATTGTATCTCGGCGAGCGGCGCGAGGTATAGTGTGCGCGTTGGCCCATATCTCGAAAGAATTCTAACCAGCTGCATCACCTTATAGATGCTGGACCTCGAGACGAGGGGAAAGCTGTGAAAATGAAGATAGACAAGCTCAACTCCCCTCCTAAGCATGAGGTATGCGGAGACCGGGGAATCTATTCCGCCCGAGATCAGCGAGATCGCCCTCAAGCTCCCGCTAAGACATCGCCTCGGCAGCTTGCTTTAAACATGCTTTCCAGCGCTCCTCGACGAGCCTCCTGCAGCCAGTATCTTGGATAGGATGAAGACGTAGACCAGCGAGTCCGCGAGTATCTCTAGAGTGTGGAAGGGCAGGATCTCCAGAGGCATGGATGGCCTCGAGATTAATGGTATGAATCCCCCGACTAGGAAGAGCATGAGGAATATGGCGATGAAAGCCAGATATCTAGAGATCTTAGCTCGGCTAATGAGTATTTTGGCCGCACCTCAATGATAAGACTTTCTCTCCGAGCATGCTCCATACTTCTCGGCTATCTCCCTAATGCACTCGACCACGTAGTCGATTTCATCTTCAGTTGTCCATCTTCCTATGCTAAGCCTTAGGCCTCTCCTAGCCTGCCTCTCATTTAATCCTATTGCTAGGAGTACGTGGCTCGGCTCGATCTTTCCGCTCGAGCACGCCGATCCTGTGGACGCGGCTATGCCGCGCTCATTCAGCTCCATTATCAGCCTCTCGCCGTCGATGAACTCGAGCCAGAAGCTCGCGATGGTCGGCAGCCTCTTCTCCGGGTGGCCCGTCAAGTGGACGCCATCCAGCTCGAGAATTCTCTTGATCAGCTTTCCGCAGAGCCCCCTCAGCCTCTCAGCTTCCTCGCTCATGACTTCTCCGGCTATCCTGCACGCCTCCGCGAATCCAACCGCTCCGGGGACGTTCACGGTGCTCGATCTGAGGCCATACTCGTGGCCGCCGCCATGGAGTAGGGGCTCAAGCCTGACGCCATCTCTGATATAGAGCCCGCCAACTCCCTTCGGCCCATAGATCTTGTGAGCGCTGATCGTCAGCAGATCCACGCTCATTTCCTCGACGTTCACGGGGAGCTTTCCCAGGCTCTGAGCCGCATCAACGTGAAAATATACTCCACGTTCTCCGCAGATTTCGCCGATCTCCCTTACCGGCTCTATCGTCCCGATCTCGTTGTTGGCGTGCATTATTGAGACGAGTGTCGTGTCGCGCCTAATCGCGGCCTCCACATCGGCCGGATTGACCAGCCCATGCTCATCAACTGGGAGATAGGTTACCTCGAAGCCATGCTCCTCGAGCCACCTGCACGGCTCCAGGACGCTGGGATGCTCTATCTTGGACGTGATGATGTGCCTGCCTCTCCCCCGGTTGGCCAGGGCAACGCCCTTAATGGCGAGATTATTGCTCTCAGTGGCGCTGCTCGTGAAGATGAGCTCCATCGGATTAGCGCCGATAAACGCGGCAATAGTCTCCCTAGCCTTCTCAAGCGCCTCCCTGGCCTCCATGCCCCAATAATGGGGGCTCATCGTGTTCCCGAACCTATCCCTGAAATACGGCATCATAGCCTCGATTACTCTTGGATCCATCGGCGTCGTGGAGGCATAATCCATGTAGACGCGGCGCGCCGCGGACATTCTTAATCCGAGATCTGCTATCGCGCAATCATAATATATGCTCTTCCGCGATCATCTTCTGGCTACCAGGTTCTCGAGATCAAGTCATAATCCTCTTTCGCGAGCTTCCAGCCCGCCGCGCCCACGTTTTCCTCAACATGCTCTTTTCGTGAGGCCTTGGGTATCGCTATCACCTGATCGCGCCAGATCACCCAGTTGAGAGCCACCTGAATCGGAGTCTTGGAATACTTTTCTGCGAGCTCCAGAAGCAGCTGAACCCTCCTCTCCATGGGCTTACTAAGATCCGCTATCAGGGCGCCTCTCGCGAGTGGAGAGTAAGCCACCAGGGTCATGCCATTCTTGAGGCAGTATTGCATCAAATCGCCTTCGATCTTCCTGTTATAGAGACTATATTCCGCCTGTATCGCCACCACATCCGCCGTGGAAAGATATGATCTAGCCTCCTCCACCTGAGCGATCGAGAAGTTGCTAACTCCGATATACCTTATCTTGCCATCCCTGTAAAGCCGCTCCATAGCCCTCATCGTCTCCGACAAAGGAATTACATCACTTGGCCAGTGTATGTAGTATAGGTCTATGTGGCTTGTCTGAAGCCTTTTCAGGCTCCTCTCGCAGGCCCTCAGCACGTCATCATATCTCAGATTCGTGTGCCAGACCTTGCTCGCTATGAAGACCTCATCCCTTTTGAAGACTCTTATCGCCTCTCCGACGAGTTCCTCTGCGTGACCTCCACCATACATCTCGGCAGTATCTATATGGGTCATGCCGA
>Ga0209080_1000745_pt1 | contig 19496 bp, 12 predicted proteins | sample JNZ110809AmetaG_FD_184123 | JGI IMG/M metagenome (GOLD analysis project Ga0209080, IMG submission 184123) | Hot spring microbial communities from Jinze hot spring, China to study Microbial Dark Matter (Phase II) - JNZ 110809A (SPAdes) (version 3) ...
GTTTTCTTAGCGCTGCGAGTAGAAGAACATGTAGCGCTCAAGTGATGAGCATATTGCCTCAATGTTCTCAAGGGGCACATCCGGTTCAACCTCGGCATAGAGCATCAAGCCGCCCTCTGGAGAGCCGAGTTTCATCACCGCCTCTTTGACATGCTCTTCAATGTCCTTTGGGGAGCAGAATGGAAACATCTGCCTATCAAGGTCAAGGTCAATGCAAACCTTTCCCTTGGCTTCTCTTGCGAGCTCGTCTATGCCGTTTGCGCGCACCTGCGGGTTGAGCACGCTCACCCCGCAATCAATCAAGTCCCCGATTATCTCTATGACATGCCCATCGGTGTGAAAGTAAACATGTGCCCCTGCTTCCCTGCAGAGCCTGAATATGCGCTCGTAGCATGGCTTAAGGTATTTTCGGAAGTGAGTCGGACTGAATGGCAACCTGTCTTGCATTCCTAGGTCATCACCGAAGTGGACGATCTTCGGTTTGTGAGAGAGCATCCTCTTAACCACAGCGAGGTTGTATGAGAGCACCATCTCAATGAGCTTCCAAAGCTGCGGTGGCCCTTCAACGAAGTCAATCATCAAGTTCTCATAGCCGCGAAGGTATGTTAGGCGAAGGAACATGAACCCGTGAGGGAGGGAATCTGCAGTCGGCTCTGGCGGACGGTAGCTTTCCAACGCCTCCCAAGTTTCAATTGGGTGGTGGACGACTATAGCCTCAAGTCCGTCACGAATGTTTCTCCAGACGCATCCCCACTCATCCACATGCTCGCCAACACGATATGTGCCGCCAACTTCGTCAAAGTTCTTGCTGCCCCTCTTGTATTCCCCGAATATTAGCGGATGGCGTAGCACGATCTCCTCAAGCGCCTCTCTATAGCGCATCCAAGTTGCTGGCATCAAGCCGACGCGCACGGGTATCCATGCAGGATTGCGGAACTCAATTGCACGGAAATAATTCTCACTTGGGCTCATGAGACCATCACCACAACGCCCGTCTGATTTTTCGCAGTGCCAGAATTAATTCCCTAAGTGACATCGCAAGGGCATCCCTTCGCCCCCTTCGGAAGCTTAACAGCCACCGATGCACTCACCTGTGCGCCACCTGAGGTTATGGGAGTGAGCAATCAACGGCAATTGCCTTTCCATCAGACGCTTCCACGAGGCATGTTTTGTCGGACGAACATCATGTCTTGGACTGGCTCGCCATCGCATTCAAGTTCAAGGACGGTTACGGGCTGCTCAGGTGGCTCCTCAGGCAAGCCCGTAAAGCGAACGCGAAACTCATCTTGCTCAAACTTCACTTCCTCCCCAGTGGCTCTCAATTTCGCAGAGAGCACCTTCGTTCTCAACCCACCTATAGCCCACTCAGAACCAGCCCAAAAGTGGACATGCACAAACAGCTTATTCCCCTTGCGTGTGAAGTTGGCGAAGGCGGATCTCTTCACAGCACATGGTTCTGCGCCATAAATAGTGTCCCCGTGCCTCTTCATCCATTCACCAACTTCCTTGAGTATGCGCACGGACTCCTCGGGCACAGTCCCATCTGCCATCGGTCCGATGTTGAGAAGATAATTTCCGCCATCCCTCGCGCATGTGATCAAGTTGCGCAGGATTTGCTTCGGCGTCTTCCAAGCATCGTCAGCTTTATGGTAGCCCCAACTTTCGTTCATCGTCATGCAAGCTTCCCATGCTCTCCCAACACTCGGGCGTATGTGTTGTTCGGGTGTATCAAAGTCCTCCGGTAAACCTGAGCGGTTGTTTATGATGATGTCCGGTTGCAACTCTCGCACCATGCGGTTCATCCTCTCCGATTCCCAACCTTCCGCGCTCAACGGCCATGGGACATCATACCAAAGGATGTCAACCTTGCCGTAGTTTGTGCACAGCTCACGCACTTGCCCGTGAATGTATTCAACGAAACGCCTCCTCGCTTCATCGTCATATGCACAGCGGGCACCATCTGGGTGATGCCAATCCATGAGCGAGTAGTAGAAACCGACCCGTAGTCCCTCTGAGCGAGCGGCTTCAACAAATTCGGCGACTAAGTCCCTCCCGCACACCTTCGGCGCACAGTAGTCGGTGAGCTTTGTGTCAAACAGGCAAAAGCCCTCGTGATGCTTTGTCGTCATGACCATGTATTTCATGCCAGCTTGTTTTGCCAGTTGTGCCCACTCCTTAGCCGGGTATGGCTTTGGTCTGAAGAGCTTCGTCAATTGCTCATACTCAGCCACCGGGATGGCTTCAAGTTCCATGACCCATTCATGCCTTCCAATGATGCTATAGAGCCCCCAGTGTATGAACATGCCGAATTTAGCCTCATGCCACCATTGCATTCGCCTCCTGCGCTCCAACTCCGCCGCATCAGCCGTATCGCATGGTCCGCCATGCGCTGTCATTCTCATCCACCTCCCAACCTGTGTAACATTTGCAGGTCTAACTTCGCGGTGAAGTTTATCACAAGCCGCTGAGGGGGAACATGCACGGACGGCTAATGAATTTACCTCTCTTGCACGGCTCTCAAGATGAGCATTTGATACACGCGCAGCCTCGGCAGGGCAACTATAGCGGTTGAGCCCTTGATCTCGCAATTGAGCTCCAGCGGCTGCGCCCTGTCTGGGTCACAGCATGTCACCGCCGCAGTGTGCCATGTAGATGGCACCGGTATGCGCAGTTGAATGCCATCAATCTCGCTCACTTTACCCGGGGCAGATTCAACGCATGTGATGTTGTAGTTGAGCACATGAACCAAAAGCAGTTTTGGTTTTTGGGACGGCTCTGCGAATGCCGTTATGCGCACGCCGCTCATTCTTCCGCCAGATTCGCACATCGGCTCAGCAATGCTCGGTGGCTTCTCCCAATCCCAGATCTCAAGCCGTTCCCTCGGTATACCGATAGCCCTTTCAATCGGCACAAAGTTAACCGTCGTCTCTTGATGCTCAAGTATGAGTCGTCCACCGTTTAGCACGAAGCTCCTCAGCGCCGTGATCTGATTTTGGTTTAGCTCATAATTGCGGCAAACGAGTATGAGCGCCTTTAACCCGATAAGGTCGCTCGGCTCTAAGTCTCGGTCAACTAAGCCATAGTAAAGGACATGACTTGCCGAGAGATGCTCTGCGACAGTCCTTCCGGCAGCCCTGCCAATCGCCCCGGGGTTGCCACCCCAATAGGCATACAACAATGCGATTGACCCATAAGGTATAAGTCCTGAGAGCAAGCTGCCGTGCCTTCGGAAGAATGACCAATACTTCCCGTATGATGTTGTGCCGGGACGAGCATTCACAATGAACCTGCCGCCAGATGCAGCGCACTCCGCCAAAGCAAGCTCTGCAACTGGCTCCCAAGCTTTATCCCTCGGTAGATACCAAAGACCCACCATTCTCGCGCGGCTGTTGAATGTGCAGGATAGCCCGGGTAAGTTTGAGCGGTAAATGTTGCCCAAGGTGAGTTCATCCGCTATTTGAACGCGGTTAGCCACATCAATGTGGTCGGCATCTGTGTATCGGTATCGGATTCTGATGCCGTAATACCCAACTCGCCTTGGGAGCCATTCGCCATGCAACTCAACTGGTGGGCGGACTGCCCCTGCAACAATCCTCGGGTCTCCAACGCCGGGCAGCGGACCTAAAGGGATGCTCTCAGATTCGCCAGTTTCAATGTGTATCAGTTCCAACATGGGACTCTCCATGCAATCCGCATCTGTGTTGCTGTCGCCGACGCGCTTCACACGCATTACGAATTTGACCGGCTTGCCAAGCCGTGCCACTTGCGGATATTGTAGGTCCATAGCCAGTTCAACAAACAAGTCCCTGTGTATGGCTTCATACGGCACTGTTGCAATTCGTTCCTCAGCGCCATCTGCAACGAGAAGGAGCGCATTGGGTGATGGTGGTGGCTCGCCAATTATTGTGCACCCCGGGGGTTGAATGCTTTCAAACATGAATAGGTCGCAACCATCACCATACGGGATAGCTCTTTGGAAGTCCCCAACATTCGCGAATGTTTTGAAGCCTGCTTTTACCCTCTTACCCTCCTCCCTCAGCATTGCCAGCCTATCCCGAACAACAGCGACATGCCACCTGTTTATCAATGGGCGAAGGTTGCGGTTGCGAACGCTTATCTCTCCCACACCGTCTGTGCCGCAAATCTTGGCGAGCACAGCAGCGTTGAAGTTCTCCCTCACCCACCTTTGGAACGCCCTCTCACAATGCTCACACTCATCCCCGCCAGCTATGGCATTGTCAACAAAAACTCCATCATAGCCGCACATGGCGATTAACCTGACGATGGCTGCACTGAACTTGTTCCAAGATGGGTTATTTGGGCAAACCGCATAGCGATGCAGCGGCGCAAAGTATGACGGAGTGTATCCATAGGGAGATTCTATGCGCCTGCCTTGCGCATCTCGCATTATCCAAAGTGTCGGTGGTTCTTCCGGCTTTGGACCGAGCCAGCGCGCATAGTCATCCCACCTCTGATAAAACGCGAAGAAGCCCTCGTTCTTTTCGTGGTCGCCGGCGATCGTGAAGTGGCAAATGTATGGCATCACCAAATTAACCCCGACATCGTGCAGTCGCTTCACTGCAGCCGTGATGAGCGAAATTTTCCTCTCAAGCTCATCCGGTGAGAGCAAGCGAATTGCATCTCGGTTAAGCGTGTGCTTCGGTCCACCGGTGTATTGGTTCTCGCCAGCCATCAAGGGTATCGGTCCCCAAATGTGCGTTATTGGCACAGCTTTACCTATGTGAAGTAGGTCCGGAGGCATGCCCTCAAACTCATCAGCTGCAGCCGGATCTGTGATCCACTTATCGCTGTAGTCAATCACATAGATGATTGGCGCACAGCTTCGCTGTGTCAGGGCAACGGCGTTGGTTAAGGCAATGAAAAGTAGCGCTGCCACGATGCACGCTTGAATCGCCACTTTCACCACCTGACCTATGGTGGGAAGCCCGGCAGTGCAATTTCGTTCTCCCTCGGCAATTCAACTGTCCCGTTGATGAAGTCCTCAGCGCTTGGCTTTAGCGCGAGGTTGTAAAGTTCTGGGTTCTTGTTTGGGTCGCCCATTATCTCGCTCCAAAAGACTTGCCGACCGGTGTATGCTGATATGCGTCCCATAATTGCCGTCGCAGTTGATTCAGCGAGGTCCTTAGCTTGGTTTACCGGGATGCCCTTGGCGACATAGTAAAGCGTGTCAATCTGCTCTTGGACATGGCTGCTTGGACCCCTTGGGAGGTCCGGTGGTATCGGTGATTGCTTTGGCTTTGGATAGTCTGCACCGTTGGTGCGACCCCTTTCGTAGACGAAGTCATGCCCGACCCAATTCCAGCAGCCATTCACTTGCCTGCACATTGAGTGTATATGCACGCCATCACCGTAGTCGTAGTCAACGCTAAAGAAGTCGTATTGATCACCGGCATTGCGCCTTGCCCTCCCGCCAAACCCGACGGCGCTCACCGGCGGTCTGCCGACAAACCAATTTGCGATGTCTATGTTGTGGATATGCTGTTCAACGATATGGTCGCCGGATAGGCAAACCCAATTTTGCCAAGTGCGCACAAGGTCATCGGCATTCTTCGGGTTGATTGGGCGAGCGGAGAACATATGCCCAATGCAAAATGCCACACGCCCGTAAAAGAGCCTCCCGAGTGCACCCTCAACTGCCACAGCCTGATGAGTGAGCCTGAAGTTGAAGTCGTGGCGCATCTCCGTCCCCGATGTTATAACCAAGCCCTTCTTTTGCGCCACCTCCGCAGCCGCAATAACTCGCCTGCATCCCGGCGGGTCAACAGCGCACGGTTTCTCAATGAATGCGTGTTTTCCAGCCTTGACGACCGCTTCAAGATGTATCGGACGAAACGCCGGCGGCTCGCAAAGAAGGACTATCTCAACATCCGTCTCAAGCAGTGCCTCATACGCCCTCGGTCCGCCGAAGCATCTCTCTTCAGGGACGCCAAATCTCTTTCCGGCATCAATGGCGCGCTCACGAAACCAGTCGGCAAGCGCTACTATGCGCACATCAAAGCCGAGTATCTTTCCAGCCTCAATTGCATCAGCGAGCGCGCCCCTACCTCTACCGCCGCACCCGATAAGACCGATTTTGAAGGTCTTCACTTGCGGCTTGACGACGATCGCCGGAAAGCCTGTGGCGCAAATTGCGGCGCCAGCTACAACAGCCCTCCGGACGAATTGACGCCTCGTGAGTTTCTCATCACCGCCACTTGAGTTAGCCATCGCCATCACCCCCACACTAAGGCTTTTTGGCGTTAGCCGGTGCCTTTAAAGCTTGCGAATGCGTATGTCCCTTACAGCCCCAGTCGTGCGCCATGTCGCAATGCCGAATGGTATTGACGGTTCGCACTCCCATCGGATTGAAATTTGCTTCCCCTCAATGACTGCGTCAACAATCTTCTGCGAGTCAAGCCATGCCTCAATCTTGTGCTTCGTCACCCTAACCCTCACCCGATACCATTGTCCGTTCTTGAACTGGATGAACCGTGTCGTCTCATTCTGTGAGGCATCAAACCCATCTATGCATGACAGCCCTACGACACTCCCACCCCATCCACCGAGTATCAACGAGCAGTGGCTATCACCAACTGGGAATGTGAGACCGCAGAAGAAATCAGAGCCGTCAACTCGCATCCCCTGAAGAGTCACCTCGTAATCAATGCGCGGCAGCTCACCAGCCCAAGTTATGCCGGTCATGTCATTCCCCGCAAGCATGACGACGCGGTCGTTCTCAACGAACACTTCGTTTCTACCGAAGAAGTTGCTCTCCTTCCATCCGGCGAGGGTTTGTCCGTCAAACATGAACCGCCATCCCTCTTTCGGGAGCGTCACCGCCCCAATGTCGGTCACTTGATTTGGATTGGCTGAGACATCGCTTATCGTATATCTCGGGCGCAAATCTCCCTTCATGCGCACATCCAAGCAATGGATTCCGTGTGTCAATCCGGTGAGCACAAATGAGCCGTCGTCTTGGACTGCGGCTTCGGAATAGCAATCAATTGCGCCATGTGCATATGCAGCAGCTTCGCTTGCTGCTTGCATGCGCTCACTCGGGAATGTCCCAGTTTGCACGGAAATGATGCAACCCCTTGCCGGCTCACCGTCACCGAAAAGCAACCGACCGCGAATTGACCCGCCATGTTGCAACTTGAGTTCTATTCGCTGCACGCCATCGCCCGGCGTCACTTCAATGCACCTGAACAGCATCCGCGCAAACTTGCCCTCTTTATCCCCCTCCACATCCTCAACCCAAACATCGTAAAGCCCACCCGGCAAATCATCAATTCGTGCCGCTCCAGCATCTCCTGACCATACCCCTTTCGTGTTTATGGTGATCTCCCCATACATGTTGTAGATATGGAGTAGAGCCCTTCTTCCAAGCTGCTTTCCGTCCGGCGCCTCAATTGCGAACTCAACGGACTCTCTAACCGAGTCAAGTCGGACTTTGCCCAGGTCAACCTTCACGCCGCCCTCTTTTGGAGCGATGATTGGCGTGACCGAACTGCACGACAAAGTGCCTTTGAAGTATGCGCACAAAAAGAGGCGCTCCATCGGCTCAGCGGTCACGGGCAGCTCAAACGAGCCATCAGCGTTAAGCTTCGTCATCCCAGAAAGCCTCCGTGCATCGTTCGGTATGACCGCATGCACAACGGTTGAAGCGCATATCACCCATTCGTCAGCCTTACCCGGTATGGATTGGGCTTTGCCTACAACTGTGAAGCTGACTTTGCCGGCGCATTGTGTATCCATCGTCTGATGAGCGAGCAGAGTTAATGTGATGGAAAGCAAAAGCACAGTTGCGGTGTGCTTCCGGAGAGCAAGCATCTTCATCACTCTTCATCACCTCCGTCCCGTGTGTTCCGCGGCGAGTATCAGCATGTTTTTAAAGCCTTCGCCACTCCATCAACGATGCGCAAAATCGCAGCATATGATGCGCTGGTGATCTTTTCCCATTCGCTTAAAAGGTGGGCTGCAGCTTCACTCGGTGAACGCGCCCCGGTTAGGTGCATAGCCAAATATGAGAACGATGCGTCATTTACGCTTATGCTCCTAACCTGTGGTGATTTGAGGAGTGTGATTGAGGCTTTCACTGCCCTCAAAAACTCATGCGCTCTCAGCAGTGCCCTCGCATCCTCTTCGCCGAGGAGTTGCAGCTTTGCAGCCGTGTCAATTGCCCTCGCATAGCTGTGATGCCTCAGCTGGCGGTGCTCATGAGCATATGCCAGCTGGATCAGCGTTGCCGCAAATTGCAAGTCTGAGAGCCCACCGCGGACATGCTTTGGGTCAATGGTGTCCTTCTGTGGCGTGTGTTCCCTTTGTATTGTCAGCCAGAGCGTTAGCAGCTCTTCAATCATCCCTCCTTCCAGAAACTGCCCGTGCATTTCCTCCCATGCCATTTCAATCAACCGATTGGACTTTTCCCAACCCCCAGCGATGTGGCGCATCCTCGGCAGCGAGAGAAGATGCCATGGCTCAAGCATTCTCAGAGCCGCATGCCATCCCTCTTCTGAATGCGATAATGAAGTGCCACCCAATGGGCGCAGGCGAACATCAACCCTATAGGCAATGCCATCCTCGGTGTTGTCTGAAAGGAGCTTGATCAGGCGTATGGTGGTTTCCTCTGCGCCATCCCATCCGGATTCGTGGATGAACGACAGGTCTAAGTCAGACGCGTAGTGTAGCTCTTGAGCGCCCAATCCGCCGAACCCCAGCACAGCTATTTGCACATTGTGTTCGTGTGGTATTGCTGTAGCATCATCGGCTCTCAATGAATGGCGCAATGCCGCATTGATTACGATGTCGGCAATTGCGGCGAGGGCAAAGGATGCCTCAACTGCGTTGAGGATGCCGTTGACTTCCATAAAGCCCACGCGCAGGCTCTCTCTGTGCTTGAACCTTCTGAGGAGATGCATTGCTTCCCTATCCGTCCTTGCGGACATGATGCGTTCGGACAGCTGGTAGCGAAGCGTTTCAATCTCCATCGCCCTTCTCATTGGTTCCCTAAGCACCGCTTCCAAATGCTCCGGGTAGCGCATCATCAGGTCGCTCAAAAACTCGGAGAAGGAAATGCACCTTAGGAGCATACGGAGGGTGACTTCATTTGAGCACAATGATGAGATGAACGCCGCCCTGTTTCCGATCGCTGTTGAAAGCTGCTCCAGACGCCGTATAGCTGCATCCGGGCTGACGGTTTGAGATGCAGCCCTTAGCACTGTCGGGAGGGAGCGCAGCACCGCTATCCTTTCCCTCGCGCTCAGGTTAACTCCAGCTGGTCCTTTAAGCAGCAGGCGCAATGCCTTCATTGTATCGCTCGCATTGGCAAAGCCATATTCCGAGAGCTGCCTTGCCAATGCCAATTCATCATCCAGCGCAATTGCCCCCACATCCTCAAAAGCTCTCCTAACGATGCTGTCAAGCTCGTTCAATATGCGCTCGTAAATTGAGCGCACCCTATCGGTGTGCATCCTGTAGTCCGAGATGAGCGAGTTGACTGGATCTTTTGTGTAGCCCATTCTCCTTGCGACCCTTTCAAGCTCATCTTGTGATTCAGGCAGCTCATGCATCGGCAGGTGCTCGGCTATCTGAAGCATGTGCTCAAGCTTTCTCAGGAAGATGTAGCTTTCCCGGAGGGAGTTAGCCTCCTCATCCGTGAGCAGCGATAGCTTGTGTAGTTCGTCAATTGCGCACAGCGTGTTTGTCGTCTTCAGGGCATCAAATCTGCTGCCGAGGGTAAGCTGCAGCAGCTGCACCACAAATTCAATGTCCCTTATTCCGCCACGCCCAACTTTAACATCAGCGTGCGAGCGCGCCATCCCTTCACTGTGCCTCTTTATCTCCAGCAACGAGGCAAAGGCGTTGTGCTCAAATGGTGCCATGTAGACATAGCTTTCGGCGAACCGCTCAAAGCGCAAAGCGAGCCTCACATCGCCGGCTATCGGTCTCGCCTTTATCAACGCCATTCGCTCCCAAGCTCTCGCCCAAGATTCGTAATAGCTCATCATCGCTCCCCACTCAAGCGCAATAGGACCATCCCGTCCATATGGGCGAAGGCGCAAGTCAACTCTATATGCGCATCCGTAGTCGGTGACTTCCGATAGACCCTTAAGCAAAGCTTGCGATAGCTTCTCTGCGGTGAGTGTGGCAATGCGCCTTAAATGCTCCTCATCGCCGCTTGAAGTTGGACTGCCCAATGCCCATGACAGGATTGAGTCCCTGTCAAATGAGAACATCAAGTCAATGTCAGAACTGTAGTTGAGCTCCATCCCGCCGAGCTTCCCAAGAGCTATGACGAGGAAGCCGCACTCCTGCTGAGGGATGTTTGCGCCAACTTGCTTTAATGCTATGTCAAGCCCAGCCCTTACAACAGCTTCGGCGAGCGCTGTAAGTTCGGATAGGACATCCTCACAGCGCATCATGCCGAGTATATCAGCTGCAATTATTCTCAATGACTCCCTTCGCCTGAACCTGCGCAGGCTCTCCCACTTTCGCTTTGTCTCCTTAAAGGCATTGACTGTCAGCATTGCCTCCCTCGCCATTGCTTCAAAACCCTTAGGTGTGCGCAGCTGTCTGACCGGGAAGAGCAAGCTCAAATACTCCGGGTGAAGGCAAAGCGTGTCTGCGGCGTAGTTACTTGTGCCGAGGAGTTTGATGAGCGCATACAATGTTGCCGTGCTGTCCTTGAGCCATTGAAGCAGGCGCAGCTTTCCGGCGGCATCGCATAACCGTTCAAAGTTCACAAGTGCCAAGTCAGGGTCTGGCGACAACCTAAACGCCTCAAGCAGTTCGTCCAAGATGGGTGCGAGCTTCAGTGCCACTTGCACATCAGACGCGAAGCGCAACAATACCCTCCATGCGCCAAAGCCGTCTTTGAATGTCCGGCTGACCAACTGGCGTGCAGCTTCCGTGAGTTCCCTTCGCAGCAGCGCTTCAACGAGTGCGTTGGCAGCACTTTGCAGCGCCATCATGCCCATATCGGTGTCCATGGCTTCTCAAGTCGCTCCCTAAGTTCCTTCTCAAGCTCGTCCAACTCGTCGTCCGGGACCTTTTTCCTATCCCTCGTGACGACATAGAATGAGTCTTCGGCGACATCACGCCATGTCGCAATCTTCGCAGTGACGATGTCCAAGCCAAGCGAAGATATGGCACTCGTGATCCTGAAGAGCAGCCCCTTCCTATCATCAGCCTTGATGTGGATGACAGTGCAGGCTTCTGACACCGAGTTGCTCACCGACAGTTTGTGAATGCTCACAGAGAAGGCATCCTCCAATCCGGCTTCCTCAAGCAGCTGCTTAACGCTCACATCTTTGTTGAGCACCATCTCAATTGCTTCCTTTATGCGCCTTGCCTTGGCTTCACTCACTTGCCCATACCTTGTCCGTATGAGGAGGGAGTCAAGGACGACACGCCTTTCTCCTGCATCATATGCCTCAGCCTTAAACTCGCTGGGGATGGTCACGGTTATTGCCTGAGCCATCCTTATGTCCACATCTTGGGCATACAATGTGCCGCATATCTTGCTGAGCAAGCCGGGCATCGGCTCATCATAAGCGCAGATTATGAGGCTGGAAAAATCGGCACCCGGCTCGCTGCGTATGGTTATGACCGGTTTTTCTGTCTCCATCAGGCTGTCAATCATCCTGAGGTGCTCAGCTATTGTCTCCGTGGTGTTGTTTAGCAAGTAGCCCGTCGGAAATGCCGATAAGACAAACTCAATTTGCTGTGGCGTTAGCCCGTATCGTTTTAGCCGGTGAGAGAGCGTTGTCCGGCGTTCCCTCACCATCGTTTGCAAGTCAGCTTCGGCTTGCTTTGAAAGGTATCGGTTGAGGTTTATGAACAGGCTGTCAAGGAGCTCCCTTTCAAGGGCTGTGAATGTCTGTTTGCTCACAGCTTGAGCATCGGCGTATGAGAGGAGGTAAAGCATGCGAAGCAAATCGGTGTCATTAATCCTCTCGGCAAGGCGCATTATGACGGTCTCGTCTTGGATGTCGTGCAGGCGCGCTGCCCTCAAAAGAAGCATGTGATTTCTGATGAGCTCTACAAGCAGCCTTTTCCTGTCCGGGTCAAGCCCAAACTCATTCCCAACATCCTCGGCGAGCTTTGCGCTGGCTTCGCAATGCCCCTCCTCATCCTCCGTCTGTATCTTCCCGAGGTCGTGAAGAAGGGCAGCAAGGTGCAATATTGAGCGGTCGCTTACATCCTTCCAAACTTCACCTATGAGCGTCTCAGCGCCCCTGCCGGTTCGTTCCAATTCAGCCAAGTTGAGCATCGTGCGCACGCAGTGAGCGCCAACGGTGAGTTCGTGTGCCCTGTTGCTCGGCACAAGATGCATTGCCATCTTGAGTTGCGGAATGCATGCTTGCAGCACGCCGAGTTCAACCATCTCTTCCACTGCCCTCTGAGGCGATGGATGAGCGAGTATGTTAATTAGCTTCTTGCCGCACCATTCCGAGCGAGGCAGCTCACCACCCAACCTGTTGATGGTTTCCCTTATGGCGCCGCGCAGTTCGTGGGAGAATGTCAGGTTGTATTGCTGCGCATGCTCAAACGCCGTGAGCACCAACTGGGTATCCCTTATCAGCATGTTGGCATCTCGTATGTATAGGCGTTGATGCTCCGCGTAGAAGTGCTGGTCAATGTTAATCCGCATTTCAAGCGCCATCTGTTCAACGCGCCTTGCGAGCGCATTCACAAACTCGGCGTATCCATACAGGAGTTCAAACATGATCGTTGGGGTTAACTTGAGGTCGCAGGCAATCTGCTCGTGATATTCGCGCAGAAGCGTATCCTCCCTCTTACCGGCTCGCAAGTGAAGCCAGTTTCTGATTGTCAGGAAGAAGTCAAGAGCTTCTTGGAGCTTGGTCGCCTCATCGCGGCTCAGCGCACCAACCTCGCACAGTTTGAACGGCGTTACTGGCGGATGTATCCCGTGGATGGACGCGAGCAGCCACTGGGTTTGCTGTATATCTCGCAGCATGCCGATGCCTTGTTTGATGTTTGGCTCGGTGAGGTGTAATGGCTTCCCAAAGGCGCTGCTCCGCTCAGCCACCTTATCTTGCACAAACGCCATGATGTCCATTGTCTCGTGCAGCAAATTAATGAGCGCATTATAAAGCCTTTCGCTGCCGGCGATGAGGCGGGCATCCATTAGGGCGGTCTTGGTGAGGCTATCCAAGTTCGGTATGTCCTCAAGTGGTCTGTAAGCGTAGCCGAGGCGCAAGTCTGTGGCATCAATGATTGTGGATATGAGGAGCCTGAAGGCGTGCTTCAGTGCGGCGTCAATGAATGGGTTGTCCTGTTCCGATGGCACGAAGGTTATGTCAACATCCGAGAATGGGCAAAGCTGCATCCTGCCGTAGCTCCCCGTCGCCACGATGGCAATCTCTGTCCCGCCGGGTTGGTAGTATTCGCCAGCGACTTTGAATGCGTGAGATAGCGAGAGCTCATAAATCCTTCGCATCAACTTGTCCAAGCCCTGCGTTATCTCGGCGCACAACCTAAGCCCGCTCACGCTTTGAAGTCGTGTTTCTCGTATTCGTTTGCGCCACAGCCTTGCCTCCTCTTGCAACTCAACCTGCTGGCAGCTCATTTCATCGTGGCACATTTAAGCCTCGCCTCTCTCAGGAGATTGCATCTGTTCCCCTATCACCTGTGCGCACCCTTATCGCCTCTTCAACCGGTGTGATGAATATCTTCCCATCACCGATTTCTCCGGTTCGCGCTGCACGAATTATTGCCTCAATGGCTTCCTCAACTTGCTCATCCCTGACAACAACTTCAAGCTTCACCTTTGAGATCAAGTCAATCGTATATTCTGCGCCCCTGTAGCGCTCAACAAGCCCGCGCTGTTTCCCTGCGCCGCGCACCTCAATGACGGTCATCCCAGTTATGCCTATTTCCTCTAACGCCTCCTTCACCTCATGCAGCTTGTGAGGGCGTATGATGGCATGGATCATTTTCATTCAGCTCAACCTCCCTCAGACTTCTGGGGATAACTGACACCCTCTTTTGGTTTGCGGGAGAGGCTATGCAAAAAGCTTAACCCTCTCTTTCTTGAACTCGCGCTTTGAAGGGAGCATGCGCCACTTATACTGCCCAACGATGCACAGCATTCGTTCCACAAGCTCTCTGACACTCCCTTCGTTCGCTCCGTGAATCATGGTGTAAAGCGAGAAGTCCCACATCGGGTATCTTGGGCGCTGGTAGCAATGGCTCACGCATGGCAGCGAGGCTAATTTCCTTCCGACCGTTTCAACATCCTCATCGGGGACATCCCATACGACCAGAGCATTTGCTGCATAGCCGAGAAGCCTATGATTCACCGATGCGGCAATGCGCCTTAACCTGCCCTCGCTTGACAGCAGCAGCGAGCGCTCAATCAGCCATACTTCATCAACACCGTGCTTTCTCGCAAGCTCTTTAAATGGTTCGCTCACAAGCGGGAATTCGCCCTGCAAGATGCGTATGCACGCTATATCATCATCGTCAATCTGCCGAGTCGGCATCTTCACCTCTTCAGTCTGGTTGTAAATGTTGCCGAGACGAAGTGAAGCATCCAATGCGACTCCGACCTTGAATGTTCGCAGCGCCGGAAGGAGCATCCAATCGCTGACTTTGCAGGTGTGGGCGAGTTGAAAGATTGTATTGTGCAAGTCTTGTGCTTGCGGAAGCACTACAGTGAACCAAAGGTTAAACTCAGCCTCCCGTTCATAGTTGTGGCTGACGAACGGCATTGAGTTCACTTTGTTGGCGACCTCATCAATCCTCGCCTCTTCAACGGTGAATGCGACGAGTGCCGTTTTATACCCGACCTTTGAGGCATCAAATATGGCGCTTATGCGGCGCAGCAAATTCATCCCTTTCATGCGCTCAAGCCTGCTTATCACATCCGCCTCACTCATGGCGAGCTGCTGCCCGAGTGAGTGGAATGGCTTTCGTTCAATGGGTATGCCAAGTTGCACCCTGTTGAGCAGTTCAATGTCTGCGTCATTGAGGTAACTGCGCAAGTGCCCATTGATGCCCATTCAATCCGTCCCCCGTTTTCAAGCTCTTTGCTGCGTTAATTCCTTGCGCTCGTCATCTGAGCCCATTGCCACTCCAAAATTGTAGCATCACCTCTCTGTGTGGAATTGTGCCCTACACCGGGCAAATGTGGGAGCGCAAATAATCCATCACTGGTGCAGGTGAGCCGCAAACCAAACATGCCCATTTGCTCTCTAATTGCATGTGGGAATGGGCGGCTATTTGCGATACAATGTTGAAGGCAGGTTACAGTTTAGCCCATCCAAGAGTGAGCATCGGTAAGCGATGCATCTTTAGCTTATTGGGGGTGATAGCTGATGCGCAAGAATGGCGAAAGCCAATCTCGGTCTGTGACGAGGCGCGAATTCTTGCTTATCGGTGCCGCTGCGGCAGCTGGCATTGCCTCATCTGGATGGAAGAAGAGCCGAGCATACGCTCTCGCCGGTCCGGGGAGGGTCATTGGAGCGAATGACCGCATAAATGTCGGCGTGATCGGATGCGGTGGCATGGGGACTCACCACCTCCGTAAGCTTGTAGACGCTTCAAAGAGTGGCAAAGAGAACATTCAAGTCATTGCGGTGTGTGACATTTACGAAAAGCGCCTCAACAACGCCGTCCAAATATCCGGTGCAAAGCCGTTCAAGGACTATCGCAAGTTACTTGAATGGCAGGATGTTGATGTCGTTTGGATCGCCACACCGGAGCACTGGCATGCGAGAATGGCAATTGATGCTATGGAAGCCGGGAAGGACATCTACCTTGAAAAGCCATTCACGAGATACCTTGATGAAGCTAAGCAAGTATACGAGACGGCTTTGCGCACAAAGAGTGTTGTCCAAGTTGGCTCTCAGGGTTGTTCTGAGAATGTATGGCACAGGGCAGCTGAGTTGGTTAAAAGCGGCAAACTCGGCAAGGTAGTTTGGGCACAGGCAAGCTATTGCAGGAACTCAAAAGAGGGGGAGTGGAATTACCCAATAGATCCTGACGCAAAGCCCGGCGTCAACCTTGATTGGGATGCATTTCTCGGACCGGCTCCAAAACGCCCTTGGGATCCAGAGAGGTTTTTCAGGTGGCGCAAGTTCTGGGATTATTCGGGCGGCATTGGAACAGACTTATTCCCGCATGTTCTCAACACGCTCCTATTAGCCATAGGCGCTGAGTTCCCAACGAGGGTGGTCGCAAGCGGTGGAATCTATGTTCACAAGGATAGAGAGGTGCCAGATACATACCACATGATCGTTGAGTACCCGGGCAACTACAATGTGGTTGTGCTTTCATCAATGGCAAACGAGGTTGGAGTCCCGACACTGATTAGAGGGCATGAGGCGACGATGGAGATAAGTGGCAACAGGATAATTATCCGCCCGACACGCCCATACGCAGAGGAGAGGGAAGTTGAGGAAGTGCAAGTTGAGCCAACGCCAGATAGCGTTGCGGCGCACCACAAGAACTTCTTTGAGTGTGTGCGCACTCGCGGTAAGCCAAACTGCGATGTTGAGCTCGCATACAAAGTTATGGTCGCCGTCGGTCTCGCTGAGCTTTCCTACAGGCAAGACAAGGTGATGAAGTTTGATCCGAGCACTCAACGAGTTATCTCGTGATCGCATTGTGCAGCGTTCTTTGGCATGTTCATCAGCAGCGTGGGTTACGAAGTTGAAATTGATGGGGGTAGCATGCTGTCTTCGGATGACAGCTTAGAGACGAGCGAGAGTATAGCGATCACTTCTCTGCAAAACATTGCTGGCTGTGTTAGTCTTTAACATCAACTCATGGCGGGCATTGTCGCTGCAAAGTTTTTCGCGCCCGCAGGAGTTGCAGCCGTGGAACAGGGTAAGGGAATAAGGTCGCCCAATCCATCCATTGTAATGGCGGCACGCGTGGCTATGGCGTGCAGGTTTGAGGTCGTTGCAATTGATGACGAGTGCAATGACCTTCATGCAATCCTTGAAAGGGCGCTTGATGAAGTTGAGCAGCTGGAAATGCAACTAAGCCCATTCGTTGATGATAGCCACCTCAGCGACCTCAACAGGCGCGCTCACCATGAGCCTGTAAGGGTTGAGCCGCAGTTTTATTGGCTCATTAAACGCGCTGTGCAAATTGGCATTGAGACGCAAAGCGCATTTGATATCACCGTAGGTGCTTTAACGATCCCGATGAAGCTTGGCAACCGCCCCGAAATTGAAACACAGCTGTGGATGCGCAGTGAAGTTGAAGGCAATGCCGAGTTACCGATAGGATTACAATGGCTGCAGTTGGACGATGAGGCAATGACAGTGCGTTTCCTCCAATGCGGTATGATGATTGACCTGTGTGGCATTGCAAAGGGCTATGCTGTTGATAAGGTCGCAAGCTACCTCATGGATGAGGGCGTGCGCGACTTTTTCGTGCACGCTGGCAAGAGCTCAATCTATGCTGCTGGGAAGCAGCCCAACTTTAACGGTTGGGTTGTTGGAATAACCGATCCATTAGAGCCATCAAGGCGGTTAGCTACCATAGAACTTAAGGACATGGCAATGGGCGTCTCCGAGTGGCACAGCAACTCCGCATATGGCAGACGATTGCACATCTTTGACACGCGCGCTTGTTCCACCATTGTTGAGGGCATGTGGGGCAGTGGTGAGAGGGTGATTCGTGCTTATGCAATTTGCAGCAGCGCAACGGAGGCAGACGCGCTTTCAACGGCATTCCTGCTGCTTGGTTGCGATGGCGTAAAAAGTTACTGCGAGAGCCATGCAGGAGTTGGGGCGGTGCTGATCGTCCAAAGTGATGATGGCGTTTATGTTGTCACCTATGGGCTTGAGGGAATCCCAAATTGTCGCTGCCGTGCCACTGTATATCGTTGAAGGGAGCGATTTGACGGGATTGGCTTTTTGAAATCGCGTGGCGGCGCAAATCGCTCATCGCTATCAAGCTTTGGAGCAATGAGCAAGCGATACTGTAGGAGGTGAGCGAAGTGTCACAAGTTACAAGGCGCGACTTCGTCATTGGCAGTGCAACCGTTTTCACTTTGACATCTTTAATGCGTTCCGAAGCGGAGGTATCCGAGAAGGTGACCAAAGAGAAGGTGCTGTGTGGTGTCATTGGTGTCGGCGTTCACGGGAGGCTTTTGTTGAAGGAGCTTATGCGCATGAGTGATGTTGAGGTTGTGGCACTGTGCGATGTTTACCAACCAAACTTGGAGCGAGCGCTGAAGGGCATCGGAAAAGCAGTGCGAGCATATTCCGACCACAGGCAGATGCTTGAAAAGGAGAAGGAAATGCAAGCCATAATCATAGCCACGCCAACTGGGACGCATGTTCCCGTTTCAATTGATGCGCTGCAAGCGGGGAAGCATGTTTATTGTGAAGCCCCGCTTGCGAATGACATTGATGACTGCAAGCGCATGGTCAAGGCTGCTGAAGCGAGCGATAAAGTCTTTCAAGTTGGCTACCAAAGGCGCTTCAATCCGCTATATAGGCATGCTCTCAAGTTCATTAGAGTCGGTGCAATAGGACAGCCGGTGCAAGCTCGTGCACATTACAATCGTAAGGATTCTTTGCGCCGCCCAGTCTCGGATGCGAAGTATGAGAAGTTGCTCAACTGGCGGTTGTATCGCCATACATCTGGAGGCTTAGCTGTTGAATTTGGCTCACACCAACTTGATGTGGTGAATTGGTTCTTGGGTGCAACGCCAATATCAGTAGTTGGGAACGGCGGGATTGACATATGGAAAGATGGCAGAGAGGTGCATGACAACATTCACCTGCTGTTTGAATATCCGAAGGGTGTAAAGGTGACATATACTGCAACGCTCGGATGTAGCTACGAACGGCATTATGAGCTTTTGCTCGGGACAATGGGCGCAATGTGGTTCTCAAAGGAGCAGATTGGTCTATGGTTCAAGGAACCAGACGCACCGGAGCTTGGTTGGGAAATTTATGCCCGTAAAGAGCAGCTCGGTGATGCGCTTGGTATAGTCCTTGATCCGGAGGCGTCAAAGTATGCAGCACAGCTTGAAGGCGGATTTAAGCCGCCGCAGAAAACCGAGGCGGAGCTTAAAAGCCCATTCTATATCGCCCTGAGTGAATTCTTTGACTGCATCCGCGAGGGTAAAAAGCCAGCTTGCACTGCAAGGGAGGCGTTGCAAGCTACAGTTACGGCGATTGTAGCAGCTGCGGCAATTGAGAAGGGTGAAAAGATCACCTACCGCCAAGAATGGTTTGAGGTTTAGCACCTGACACACGCTGCTACTTTACAGCCACGCCAAAGTTGCCACCCAAACCGATGATGGCAGCAATGAAATGCATGCACCATTATCGGCGTTTTGGCTTCTTTGTTGGTAGGGTAATGTGCTTGGTGAGTCAATGGCTAATTACTCACTTTGCTTGGTCAGTAAACGATGCGGGTGGTCTGGGACGAACTTTTTGGCAACAAGAGGCTGGAGATGTGCAACCGGGAAGTTACGGCTTCTCGCCGCATTGGGGAGGCGGACG
>Ga0209080_1000755_pt1 | contig 19331 bp, 20 predicted proteins | sample JNZ110809AmetaG_FD_184123 | JGI IMG/M metagenome (GOLD analysis project Ga0209080, IMG submission 184123) | Hot spring microbial communities from Jinze hot spring, China to study Microbial Dark Matter (Phase II) - JNZ 110809A (SPAdes) (version 3) ...
GAACACGAGCAAGACCTGTCCAAGATGCGGGCGTTTGTCCAAGACAAATGGGCAGGTCTTTAAATGCGAAGGTTGCGGATTTAAGACAGACATTTTGTAGCTTGCATCAACATCCTCAGGATGTGGGGAATCGGGTTCTCCCCAAAAGCCCTCGATGAGCTAATCGAGAGGGAAGAGTTAAGTAAGAATGAAAGTAACAATTCACTATGTATTCCTACTTAACTCAGAATCCCTAACCCTGTCCTTTCTTCTCCATGTTGGCCCTTCACTATTAAAATTGTTATGTAGCCATGAGCCTAATAGCCTTGCTCAGAAATTTTTACATTAAAATTAATTCTATAGATTAAGTTTAAACATGTTTAGATAAATTATACGCAATCCATTTATTTTTGAATTTTTTGCTTTATATATAATTATCTTTGGGGGATGTGGGTTGCGTTCATCTTTAAATATTGTTTTAACTGCTCTTTGTGCTGCTTTATATGCTATTGGTGCTTACACTACAGCGTATATTCCGTCTCCATGGGGTTTCGGTCAGTTCCGCCCAGCGGTCGTTATACCATCAGTATTCGCCATCGTCTTTGGACCCTGGGTTGGTGGTGTAGGAGCAGCCGTTGGAACATTGATCTGCGATTCAGTTAAGCATGGAACGCTTCATATGGGCAGTCTCATGGCCGCTGTTCCAGGAAACTTTGTTGGGTTTTTCATACTTGGCTATATAATGAAGAAGAAGTTTACTTGGGGAAGGTTCATTCTCGCATCAAACTTAACGCTCATCATTGGAAACCTCATCGTAGCATTTCTATACGTCTTCTTGTATAAAGCGCTTTACACTCAAACTTTACAAATGCCAGTTGACTCATTGGTAATGCTCTCTCTTGGCCTAACAATATTCTGGTTTATAACAATGCTTCCATTTGCCCTCACAATTACTCCTATCCTTATAAGAGCAGTCGCAATGGCCTTCCCTGGACTCGTCTCTGAGGATGTTAGGATACATTCGCTTAAGAAGGAAATTCCAAAAACAACATTCAGTTTAGCCCTAACAGTCCCAGGAATATTGATACTACTAGCTGGAATAGTGATCGCCTATACGCCTTTTGGAAACTATCTTGCAACGAGCTTTCCAAAAATCTTTACTCCAGCAGTCATGGAACTCCTTAAGATACTTTTCCACATATGTGGTGCGGTACTCTTAATTCTAGGCCTTGCATTTTTAGGCGCGAAACCCCTCCTAACCAGGGAAAGGAGCGAATAATTCCTAACAAAGTATGGGTTCTGAGCTACGTAGTCTTAGATGGACTTGCGTAGCTCTTGGGGTTCACCAGCCTAGGGCTCCTCGCGGGTTCATAGGAGTCCTCATTGGCCTCTTCCCCTGTTAGGGTGAACCCGCTCCAAGCCTTCATCAGCTCATTAAAGAGCCTTTTGCTTGGAGAAAGCCCCTCCATCTGAAGGTATAGGTTTATGGCAGCGTTTAGCTGTCTATTGATCCTTAGCCCGCATCCCCTGCATTCGTATTTCGCTCCTTTCGGGGCATTAATCATCCCACATCTGGAGCATCTTTTGCTTGTATTCTTCGGGTTGAGGGGCATTATCTTCGACTTATATGCCATAAAGGACTGTATGGTCTTCCAGTCGCTCTTCGCAACCCCCTATTATGTCTCTTTTAGCTGTTGAGGATGAAACTCTAGCATACCCAATAACAATCCTCTCTTCCCTTAAGCCTAGAATGCGCTTAATCTCGCTTTCACCTTTTAATTTTAATATTTAATAGATGATCATTAGCTCGGAGCATATGCTTTTACAGTCATGCTGATAAGAAGCTTATGTATCCGTGTATCATCTGTGAGTTCGGGGTGGAAAGCGGTGCCAATTATATGGCCCTGCTGAGCAGCTACTGCTATGTTTCCTAGCTTGGATAAAACTCTAACTTGCGGTCCAGCCTCCTTTATAGCTGGAGCCCTAATAAACACTCCAGGAAACTTTTTATCTCCAATTACTGGTATTTCCAGTTCTGCCTCAAAGGACTCCCTCTGCCTTCCGAAGGCGTTTCTCTCAACAACCACGTCCATAACTCCCAACGTGGGTTGTTGTGTTTCTCCTAAAACCCGATCATAAACCTTTCTAGCAAGTAGGATAAGGCCCGCGCACGTGCCTAAAACGGGTAGCCCATCGTAAATTCTCTGTTTAATAACTTGTAGTGTCTGATTAATGCTTGAAAGCCTGCCTATTACAGTGCTTTCTCCACCAGGTATAATCAATCCTTGAATAGCCCTAATCTCTTCAATAGTTTTAACAGGTTTAACGGAGCCTTTAATGCCCATTTCTTCAAGTGCGAGCTTTGTCATCGCTATGTGCTCTTCAATTGCTCCTTGAAAAGCAAGCACGCCTATAGTCAGTTTACTCAAGTAGTTCCCCGCTCCTGCATCCTTAGCTCTAAGGCTTTAATGTCGAAGCCCACCATAGACTTCTTTTCATCAATCATTTCCTGGGCTTCTGCAACACTCTCCGGATCATTGTAAAATGCTGTAGCTAAAACTATAGCCCTAGCCCTTTCTAAGGGGTCTTCAGACTTAAATATACCTGATCCTACAAAAATGCCGTCGCACCCCAAACTCATCATTAATGCGGCGTCTGCTGGCGTTGCTATACCCCCAGCTGCAAAGTTTACTACGGGCAGCCTCCCTAAACGGGCGGTTTCTAAGGCAAGCTCATAAGAAACCTTAAGCTCCCTGGCAGCTTTAATAAGCTCCTGTTGATCCCCGCTCTCATAAATCGCCCTTAACCGCCTAATTTCATTGTTAACTATTCTAATATGTCTCACGGCCTCAGCAACATTTCCAGTTCCAGGCTCGCCCTTAGTTCTAATCATTGATGCACCCTCCTCAATCCTACGGAGGGCCTCACCTAAATCCCGAGCACCACAGACAAATGGTGTTGTGAAATCCCATTTCCAAATGTGCCTCTCCTCGTCGGCGGGTGTCAAAACCTCAGACTCATCAATCATGTCTACGCCTATAGTCTCTAGAACCCTAGCTTCATAGGTGTGTCCAATACGGCACTTAGCCATGACTGGTATTGTGACGTGGTCCATAACTTCCTCAATAACTTTAAGGCTTGCTGTTCTGGCAACACCGCCAGCCCTCCGCACATCATACGGTAGCTTATCCAGAACCATGACGGCGACAGCCCCAGCTTCTTCAGCAATCTGTGCCTGCTCAACACTTGTAACATCCATGATTACACCATGCTTCAGCATATGAGCAAAGCCGCGCTTCACTAAAACTGTGCCCCGTTTAATCTCGACGCCCTCGATCTCACTATAATGCAGACCCCTAGATTGCTTAACAGCAGCTACAAGCGAGATCATATTAACCACAAAAGATAGTAAAGATACAACTTGAATATAAAAAATCTTTCCAGACAAAAGTATCCATGTTCTTAAAAGAGTAAAGCTGCTCTTTTTAATCAGATACTCTTAAACATGGTCTAAAAAAATTTAGTAGGAAAGAAAAAATATGCCTTAACTTTTAGAGATCGTTGCCGTCTTTCTTTAAAGATGAATACGTCCTCTATTTCATATTAAAGATGTTGGCGATTTTATAGGTTAATTTCAGAGATGGTAGGTCTTGCCGTTCTCTACGGCTATTATGGTCTGCCTTGTGACTCCCACATTTCTTGCGAGCTCCTCCTTCGTCATCCCTCTGGGCCGGCATGGAAGAGGGCGATGCTTAAGAACATAAGTAAGAATGCTCTTCTTTCGGAACAACTTATATGTTTTAGAGGAGAAGATATCCTTTATATGCGGTCAGAAAGTTTAGGTACAAGGGTTTTTCACATAGTCTTCTTCGACTATGACTATTCGGCATATATTCATTTCTTTGATTGTAACTTTAAGTGTAGGGGATGTTTGAGAAAGTTGTCCATTTGGGATTGCCACCTACCTGATGAAGTCACCTCTAAGTTAACGTTTAAGGGTTTTCTTTCACTTAGGGATTTAGAAGATATTATCTTAAGAGTTGTCTCTGAGTATCATATGAAAAAGGCAGTTTTGGGTGGCGGTGAACCCACTACGGACCCAAGTTTAATCGAAGTTCTTAGGATGCTTAAGCGTTTAAACCTTGACATAGTAGTTCTAACCAACGCCTATAGAGTAAATGAAGATCTTTTGAAGGAGTTCGTGGACCCAAAGGTAATAGTCATCGTTAGCATTAAGAGCATTGACCCAACAAGGCATGAAATGTACACGGGTTTCCCATTAGAGCCAGTACTTAACAACTTAGCTAGAATGTATAGTTCTGGTACGAGACTTCTTGTCGAGACAATAGTTATTCCAGGATTTAATGATGCTAATGAAGTAGGCTTGCTCGCGAAATTCATTGCGTCTATAGATAGAAGCATACCCTTAATAATAGATTCCTTCATACCAGTCCCAGGGGCTCCATGGAGGAGGACAACTCTAAATGATCTGAGAGAGGCTGAGGAGACAGCGTTAAGATACTTAGAGAACGTTTATGGAAGAGGAAAGGCTATATCTGAAGGAATGAGGGGAAGAGTTTATCTAATATATCCTCAGCTTGAGTGACTGTTAATAACGTTGAGGGAGAATACGATTTATATAATGGACTATCGATGGAAAAACGCTTGCAGGAGTAATTCAGCAATTTCAGCATCTTTAGGTGTATCAACGTTTATGGCGGCCCTTATGTCCTCAATTATCATAATTTCCTCTTCTAAGTATCCCTCTGTTTTTCTTAGTTTCTCCCCATCGATCATACTTACTCCCACTGGAACGAGTCTTCTTCCTCCAATGTTGAGGACAAAATCCACGCTTAACCCAATCTTCTCACAGGTCTCTAATGGGGTCATAACTGTTAATGCGGGCTTCATGCATTCTTCATAGTGCCTTATCACCATGTCTATGAAACTGCTTGTGATTAAAGGGAGATCCGCACAGACCACAAGGACAGTTCTAAGCCGTAATCTCTCAATGGCATATCTTAAATCTAAACAGAAGCCTCTTCCCGGCGTCCATATAATCTCTAATCCACGTTCCCTCGCAAATATCGCCGTCTTTGGAGTGCATTTGCTCACGGCCACGATTATGCGATTGATTCCGTTAACACCTTTGAGGGCATTGATGACATACTCTATCATGGGTTTACCACAAATCCTCACTAATGGCTTCTCTCCACAGGCCCTTAGTCTTGAACCCCTTCCACCAGCCATTATTAAAGCATCTACGTCCATTTAACCGCCACCAGAACTGCTAAAAGAGAGCCTAACCTGGCAAGCTCATTGCCAGCTCCAAAGACGTCGCCTGTTAATCCCCCAAACTGTCTCTCAGAGACTTTGACGAGGATTAACGCAGTAATTATGCCAGCAATTATTGTGGCAAGGCCCGCAGCGCGCAGGAGTAAGAAAGCTATGCAGGAAGTTATGATCAACGCGGCTGTTAATCGAGTGTTTTGGTAGGAGCCATGCATGGCGCAGATGAAGGGTTTATTCATGCCCTCATGTGCGGATTTTCCAAGCCGGGCCATGAGAACCATTGTGAACTTCGCAGATGCCTCTGAGACAATTAAGCTCTGGATTACTAGACTTTTATGAACACTTGCTATACAGAGGATCGTAGCTGAAAAGGTTATGAAACCAGCTGTGAAACCCCCGGCGCCAGTTTGCTGGTCGCGCATCACTCTAATTTTCTCTTCTGCAGACCCTTGATATATTAGGCCGTCCCCGAAATCAAGGAGACCGTCAGCGTGGTGTAAGCCTGTAATTAATAGAAGTAGACCCAATGTTAGAACGCCGACAAGCAGGGGGCTGAAGAAGTTATAGAGAAACCAGGCAAAAGTTCCAGCTATTAAACCAATGAAGGCGCCTACTAGCGGAAAAAGATACATGTATTTTGCGGCATCCATTATACAATTTACATCCATGCCCACTGGAATTATTGTAAGGAAAGCAACTAGGTTTCTTATTTCTCTAAGCATTGCTCACCACGAGTCCTCTATAGCTTCTCTCCACTCCTTTGAGCAATATCTCTCTCGTTATTAATCCCTTGATTTAATTATGGTCCCCATCTGCGCCCCACTGGCCAGCAAAATCAGCAATCTATGAGAGGGTGGTGAGGGAGTGTAATCCGTTCAGCTCCAGGCTCTTTCCAGCCGCCGATATGCTTAGAAAGCCTTGCGATCTCTTTAAAAATGTTTTGTCCTCCTTCTCCCCCATAACATAACTTCTTCATACAATTTACCCCCTTTCCTTAAATTCCCACTTCAAGATGTCTAAAAGCCAGTATTTCCAGTAACCATTCACTAGAACTTTCCTACTCTCAAGTATCTTTATGCCCTTCTTAAAAAGCGGCCCATCTATAACAAGCGTATGGTATTCTCCATACTCGCCACACATGTCGAAATCTCGTTTACCCTTGAGCTCCTTTAGCTCTTTCAGAAAATTTTCATCAATTTTTCTCCCCAGCCACTCCGACCCAAACAGATCAGCTTTAACATTAACTACGATTGCTTCAAAGCCAACATTCATAAACTCTCTTAATACTTGCTCCGGATTCATACCCCAAAGCGGCTCTAATGGCGTAATGCCAACCTCACCACATACTCGGTTAACCCAACCAAGATGATCCCTAACATGAATATCCCCAAAAACCATGCCCTCCACACCAAATTTTTTCAGTTCAGTTAAAGTAGCCTTAAATACGTCTTCATATGTGTCCCAAAAAACCTCCCTCTGGATTAAGGGAACCCCAATTGCCTGAGACTGCGCAGCAACCAAGTTTGGGTTCAGTCCATGGAAGGCGCATCTATCCCTATAGACGAAATTTATGAGGTATAGAACCCTAAAACCTCTCTGTATCGCCTTATAACATGCTAAGCAGCTATCTTTACCGCCGCTCCACGATGCTACAACATTTCGCATTATAATCTGACCTCCACGTTAAATTGGGTATGCCCCGCATGTCCGACAGTATATGGCTTCAGCCGCAACGTTTGATCTACAGTAGGGGCACACTTTGCCATTCAAATCAATCGGACGGGGAGTACCAACAACCGACCTATAAACCTCGTAGTAGAAGAGTTGCTCCTTACTCTTAATTAATACGCCATCCTTCTCAAGGTACTCACGTCTCTTACCCTCAAACTCAATATCTGAGATTCTTCGGTCAAAGAGTTCTGGCAGGATGGCTGTTCCCGAGCCACCTTCTATGGGCATTTTATCCCTCCATAAGATCTCATCTGGCAAAATACCTTCAAAGGATTTGCGGAGAATCCACTTTCCATAAACCTTCCCCTTTTCACGCCGAACCTTATACTTTGAGTTAAGACTCATTGCAAATGACTTGACTTCTGGATCGAGGAACGGTAGTTTTATTTCTAAGCCTAAAGCTCCCGCCAAGTCTATTGATGAGAAGTGCATTGTATTCCATAGTTTCTGTAGTGCCGAGTTTAATTCTTCTTCCCCCAGGTTAAAAAGAAAACTGTATCCAGCGAAGAGCTCATCACATCCGTCGCCCGTCATAATGCTGCTTACTCCATGCTCCTTAGCCACTTTTAAGCCCACATAGATGACCACACTATTGCGCACCTCCATTGGGTCAAACGACTTCTCAATCTCAATTACTCTTTTAATGGCTTCCTGGAGTTCATGTTCATCAAAGCAGTGGATTATGTGCTTAAGCCGCAGCTTCGAGGAGAGCATGCTTGCATAATTAATATCTGGTGCTGGCGCACCATCAAAACTAATAGTAAAAGCTTTAAGAGAGACATGTCTTGACGCTAATGCTGCTAGAATGCTTGTGTCCAGTCCTCCAGAGAGTAAAATCCCCTCTGACAAATTTCTCTTAACAGCTTCTTCCAATAAGGCTAAAACCTTAGAACATATTTCGCTTATTTCATCCATATCTTCTCCCGCTCCATTCTATCCAGCAGAAGCATGAGCTCACTACGATCTTTAATGAATATTGCACCCCTATTGCTGAGTTCTAAGAAATATTTACGGGCTTCACCACCAGTGAAATCTCTCTTCTCAATGGGCTCCTCATTTATGATGCATACATGAACGCCTTTTTCTAAGGCTTTCAAGGCTACCTCCAGGTTCCTTAGGTTACCACGTCCAAAGGGAACCGAAGTGACTACTACGACATCCGCGCCACTCGCCATCTCCAGGTTAGCCTTATAGTTTTCATCGGTTATTGGCGAGAATGGTGCCTCGCTTACGACTGGTATTTTCAACAATTGCGCAGTTTCATAGTCCGTGTCTAGGACGTTAAGGACCCCGGCGGTAACCCTATACCCATTCTCTATAAGAGACTTCATTAAAGCGCTTCCCGTCCCAGCCCCACATATTAAGTGAATGGAGAGACTCCTCCCTTTAGCTAAAGTAGGTTTAATAGAGGATACTGGAATTACGTAAAGAGAGTTTGTTAAAGGATGCTTTTTGACAATAACATCCACATTAAAGACTTTCTTAATATTCTCGCTGGTTAATACATTCTCTACGCTTCCTATAGAGACTATTCTTCCATCTTTTAGCAGGATTAGGGAGTCACAGTATCGTGCAGCTAGGTTGAAGTCATGAAAGACTGCTAGGGCTATTAACCCGTTTTTCACGCAGAGTTCTTTTAGGAGATCCATTACCTCGAGCTGGCTGTTGATGTCCAAGTGCGTGGTCGGCTCATCTAATAATAGAACCTTTGGTTCCTGAGCCAACGCACGTGCAATCATGACTCGTTGTCTCTCACCACCACTTAGCTCATTAATCCACCTTTCAGCCAGATGCCAAGTATTCGTCATCTCCATAGCCCTCCTCGCTACCGCTAAATCCTTTTCATCCTCTAACTTAAAGCGCCCAAGGTGGGGGTGTCTACCCATGAGAACTACTTCAAGTGCAGTAAAATTGAAGCTTAAGCTAGAGCTCTGGGGTACAACAGCAATATTCTTAGCGACTTCCCGGCTACTCATGCTAAAGAGCTCTACCTCATCCAAGTATACTGCGCCAACCCTCGGCTTCAGCGTCCTACTAATAGTCCTCAACAACGTTGTTTTCCCAGAACCATTTGGCCCAAGTAGACCTATAAACTCCCCAGATTTGATGGTGAAGCTCACGTTCTCCAGCACCTTAACAGATCCATAGTAGCAGTCGACGCCGCAGATTCTTAAGACCACCATAGAGCATCGCCTCTACATTAAAGTTCTCCCGCTCTTTATTAGCAGGTATATGAAGAATGGTGCACCAAGCATTGCAGTCACTATACCAGCTGGGAGCACAATCGGTCTCAGGATGGTTCTTGCAACTGTATCGCAGAGCACGAGGAGCGAGGCTCCGAAGAGGGCTGACGATGGAATCAATATACGGTGATCTGGGCCAACTAGGATTCTCATCATGTGAGGCACAACGAGGCCGATGAAGCCTATAATGCCGCTCATTGAAACCGCAACAGCGGTTACCAATGAGGCTAGAATGAGCAGGCGCTTCCTTAACGCCTCAACTTCAACGCCGAGATGTCTCGCCTCCTCGTCACCGAGGAGCATCACATTTAAATCCCTAGCGAACGTATAAATTAACGCAGAGGTTAGTAATATCACTGGAGCTGCCACGTAAATATACTCCCATCTACTTATTGGGAAGCCGCCGAAAAGCCAGCTAAATGCGGCATGCACACCCTCATCGGCAATAGCCATCATAAGGGAGATTAATGCAGAGAAAAAGCTGCTTACTGCTATCCCTGCGAGAATCAGCCTTAAGATGGGGATGCCGAAACCTGTTCTCGCTATGCTGTAGACTAAGAAGAGAGTTAGCATTGCAAATATGAAGGCCATCAATGGTATTGCGCAGAAAAGACCGAGCTGTGATAGCCCAACCCCTAAAACAATCACTAACGTAGCTCCGAAGCCGGCTCCAGAGGCAACTCCAAGCATGTAGGGATCCGCCATAGGGTTCCTGAAGACACATTGGAAGATAGTACCCGCAATTGATAAGGCGACGCCAACAAGCGCGGCCGAGAGAACCCGCGGAAACCTAATCTGGAGAACAGCCCCCTCCTCCAGCGGAGTCCAACATTTGTTGACCATACCACCTATCAGAGGAATCTGGCGAAGAATTATCCCAAAAACTTTTCCTGCATCTATCTGCGCTGGGCCTATAGAAGATGCGAAAACCATAGAGAGCAATAATAAAATGAGGAGGGAGAGGGTTATGAAAGCCCACTTAGCATACCTCTTCAAGTACTTTTCCTCAATGCTAGCAGAGCTTTTTTCGCTGTGCATCACCGAGCGCCCCTCACCCGCCTATACGCTGCATATGCGCCAACAAACGCTAAAGATGCTACAGCCACTAATGATAACACGAATATCCAAAGCGGTATTGGCTGCTCCCAGGGGGGTAGCTGCGGCGCACTCTCCCCCATCAGCGCAAAGTAACCTAAGTGCATAACTGTGGACTCAACTAAGTTAGTCTCCTTGCTTAAAGCACTATTAAGGGCAACCCACTTTCCGCCCTTCTCGTCCCATAGGTAGATCTTAAGCGAGTCCTCGCTTACCCCCAGCGCTCGAAGCTGCTCCTCACTATAATAGACCCTTAAGATGTAGACTAGACCCTCCGGGACACTGCAATCAACGTCTATATAGCTCCCCACAAGCAACTTATTGGGCGGGGCCTCTGGGCCAGTCCGCGATAATGTAACCATTAATATGCAGCTGCTTGCAGCCTTAACTACAAGGACATCGAGATCCATTACACCAGTAACTTTAAAGGATTGGATTCCAGTCCTCAGCAGAGTCTCATTCACTAGAAAAGTGAACGTCTTCGCACCACCAAAGAGATCTGGGTGGAGAATCTTTGCAAGGGCCTCTAAGCCTTCAATTATTCGCGGTCCAGGTCTATGGAATAGGTTCTCGTCAAGCAGATACACGGCTCCTTTAGTGACGGCGGCAATTCTATCCCAGCCAGGGCGCTTCTTAAAGTCTTCAAGCGTAGCATAATGCATATAGCCGTAGAGACTTATGATCACATCTGGGTTTCTAGCAATAACCTCTTCATCAGTCGTCTGAACCCACTCAGCGGCAGCGTCCCCAAATGCGTTAACTCCCCCAGCTAACTCAATCATTTGGTGGCCCCACGTGTTTGGGCCAAACGTCCATGGCGGCGGATACCATGACTCAATGTAAACTTTCGGTTTAGCTATAACTTGGCTAATCTTACTCTTAATTTCATTGATCCGTTGGCTTAAAGTTGACGCAAGCGCCTCCGCTTCCCGAGTTTTACCAGTCGCGGTGCCAAGCAACCTTATGTCCTTAATTACATCTTCGATGGTTTTGGGGTGAAGCGCTATTACTGTTAAGCCTAGATTTGAGAGTGTTTCTACAGTTGGGTCCCATGGCCCCCAATGATAATATACTACAAGGTCTGGATTTAGGGCTATGATCTCCTCTGGGTCCGGCGTCATGACCTTGCTAATTTTCTGTTTAGCAATGACCTCTGGGGGGTAATCTGAATATTTGTCAACGGCAATTATTCTATCGGCGAGACCTAGCGCACAAAGTATTTCAGTACAGGATGGACCTATCGACACAATCCTCTCAGAGCTCATTATAGTTACTGTTCTCCCAAGATCGTCAATAACCGTCACTGGCTGAGACGACACAGCAACCTCCACGAACCCCATAACGAAAACCATTATCATAACCGCAATTAAGCACAAAGAAATTGCCTCTTTAATCTTTTTCATTTCCTCCCACCTTTGGATGGATTATCCATCCAACGTATTAATAAACTTTTTCCTAAAAATTTTTATGTAAACATTCATTACAAGCGGGTGAGGTGAAGTTGTTGCTCCTTAAGTATCTTGAGGAGAGGGGGATCACCCTCAAGGATCTTATTGATACCGCTTTGGAGCTCTTTATTCCTCATCCCGGCGTGGAGACTAAGGAGAGAGCTGCTGAGATACTTAGGGAGGAGCTCTTGGATGCACTATCAGATGTTAATGTCTCCTGCCTAATTGTCGCCTGCTTTCGCTTAGAAGAGGATGCTAAGTTGGGCTTAGTTCCGGGTCTATCGAAGGAGAGATTTCTTGGGCGTCCTGGGCTGGTGGCAGATGAGCTGCTTGGGATGACAATAGCATGTTATATTGCGGGAGCGAGGGGGATTTTTGAGTTCATAAGGTTCGATCAGACTAAGCCAGGAATTTTGAGTAAGCTGGGTCCTATTACTAATGATGCAATTGGCGGACTGGTCGCTGGCGCATCATCAAACATGTATACACGAGCCTTCAGAGAACACAGTCAACTTACACGTGGATAATTCCATTGCATTGAAGAGAAATGGATGAGACATGGCATAATATAACATTATTTGGTTTTTGAAGGGAGCCAAACTTTGCCAGCTATTCCCGGTATCCTTTTTATCGCTGCTATAAATATGACCACAGCGATCGCAGCCGAAAGGATCACGTGAAGGACATTAAATATTGCGTTAAAGGCTAAAGTCCATAGGAGAGCGTCGATCTCAGAGGACACATTTAATCCAATTGCCTTCAAGTAGCCCACTGAAAACTTGAGGAAATCAGGCGCGACGAAGAGAAAAACTATGGTGTTAGCGATCGCGCATACCATGACTCTAAAGATTGCTCCGAGCGGGAAGGCTAAGACCATTGATTTTTGAAGCGATTTTATCTTCCATATTTTTATTCCAAGCCAGAAGCCTACAACCATGGGAGCAACTGCTAGAAACTTCATTAGTGGTCCTAAAACCCAGCCCCTCGCCATAGATAACCCAATCCAATGGATAACCGCTGTGGCTAAGCCAGGAGCTAAACCACCTAGCAAAAGCGCTAACATCACCGGAATCTCCGCGAAATCAAACTTTAAATATGGTAGGAGAGGGAATGGAATCTCAGCTCTGCTAAAGGTGAGAGAAATAGCCAGTGCAGAGAACACAACTACGTAAGCAATCGTAACACTTCTTGCATACTCACTCATACCCGGACACCTTAAGAATATAGCTTTGTAAACACTTATTTAAGAGTAACTACTCAAAAAAGAGTAATACTTAGAAACATATCTATTTAACACCCAAACATTTTCTAAAAAATAAAATATTGGAGTTAAATTTTATGGCGCTACGTTTTTGGTTTTCTTTTAACCTTGATTGCCATGTAACTGGCGGCTACAATTACAATAATTACTATTATGGCTATTATAATCATCTGTTCTATTGATATCACTGGTGCAATTGGCGGCATTTCTGGCGGTGGCGCTGTTGGAGGAGTTGTTGGAGGCGCAGTAGGTGGCTGCTCAGCTGGCGGCGCGGTGGGTGGCTTCAAACCGATCGGGATAAGCTCATGCGTTATTAATGGTCTTGATGGCTGCGGGAAACCAAATGCCGGGGTCATTGTTGAGTGTTCCGGATTCCAGTTGGTCAAAACATCTGTTCTATACGCCAATATCCAGAAGGGATAGAAGGCTAGGCAGATTGTAGGTAGATGATCCTTATATATTCTAATTATTTCTTTGACGTCCTCCACAAGGTCAGCATAGTTTAGCCTTCGCAGGGCCCTATGACATAGCTCGCTAACCCGCTCAGCAACTTCAGGATCTGTTTGATCCCAACCGGTAGCCGCCACTTGGGATAAACCTACAGAGGGCAACAGGTAATTAAAGACTTGGTTATACCATGGCTCCGGATATTCAGCATATGTTCCCTGGGCAAAACCCCAGTCCTTCTGGGGAGATATGAAGGCCTGTATAAAGTATTCTATTACTTCTAGTGGCTGGTAGTGGCTTATCTCTATTCCTATCTCCTTCAGGTAACCTATGATGGCTTCCGAGACCCTAAGCCTTACCGCCGTTATGGGAACCATCTGTATGATGAATTTAAAGCTTAATCTTGTCCCGTTTGGTGTTTCTCTTACCCCATCCCCATCCCTGTCAATTATGCCCAATTCGTCTAGGATCCTCCTCGCCTCAGCTATGCGCTCTTCCTTTGTTTTACCCCAACCCAGCCAAGCAGCCTCAGGAACATAGAACTCTGGATAAGCAGCCATATTAACTAGACATCTATTGCCAGGCACACCGTAGCCCATAAAATAGAACTGCGCTATTTCAAGCTTATCTATTGCCAAGTCTATGGCCTGCCTAACCTCCTTAAGATTCAACGGATAAAGCCTAGTATTAATGCATAAGACCTCTGTGGCAGATGGGCCTGGTGGGAACCAGATAGCTATATTAGGCTTTCCAACCACTTGTGGGAGCAAGTAGAATGGGTATGCGTCAGCAATATCCACATCCCCCTTCTGGAGGAGAAGCGGGAATAATGATACGTCAGCAATGTTTCGGAGTAAAACTCCATCTATTTTTGGCATCGACTCGGTCTTCCAGTAATCTGGCCTCTTCCTGAAGTACCACCATTCTCCAGGCTTGAATGAATCGTAGATAAAGGCGCCAGATGTAACATGTTTCTTTGGGTCGTCAATAAACTCATATTTTAATGGATCCTCAACGTTTTCCCATACATGTTTTGGTAAAACGAGAGTCCCGCCGAAATCTAGGGACCACCTTGCCCAAGGCTGGGTTGTTACGAATACGACAGTATATTTGTCAACAGCCTTAACATCACTGAGTATACCTTGTAGGCTTGATGGAAAAGCGTATTTCATTCTTAAGCTCCACGTGAATTCCACATCATATGCCGTGAGGGGGGTTCCATCGCTCCACTTAGCCCTCTCATCTATGTGGAATACATATCTCGTGCCATTATCTAAGATTTCCCAGCTCTTAGCAACCCACGGAATAACACTACCATTAACCAAGTGTAAGATGAGGGGCTCGCTCAATAGGTATGCAAATGTGCCAGCTAGACAAACATCACGTATTGAGTGTAGTAAGTTGAATGTGCTTGGCGGACAAGTGATAGCTATTCTGAGAACATTCTGCTCCGGAGACGCTCTGGCGTAGGGAAGAATGGATGCAGCGAAAATCATCAGCGCCAAGCTGAACGCTATAAAACATTTTGTTACAACTTTATTCAAAAATCTCCCTTAACATAATCTGTAGCCAAAATTTTATAAAACTTTTGGCTAAAAGTTTTATAAGCAAATATCATTACCCTCTACTCTCACTTTAAACGTCCCTTAACATGGCTTATGCTTCTCACAATTTTCTCTTAACTCCTGTCGGCAATAGTGAGAGTATTGATAGCAGTGAGGCGATTCCAGCCATTAGAAACGAGGTTTTTAATGTTCCTGTTAAATCGGCTGCTAAACCTGCGAGTGGCGGCGAGCTCATACAACCTATGCCAAAAAATATTGTGAGAAATCCTAATACTGCACCAACCCTCTCCACTGAAAAGATGTCTGAGGCATACGCCATATAGAGTGGCCAAAGAGAGCCGTAACCGATTCCATAAATAATTGCTGAAGAAATCATTATAATAGATGCCGTATTTTGTATGAGACTGGCAAAGATCATTCCAGAAATACCCACTATGGACGCTATACCGCTTAACACAAATGCCTTTAGTCTCCCAGCTTTCTCAGAAAATGATGCTAAGACTAATTTTCCAGGTATTGCTCCAACAGCAATTACGCTTACAAGAGCCGCGGCAACGCTATATGGGATGTGGATCTCGTGGAGAGCATATTTGCTGAGGAAGGTAAATGGAACCATTACATAGAAGCCGGAAAGCATATAGGATATGCTTAGCATCCAAAGCCGTAAGTCTCTAATAAGAACCACCATATGTCTAAGAGATTCTTTATAACTCTCACCTTTTTTCTGGGGAGAATTTTCTGGATGACTTTTTAATAGTAACCATGTTAGCGGAGAGAGAGCGAAACTAACGAGACTGAACAACTGCCAACCAAGTCTCCAACCTCCCACCTTCACTAGGATTGGCATAATGATACCGCTTAAAAAGAAGCCAATTGTGGCGCCCATATCGATTACTGCCACCGAAAGAGCCTTTTTCTCAAACCATCTTTGAACAACCACAACTATTGGAACCCAGCATGCAGCGCATCCAATCCCCGCTAGGAGATAGGATATGGCAGCTTCAATTAGTCCATTAGATAAACTCATTAAAAGGATGCCTGAACCTAATATAAGTAGAAAAACTGAAACAACTTTTCTAATATCAGCTCTGTTTATAATTAATCCGAGAAGAAATGAGAAGGCAGTGTAGCCAATGAAGTAGGAGGTGTATATTATGCCAGCTTCAAATAATTTCGATATCCCAAATGTGACTAACATTTCGGGGAGCAGAATACCGTAGCTATACCTTACAGAGTAATGGATGAAGACTATACAGAAGCCCAGTGCCAGGACAACGGCACCTCTACTAATATGAGAACCACTCAACCCCATGCCCTCTTGGCCTCACTAAACAAAAGATATACACTTATGTTAGCAATAAATGACTAGCGATTTCCCCACTACTAAACTCTCATAGCTCTTCACACAGTTTTATATCATTGACTTTATGAGAGAGTTATTAAATTGAGCCACGTTATTCTTCGCCGTGAATAATCTTCTCAAATATGCCTATAATAATGAAAATTATAGAGAAACCTATAATTATTAGTAGCAGCGGCTTAAATTCAAAAGCAGCGCTTATCTTTACACCACGTACTGTCATTGGCACCTCAGCAACTCCTAAACTAATAATATCCAACAATATTAGCAAACCCAGCATAAATGAGAGAGAGCTGAAGATTATTCCAATAAATGGCTTTGTTATAGAGGAGATTATTCCTAAAGATATGAAAACGCCTATTAATAGAGAAAATGTGAGTGGCTCTATGACTTCTATTGGAAAGCCGAGCGCTATATCGAGAAAGAAGGGTAGAACATGTACAAAGACAATATAGTATATTAAGCCCTTAATGACCCCGATTAAAATCCTCTCAATTATCTTTTTAACCACAGCGTCCCCTCACGTGAATTTGAAGAGACACTTGAATAGACCGGCTATCACTATTTCTTCTTCCTTAATCCCCTGCTGGATATCGCTAAGCGTTAAGACAACATCTTTACTCACAGCACCCTTAACCACATCCTCAAAGATAACTTCTGTATTACCTATCATAATCCTAACCCTGCTCAACGTTATGTCTAGAGCGTATTGAAGAGTAACTCTGACAGAAAACCTGTTGTCATCTAAGGGGACAACGTTCTCGATACTAATGCTTATACAATTTGGTTTATTTGCAATTTGATAGATGAAGATAGTGAAGGGCGCCGCGATTATGAGTACTATGGAGATAAAGGATAATATAATGGCGAACTTGAGCAAATTATACATGCCTTACTCCTGCCTATGAGCCTGCTCCAACCTAAGGGACTGAACACCATACCTCAATAAGATACTGCCAGCCCAGACCATTAACCCCAGAAAACCAAGTCTCGCGGCAAGCTCAACCAATGTGTTCACCAATGATATTATAGCCGCCTCTATATTAGAAGCTTGAGTGTAAAACCATGGTAGCCGATAACTATAAAAGGATTGATAAGCAATGTAGGCTGCGAGTACGATTAAAACGATGCCTATCAAGATTAATCCTAACCCAACATACTTGTGAATAGGTTTTTCAGCCACTCCTTTCATCCCAAATTACCTCCTAATAGGACAGTTATAAAAGAGAACACAAATGATATTTTAATGATTATAACATTATTGTAGCAATGAGCTATATTTTATGTAAGAGATTAGAGGAATAAAGGCTTAATAAAATATATTCGCCTTGCATAACACCGCGCAACCTAACAAGTATGAAAAAATAGAGGCATCCAGTTAGGTTTATAATTGTTAAAGTTAAATAAATCTTTTATATAGGTATTACAAGCTTATAATGTTATTTTTACAAACGCTTTAATGTCTGGTGATTAAGAAATGGTAGATGAAGTGGAGTTAGCTGAGATTCTCCATGGACACCTCTCGCCCGGGGTTGCCCTTGGAGTCCGGATGGGCCAAATAGGGTTGAAAAAGGTGGGTCTTTCCAGGGGGGATAAGAGACTTTTCGCCGTTGTTGAAACAGCGCTGTGTCTGGCTGATGGCATTCAAGCAAGTACTGGATGTACTGTTGGGCACTCTTCTCTACGCGTTGAGGATTTTGGAAAACTTGCCGCCTGCATATTCAGGTCAGATACAAAAGAGGGCATACGTTTGTCCTTGAAGATTGGCTCCCTACCGCCCGCCCTCAGGGACTGGGTTATGCGAAAGAGAAAGTTTAGCCGTGAAGAAGAGGAAAAAATTGTTAAGGAGATACTACATTTAGATGAAGCATCTTTTAACATTGAATACGTGACCGCTGAACCATTCTCAAAATTTGAGGAAGCAGCAATAGTGAAGTGTGAAGCTTGCGGCGAGCTAATTATTGAGACAAAAGCCATCAAAGTTGAGGGAAGAACCCTCTGCAGAGCATGCCACGGCGAAAGATATTATAGACCACACAAAACTTAGGCATAAAGAAGACATAATAACAGTAGTCTTAGAAGATAAAAATGAATGAATAATGGATTTTATTACCGTTGTCGGATAGTTAAGTTTTTATAACTATCCGTTCCACCTCTTTAAATTCATCGGTGGCTTTCGGGGGCAACGGTAAAGCACCCCACATTGGATGTTTCATGGCGATGTTCCATGCAGCGATAAAGTGTCTATCCGCTTGGAAGCCGCACTTTCTACATTTAAAGACATGCCCATTCGGCTTACTAATTTCGCCACATATCGGACATGCCCTAGAGGTGTTTTCCGCTTTAACGGTTTCCGGCTTAAAGCCCAGCTCCATCGACTTATAGGAGGTGTAAAACTGAATTTTTCTGAATGGCATGCTGTGGAGCCTTCTATTCATCTCCCTACCATACCGTATCCTCTCCCTGATATGGGTGAGTTTCTCCATTACAGGTTTAACGTTTTCCTCGGCGATTATACCAGCTATAATCTTTGTTGCTCTATGGAGTATGTCGTTTACTCTCCGCTTCTCCCTTCCAGAATACTTTGCTAACAGCTTAGCTTTTGTCTTCCCCGAAGTCTTACTCTGAATGCTCCTCCTCTTCCTGAAGTATCTGTCTCTAATGTATTTCGCCTCACTTATATCTATCTTGATGAACTTAACCTTGTTCGGCTTCACAACAGCCAGGTCTATGCTGCTCTCGTTAACATCGATACCTAGTATGCCTTCAGCCTCTTTCTCCCCAACTGTCTTTCTAAAAGTGATATGAAGATAGTATTCATCATTAAATCTTACAAGCCTTGAGCCTTTAACCTGCCAATGCATGAACTTCCTTGAATGCTCATGAACCTTGAACGGAATTGTAATATGC
>Ga0209080_1000756_pt1 | contig 19232 bp, 22 predicted proteins | sample JNZ110809AmetaG_FD_184123 | JGI IMG/M metagenome (GOLD analysis project Ga0209080, IMG submission 184123) | Hot spring microbial communities from Jinze hot spring, China to study Microbial Dark Matter (Phase II) - JNZ 110809A (SPAdes) (version 3) ...
AATCAGCCCATAAGCATCAGCACGATCGAGATACTGCTAAAGCGGGAGTCCTGAAACCCCCTCCACAAATTTTCTTCCTCTTCCCCATTAGGATTAAATTTCTCCGTGGGCTTAGCTGGTAGAGGGAGAGGTGGGTAGGTGGAGCTTCCATTATGCTCCTTCGATCTTAGGACCGGCATGTTCTGCCCCCGATGCTCGGAGAAGCTGAGGAGGGGGCTCTACACGGATCTCGATGTCAGGGTGATGAGGATGCTTCTCGAGCTTGAGAAGAGGATAACTAAGCTCCAGAAAACCGGTTATGTTAAGTCCGTTGATGGAGGAGACACGATCTTCATAATCTTCCGGAATGGTGATCTGGGGAGATTCGAGATAAGGGAGGTTGCTCAGCTCCGGAAGATTCTCGGCGATGAGCTCGGGAAGCACGTTAGGCTGATCGAGGACCACCCCGATCCGCTGAAGTTTCTGGAGGGCGTCGCAGCCCCGGCTAGGATAGTCGCTGTCAACAAGATCTGGCTGCCCGATGGCTCCGAGGAGACCAGGGTGATCTTCGACCACGAGAGGAATCTAAAGGTCGGCGAGGAGGCCTTGAAGAAGTTGTTAGAGGAGGTTAAGGGGATGAGGTTGATGATAGATTTCGAGAGGAGGCGCTTGTGGAGGCCTCAGAAAGAGGAGAGGGCTCCGAGGGGAGCTGTGACTAGAGGATGAGCTCCACCTAGTATGGATTCAGTCCTTTTTAGGAGGGATCTAACGGATTCTCATGGAGGAGCAGGTATGCTGAGAAGCCATTACATCGGCGATCTTAAGCCCGGTATGAGCGGAGAGGTCAGGATAGCCGGCTGGGTTGATAGGGTAAAGGATGTAGGCAGATTCAGGTTCATCTGGCTGAGAGATAGGAGCGGAATATGCCAGATAACTGTGGAAAGAGGCCAGGGGGATGTCTATGACGTGGCGTCGAGCCTCGGGATACATGATTTCGTGGCCATCAGCGGGGCTGTTCTCGAGAAGCCCGTCGCCAAGGTGGGCGTCGAGATCAAGCCGACGAGAATAACTATTCTCAGCAAATCCGAGTCTCCGCTACCCCTGGATGTTAGCGGGCTCGTGAAGTCCGGCTTGGCCACGCGTTTGGATTGGAGGCCAATAGATCTCAGGGATCCCAAGAACATGGCGGTTCTCAAGATCCAGGCGGCTCTAGTTAGGGGGATGCAGAAGTATCTGGATTCCAGCGGCTTCATCCAAGTCTTCACGCCGTGCTTGATCGGAGCCGGCTCCGAGGGCGGCGCTGAGCTCTTCGAGGTGGACTACTTCGGGAGGAGGGCGTATCTCAGGCAGGATCCGCAGCTTCACAGGCAGCTCCTCATGGTCGCTGGCCTCGATAAGATCTATGATCTTGGGCCGAGCTGGAGGGCTGAGCCGAGCCACACGCCGAGGCACCTCTGCGAGTATCGGTCATGTGCTGTCGAGCTATCATTCATAGAGGATGAGAGGGATGTGATGAGGGTTGAGGAGGAGCTTGTGGCCGCCGGGATAAGGGAGGTAATCGAGACGTGCGAGAGCGAGCTCAGATTACTCGGGGTCGAGCTGGAGGCTCCGAGAAGGCCTTTCCCGGTCCTCGAGTTCCCCAAGGTCTACGAGATCCTCGAGGATCTGGGCAAGAAGGTTCCATGGGGCGAGGACCTTGACCGGGAGGCGGAGAAGCTCCTCGCGGAATACGTGAAGGAAAACCATAACCACGACTTCTTCTTCGTTAATAAGTTCCCATACAAGGTTAAGCCCTTCTACGTGATGAGGGAGGATGGGACGGAGTGGGCTAGGAGCACGGATCTGATAGGCGGCGGCCTCGAGCTGAGCTCCGGGGGCCAGAGGGAGCACCGTTACGAGAGGATAGTTCAGCAGATCAGGGAGAAGGGGCTGAACTTAGAGGACTTCAAATGGTTCGTGGAGCACTTTAGATATGGCGCGCCTCCCCATGGCGGCTTCGCGATCGGGATTGAGAGGCTGACCATGGTGATCCTCGGGCTCGAGAATATCAGGGAGGCGACTCCGTTCCCGAGGACTCCTGAGAGGCTGCTGCCCTGAGAGCTCGCTCCCTATCACGCCTTACGAGGATGTAGAGCTCGTCCTTGACATCCTCGGCTACCGGCGGGGACTCGAGATTCCAGCCCCGAAGATTTTCTTTGAGAAGCCTCAGCAACATGGGCTTGAGCTCGAGCTTCTTCCTCAGGAGCGTTATGATCATGGTGCTGCGGGAGGCCCTTGCGAGCTCCCTTATCGCGCGCTCGAGATCCAAGAGGTGTATCACCGTGAAGCATGCCGTCAGGTCGGCTGCGCCGGATCTCACCGGCAGGGCATGAGCATCAGCTTGAACGACCATTATGCTGGGAGACCTGCTCTTCGCGATCCTCAGCCTATCGGCATCCAGATCTATCCCGATGTAGAGATGGTTGAGGCCGAGATGCTCAAGGAATTCTGCGAGGAGGCCTGTTGCGCAGCCGACATCGAGCACGACCCGGGGTTCCTCGAGTAGCCTCTGGAGGCTCTTGAAAGCTGCAGCGTATTTCGCGGCCTGCTCCTCGCCGTAGAGCTCGTCATAGCCCTCGGCCGGGACATCATAGGTCGGCTCGCCGCCCATGGCCAGATAACCATAGGGCAAGGATCATATCTAGGGTTTTCCATCTCGTTATTGCCGGCGATGAGGAGTTTGCCGAGTTCGGAGCGGTGAAGTAAAATGGCCCTCGCCGAGCCGGCTTCCCCCTACTCCTCGATCCTGAGATCTATGGGCTCACCGGTCTCCGGGTTAAGCTTCATCGAGAGCTTGACCAGCTTCCTCCTCCGCCCCTCCCTGACCCTTAGATCGAGCTTGATGCTCCATAAGCCGCCATGCGTGCTCGGCTCGAGCGCGATCGAGCTAATCCAGTGCTTCTCGATCTCTGCTCCAAGCCTTTTCTCGGCCTCTAATAGGGCCCGCTTCCCGGCATCCTCCCAAGACCCTATCCTCGCGGCCATTCTCCATCACCTCATTCCGGAGAGCTACTCGGCTCTCAGGGCTTGGACTGGGTCCATTCTAGCGGCCTTTATTGCTGGATAGAGGCCCGAGAATACTCCGACGAGGATCGCGAAGAAGAAGCTCTCTATTAACAGATCCGGCGTGATTACCGGCGTATATGATATCTGGAGGGCTTGGCCAACCGGCGTGCTCGCCTCCCTCACCTGGAACATCCTCGCGAAGACGTCTCCCATGAAGAGGGATGCCGAGACTCCGAGCGCTATTCCGAGGATCCCTCCTATCGCGCCTATTAGCGCTGCTTCTGCCAGGAAGACTGCCGCGACGTGCTTCTGCGTGAAGCCCAGCGCCCTAAGTACTCCGATCTCCCTAGTCCGCTCCATGACCGACATTATCATCGTGTTCATTATCCCTATTCCGGCGACTATGAGCGATATGCTCGCCACGATGAGCATGAATATCGAGAAGTTCGAGATTATCGCCCTGACATTCCTGACTATGGTCAGGGGGCTTATTATCTGGATGTCATCCCCATAGATTCTTTTCAGCATCGATATCAGGGGCTCGACGGCGTCGGGGGAGCTCGCGACCAGCACTATCGCGGGATAATACTTTGAGCCAAAGATGTTTCTCGCGGCCTCGACCGTCGCGAGGACGCTATTATCAACATCAAGATATGGTGTTGAGCCGAACTCGTTGTATATCGCGCCCACCATGAAGCTCCGAGCCTTAACGGATTTACCGCTCTGGAAGAGGAGGGAGATCGAGGAGTACAGCCTTATGCTCTTGCTCGGGTCCTCGGGCGGGTGAGCGACCTTATAGCCGAGGGACACCACGGCGACGTCGGCAGGCTGGAGGACCTCGCCCTCGAGAAGCTCCAAATCCGGGAGTATGAGCTTGATTATCCTGGGATCGGTCGCGAGGAAGTTTACCTGCTTCTCTACCGGCCCGGACTTCAGCATTACTCTCGTGAGGTAGAATGGAGCCGCGGCCTTCACCCCGGGAAGCCTCGAGACCATCATCACATCCGTATCCGTGAACTTGACGGCTCCCTCAACCGGGATTATCCAGATGTTATTGCTCCCGATCCTGGAGAGAACATCCGTGAGAAAATTGTCGAAGCCGCTGGTGTTGGATATGAGGGTTATAATCGCGGTTATGCCTATCATGATCCCGAGTATCGTCAGGATGCTCCTCGTCTTCCTATCCTTCAAGCCCTTAAACGCATACCATAGGATGTCACCCGGTCTCAACCTTTTTCGACCTCCTAGCAAGATATACTACGGCGATCAGCAGGGCTATTATCACGATTACCGGTATCAGCTGGTTCATCGGGATCTGTGGAGCCTGCTCCCTCGCAGCCTCAGCGGGCTGCGGCACCTCGACTAGGCCCTCGAGCCTCACCTCCCCCCTATTCCTCAGAGAGTCTAGGTAGCTTACTCTGAGGACTACTTTCGCCTCGCTTCCCTGAGTCTCCACGCGCTCCACCGGTATGTTGAAGAGTATCGGGGCATTCGGCTCGACGTCTCCCAAGTAGCTTATCTGGGTCGAGGAGATGTCTCCGCCCACTATCTCTATTCTCGTGTATGAGGCCTTCTCAGTCCCCTCATTCAGTATCCTTCCAACTAGGAGCAGGTCCCTGCCCATTCTCTCAAGCGATAGTTCCTGTAACTTGATGTCTATTATGCCCTTGACGTACATCCCGATGAGGTGCTCCTCGTCCCTGATCCAGCCTCCGAGCTCCTTGAAGCTGGCCACTACCCTCAGGCTGAAGGGCTCGCCGATCGTTGATCCGGAGGCGGTCTCCGAGGGCGCGTAGATCTTGAGGCTTATGATCATCCTCCCATTCTCCTCCAGCTCCGGCATGTTCCAGGTCGTCGGCCCGATGAGCGTTACCCATCCAGCGGTCGGCGCTATCGTCAGCGTTATGTCTTTGAGCTTCTCGCCCGAGATGTTCTCGATCGTTATGTTCACGGGCTCTATCACTCCGCCTCTCACGTATTCGCTCGAGTAAATCCTCAGCCTGTTCCTCCTGCTTTCCTCCAAGATCGTTATCGTGAGGCCCTTCTCGATCACGTGCCTCCCCTCCCCATCGGCATAGGTTATGATGACCGGTATGGAGTATGAGCCGCCGGCAGCCCTCTCGTTCACGAGAACATCTATCGATATCTTCTTCTCCGATCCGGGAGCGAGATCTCCGAGCTTGATCGAGAGCGGGCCGCTCAGAACCGTTATGGGCGGGTTGACGAGCCTATTCACCCCTATCTCGAGATTGACATCTCCGGCGACCGCGCTTCCGCCATTCTTCACGATGATGTTCAGGGTTCTGGAGTGCGCCGGCTCCAAGACCGGGTCCTCGAGCAGCACGTCTAAGAGGACCCCGACCCCGCCGAGCGGCTTAACTCTGAGCATGAGCTCATGCGTCTCCGCGACGGCTTCCCCATAGGAGTTCCGATACCTCACATCGACGATTAGGCTCGCCGAGCCATCGGCCAGCGCCCTGCTCACGAAGACCTTCACGGGAATGATTACGGACGCGCCCGGCGCGATGTTTCCGATGACGCGCCTGCCGCTTCCCTCGAGGAGCGCTAGGCCGGCCGAGGCTGACCTCACCCAGATCTCGGCTGACGATGCGTGGGCGGATCCTATGTTTTCCAGCGTCAGCTCGAGGTCGGCTTGAGAGCCGGGCTCGATGGTGCTCGGGCTCACGGATATTCTGAGATCGGCTTTGCCCGTGATCCTGAACCTGATCTTAAGCATGCTCAGGGTTATCACATCCTCGTCCCACTCGACATATCTCAGGGCGAGGGTCGCCTCATACTCTCCAACCTTCACCTCCTCGCCTATGTCTAGGAGGAAGGTTAAGTGGAAGCGCTCGCCGGGTCTGATGTGGCCGCTCGTTGATGGGCTGGTTATGCGCTCGCCGCTCCTAGAATCCCTGAATCCCTCGGGCAGGTAGAGGGTTCCCTGAGCATACCTGATATCCTCGTCCATCGTGTTTACAAGTTCGACGACTAGCTGCGCATTCTTATCTCCTGGAGCTGCCTCCATTTTCCTGCCGACTTCGCCGAACCACGCGTCCGAGAACACTATGTCTGGGACGGCGCCCGCGTAGGCTGCGAGAGGCGCGGCGACGGCGGCCAGCAGCAGGCAGATCAAGATAAGGCTAATTCTCCTCATGGACTACACCATCCCTCATCCTGACTATTCTCCCCGCGGGTGAGGCCGTTTCAGGATTATGCGTGACGACCACCAGCGTTATCCCGAGATCCCTATTCAGCCTGGTGAGAAGCTCCACCACCTCCGCGGCGGAGGCCGAGTCCAGGTTTCCAGTCGGCTCATCGGCCAATATTATCCTCGGGTTCGTCACTATGGCCCTCGCAATCGCGACCCTCTGCTGCTCTCCACCGCTAAGCTCCATCGGCCTATGATTGATTCTATGCGCTAAGCCCACCCTCTCCAACGCCTCCCTCGCCCTCCTAACCCTCTCCTCCCCATTAACGCCCTTTATCGCTAGGGGGAGCATCACGTTCTCAAGCGCCGTGAGCCTCGGGATCAGGTTGAATGTCTGGAAGACGAAGCCTATCAGCCCGTTCCTCAGCCTGCTAAGCTCCTCATCGCTCATCCTGCTCGGATCCCTGCCCTCTATCAGGACTCTGCCCTTCGTCGGCCTATCGAGCGCGCCCGCCAGGTGGAGGAAAGTGGATTTGCCGCTTCCGGAGGGGCCCATGATCGCCACGTGCTCGCCCCGCTTGATCTCCAGGCTAAGGCCCCTGAGCGCTGGAACCTCGACCTTACCCAGCCTATAGATCTTCCAGACGTTCTCGAATTTTATCGCGGGCTGCTCCAAAGCCTATCACCCAGCGGAGGGCTCCCGAGGCGCAATAAGTATTTTTTGTAACTCGCGGAGTATTATTTCAGGTCCCGCCGTGAGCGAGCATGAGAAGCTTGTCCACGCCCTCAAGAAGCTCGGGCTGAGCGAGTACGAGGCGAGAGCATACATAGCTCTCGTGGAGCTTGGGGAGGCTGACGCGAGCGAGATCTCGAGGAGGTCCGGAGTTCCCAGGACGAGGATCTACGATGTTCTGGGCAAGCTTGAGGAGGCGGGTATAGTCCAGAGAGTGCTCAGCTCTAGGCCGGCGATATACTCCGCCGTGCCGCCCGAGAGGGCTCTAGAGCCCCTAAGGAGGAGGCTGTTTGATGAGGTCTCGGAGGCGGTGGAGAGGCTGAGGCTGATGCATGCCTCGACGAGGACTATCCCGAAGTTCAACATGATTCTTCTGAAGGGTGAGAGGGCCTATGAGGCAAGCTTAGACATGGTTGAGCGGGCGAGAAAAGATCTACTGGCGAGAATATTCTATCTTCCATCGCGCGTGCTAATGGATTTCGCGGAGAAGCTCAGGGAGTTTAAGCGGAGAGGTGGCCGAGTACACTTCTACGCCGATGCACGCGTTCTGAGAAGAGAGGTGCCTCTGGAATTATTGGAGGAGGTTCTGAGGGAGTTTGGGGGCAGCACCTTCACGGCGCTCGTCCCCCTCAGCTTCATCTCCGCGGACTTCGAGAGGCTGCTGGTCCTCTACTCATCACCAGAGAAACCCGGCGAGTGCTATGGCTTCCTCGTTCACGGGCTTGAGGAGGTGGGGAAGATTATCAGAGATCAGCTTATCGAGGATCAAGCCGCACCGGAGAGCTGATAGCAGGGGATCGGCTCACCGCATCTTCTTCGCTAGGAGCTTGTTGATCGCGTTCATCATCGCCTCGACGCTCGCCATCACTATGTCCTCCCTCGCGCCCCTGGCGGAGACTATGTTTCCGGTCTCATCCTCGACCTTGATAATCACCTCGGCGATCGCGTCGGAGCCTCCTGTGACGGCCTCAATTCTGAACTCCCGCAAGCTTATCCTGGCGAGGTTCTGGAGAACCCTCTGTATCGCCTTTAGCGAGGCATCGACAGGGCCCACGCCTGTCTCCGCCGAGACGTATTCCTTACCGAGCACGTTCAGCTTGACGGATGAGGTCGGTATTACGCCGGTCCCGGTAACAACCACGAGCTCCTCAAGCTTTACCGCTTTCATTTCCTCCATCGGCGCCTCTATCACGGATCTAGCTATCGCGAGAACATCCGTATCCGTGACCGCTTTACCCTTATCTCCCAGCTCCTTAACCCTCCTAACAATCTCCTCTAGCTGGCTCTCCGTTAGCTTCAACCCGCTTTCCTCCAGCATCGTCTTTATCCCGTGCTTGCCCGCATGCTTCCCCGCCACGATCTTCCTAACCCTCCCGACGAGCTCCGGGCTGAAGGGCTCGAAGGCGCATGGATCAACGATTACCCCCTTGACGTGTATCCCAGACTCATGCGCGAACGCGTTATCGCCCACTATCGGCTTATGGGGCTGAAGCTGTATCCCGGTTAGCCTCCTGACGAGCTGGGATGTAGCGTATATCTGCCTCGCATCGATGTTGGTCTTCTTGCCATATAGCAGGCTGAGGGCCATGACCACCTCCTCTAGGGCGGCGTTTCCAGCCCTCTCGCCTATGCCGTTGACCGTTACGTGGGCTTGAACAGCTCCAGCCTCTATTCCCGCGAGGGTATTGGCTACGGCCAGCCCGAAGTCATTATGGCAGTGAACGCTTATCGGTATCCTAACAACGTCCCTTATCTCCTTGATCAAGTCATACATGCGCCCGGGAGTCATCACGCCGACCGTGTCAGGGATGTTGATCCGGTCGGCTCCAGCTTCCTCGGCGGCCTGGCAGGCTTGCTTGAGAAACTCGAGATCCGTCCTAGTCGCGTCCATCGGCGAGAACTCGCATATGAAGCCGTGATCCTTGACGTAGGAGACGTATCTCGAGATCCTCTCCAGAGCCTCACTCCTGCTCACTCCGAGAACATTTTTCAGGTGTATGTCGCTGGTCGAGTAGAATACGTGGATGGAATCCGGCTCGACCTCGATGGCGGCATCCACATCCCTCTGATCAGCCCTGGCCAGCGCGCATATCTCAGCCCTGAGCCCCGCATCCCTTATCAACTCGAATGCTTTCCTCTCGCCCTCCGACGCGACCGGGAATCCCGCCTCGATAACGTCAACGCCGAGCCTATCGAGCTGTATAGCTATCTCCAGCTTCTGCTCAGGCGTTAAGCTCACTCCTGGAGCCTGCTCGCCATCCCTCAGCGTCGTGTCGAAAATCCTGATAACCTCGCTCAATTCTGGAGACTGCCGAATGCGAGAGTAATTAAACCTTTACGCTCAGTCGGGCCTCACGCGCCTAGGGCCGCTTAATCTTCTCGATGAAGCCCGCTATCCTCGCGCCGAGCTCGATCGTCTTGGCGTTGCCGCCGAGATCCGGCGTAAGCGCCCTCCCCTCCTCCAAAGCCCCCACTACAGCCTCGCTTATCAGCCTAGACGCCTCGAGGCATTTCTCGTCCCCGTGCTTAGCCGACAGCCACTCGAACATCAATGCTGCCGAGAGTATCATCGAGATCGGGTTCGCTATTCCCTTTCCAGCGATGTCTGGGGCGCATCCGTGAACGGGCTCGAAGATCGCGTATTCATCCCCTATGTTTGCGGCTGGCGCTAGGCCGAGGCCCCCAACGACCTGCGCGGCCTCATCCGATAATATGTCCCCGAAAACATTCGTCGTGACTATTACGTCGAATTGCTCCGGCCTTCTTATCAGGTCCATGGCGGCCGCGTCGACATACATCTCGGAGTAGATGATGTCTGGGTACTCCCTCGCCACTTCTCTGCATGTTCTTGCGAAGAGGCCGCAGGTGATTCTCATGACGTTTGCCTTATGGACCGCTATGACCCTCCGCCGCCTCCTCCTAGCGAGCTCGAAAGCATATCTGGCTATGCGCTCGCAACCCCTACGGGTTATCAGCCTGATGCCGATCGCGGCGCCATCGAGCTCCCACTCATATCCCTTGTAGAGGTCCTCGGTGTTCTCTCGGACTATGACGAGGTCTATGTTTGGCTTGAGGGATGGGACGTTTGGGAGTGATCTCGCGGGCCTAACATTCGCGTAGAGGTCGAACATCTGTCTAAGCCTCACGATCACGTCCGCGGCCGTCTCGCCGACAGGCCCCTTCAAGCACGCGTGAGTGCTTTTCAGTATCCTTATCGTCTCATCTGGGAGCGGCGTCCCGGTCTTCCTCATGCACTCGTCGCCGGCCTCGGCATCCACGATCTCCAGATCCAGGCCCAGGATCTCCTCAAGCCTAGAGAGGACGAGAAGCGTTGCCTCAGCCTGCTCCGGCCCTATCCCATCACCGCGTATCAGGGCTATTCGATACCTCATGTGGGGTCGCCGCTACTCGAGTCCCAGCTTTCTCCGCACGTACTTCGTGAGGCCGCCTGCATTTATTATCTCGATCGCGAGCGGCGGCAGGGGTTTCGCCTGAATCCTGATCCCCTTGGTCTTATTCTCTATTATTCCGCTGACGAGGTCTACCGAGAGAAGGTCTCCCTCGCTCACCTTATCCCTCAGGCTCGCCTCTAGTATCGGAAGGCCGATGTTTATCGCGTTCCTGTAGAATATTCTCGCGAAGGACTCTGCTATCACGCACCTCGTGTTGGCGTGCTTCAGGGCCACAGGAGCCTCCTCCCTGCTCGACCCGCATCCGAAGTTTCTCCCGGCCACAATTATCACTCCCTCCCTGGCCTTCTCGGGAAAGCTCGGGTCAATGCCCTCCATCGCGTGCTTAGCGAGCTCCGACGGCTCCTGGAGAACCAGGTACCTGCCTGGAATAATCACGTCCGTGTCAATGTTATCTCCATAGACCACTACTCTTCCCTCGATCTTCATCCCCCTAACCCACCTCCCGCGGATCCGTTATCTTTCCTCTTATGGCTGACGCGGCCACTGTGGCCGGCGAGGCTAGGTAGACCTTCGACCTCGGGCTCCCCATTCTTCCGACGAAATTCCTGTTAGCGGAGCTTATGCATACCTCGTCATCGGCCAGGACTCCTCTGCTTATCCCGATGCATGGCCCGCATCCCGGGCCGCAGACTATCGCGCCGGCCTTGACGAATACGTCGATCAAACCCTCCTCGAGAGCCTGGTGATAGACCTCCTGCGATCCAGGGATTATAACGAGCCTGACGCCGTCCTTCACTTTCTTGCCCCTCAGGATCTCTGCGGCGGCCCTGAGATCATCCAGCCTGCCATTTGTGCATGTTCCTATGAAGCCCTGATTTATCTCCACGTCGCCGACCTCGCTCACAGGCTTCACGTTATCGACGGATGGCGGGATCGCGACCTGGGGCTCCAGCCGAGATGCATCTACCTCATAGACCTTCGCGAACTCGGCGTCATCATCGCTCCTGATGGGGCTTATCGGCTCCCCGGCCCTCTCCCTCACGTATTTCATCGCCTTCTCGTCCGGCTCCACTATCCCGGCCTTCGCTCCAGCCTCTATGCTCATGTTGCATATAGTCGCCCTACCATCTATCCCGAGATCCCTTATCGCTCGGCCGGAGAAGAGCATGGCTTTATAGTTCGCGCCCTCGCTCCCGATCATCCCGATAATGTGTAGTATGAGGTCCTTCGCGTAGACCCGTTTCTGGAGCTTCCCATCGACTTCGAACTTGAGCGTCTCCGGAACCCTGAGCCATATCGAGCCCGTCGCGAGGACGGCCGCCATGTCGGTCGCGCCGACCCCAGTGGCGAACGCGCCGAGCGCTCCATACGTCACCGTATGAGAGTCCGCCCCGACTATCAGCTCTCCAGGCTTGACGTGGCCCTTCTCGAGCATGACGACGTGGCAGACTCCTCCGCGCCCTATATCGTAGAAGTACCTTATCCCCTGCTCCTTGACGAAGTTTCTCACCTTCTTCTGGAGCTCCGCGGCCTTTATGGTCGATGGCGGGACATCGTGATCGAATACGACGATTATTCTCTCCGGATCCCAGACGCGCTTGACGCCTATCTCCCTGAAAGAGTCTATCACCCTCGGCCCGGTGAGGTCATGCATCATCGCCTTATCCACTTTCGCGTCAACGATCTGGCCAGGTGAAACCTCCCTCTCGCCGGATGCTCTTGCCAAGATCTTCTCGACGATATTCAACTTCCCGACCGCCTCCGCTCCCCCCAATATAATGGCGTTATTTCTAGTTATTTCTCTAGGCCCGCCATTCTCCTGAGCCTTCTCCCGACGATCTCCAGCGGATGGTTCTCCAGCTGCTCCATGAGCTGCTTGAGGGTCTTTCCGCCGCTCTCATGCTCCCGGATCCACTCTCTGGCGAAGCTTCCATCCTTGACGCGCCTCGCAGCCGCCCTCATATTCTCCTTCACGTGCTCATCAATTATCTTTGGGCCGACGGTTAGCCCCCCATACTTCGCCGTATCCGAGACCGCTTTCAGCATGCCGGTTAATCCCCCGGCATATATCAGGTCCATGATCAGCTTGGCCTCATTGCACGCCTCGAAGTATGCTAGCTCGGGCGGGTAGCCCTCCTCGACCAAGACCTCGAAGCCCTTCTTTATCAGCTCCATCAAGCCTCCGACTAGGACCGTCTGCTCACCTATCAGGTCGCTCTCGGCCTCATCCCTGAACGTCGTCTCGAGTGCTCCGATTCTCGTCGCCCCTATCCCCTTGGCTATCGCGAGAGCCCTCTGCTTGGCCTTTCCCGTGTAATCCTGCTCGACCGCTATCAGCGCCGGGACGCCGCTGCCCCTTAGATAGTTCTCCCTGACTATTGGGCCAGGCCCCTTCGGCGCAACCATTATCACGTCGACGTATGGCGGCGGGATAACCTGCTTGTAGTGTATGCTGAAGCCGTGGGAGAAGCAGAGGGCCTTCCCCTCGGAGAGATTATCCTTGATGTATTTCTCGTATACCTCCTTGTGAGCCATGTCGGGGATGAGCATGTAGATTATCGTCCCCCTTCTCGCGGCCTCATCCATATCGTAGACCTCGAAGCCCTCCTTCTCTGCGAGCTGCTTGGACCTGCCCGGCCTGCAGCCGATTATCACCTTCAAGCCGGAGTCCCTCAGATTCAGAGCCTGATTTCTTCCCTGGCTACCATATCCCATGATCGCTATGATCTCATCCCTGAGTATCGAGAGGTCGGCGTCGGCATCAAGATATACTCTAGCCATGGATACTTGCTGAGGGAGGGCCTCATAATAACGTTTCCCCGGACTAATCTCCTCTCGAGAGGGCGCGCTCCGGGCTGACTTGGAGCAGCTTATTGATGGGAAAGCTGATGGCGAACAGGCTTAGAACATACCAGCTGATGTAGTCCAGCTTATTCCCGATGAAGGGGAACACCATGTCCCCGGGCAGAACTGCTACAACGCCCACCCCGCCATATAGCGGAGTTAATATGCCCAGGAAGACCACGTAGAATATCGCTATGCTCGCGACGAGGATTATCATATTCTTCTTGCCCACCTCCGCGTCGATCTTCCGATAATAGTCCTGCTTGCGCATGAGCTTCTGCAGCGCCTTCTTATCCCCTTTCCTCTGCGCCTCGAGAAGCATCTTCTTAAAGCTCTGGGACTCGGCCATCTTAGCCATGTCCTCGGGCGTCATAACCTTTCTCCTCAGCAGGCTTGTCGCCAAGCTCACGGCAACCGCTATGATGAATATCTCGAGCATCGCCTGCGCCATAAGCCCCCTCGATGATCCAGAGGCCCCGCGAGATAATATGTTTTCCCGCGGCTACTCTCCGAGCAGCCTCCTGAATATCGGGCTCATCTCCTCGAGCCTTTCTCTCACCAGGAGCTCGTAGTACTGCATTAGGATGCCCGTCATCAGAAGTATTCCTATCCCGCCTCCGTAGACATTGAAGTAGTCTCCGAAGACGGCGATGAGGCCCACTATGATGGCGCTCAGTATCGTCAGCGTCCTGATATACTTCTCGAGCATTCTAGCGATTACAGCCGGCGCCCTCCTGAATCCCGGAACCTGCATGCCCGCCTTGATGAGCTGATCGGCGATTCTCTCCGGCGACAGGCCTCCGACCTCAACCCAGAACTTCGCGAAGAGCACGCAGAAGCCGAGCATCAGAGCGGCGTATACGAGAAGCCTGATCGGATCCGCCACCGCGGCCGCTATGCTACCGGGAGATGTCACGTAGTAGGCTAGGCCTCCGAGCGGGACTGGGCCATACTCTGTCGCGTTAAATGATCCGATTAAGTTGAGGATAGGATCTTGGTTCGCCGGGTTGAACCTGCTCCAGATTATCGTGGAGAAGAAGTAGATGTTCGTGAAGATCACCGAGGTGAAGATCACGGGGATGTTGGAGACGTAGAGGAACTTTATCGGGTATCTGGCCACGTAGCCCGAGACGCGGGCATGCTGTATCGGCACCTCTATCCTGAGAGCCTCTAGGTAGACTATGAGAAGCAGCAATGCTATCGTCGCTACTAGGCCCATTACATCCGGAAATCGCCCTCTGTAGATTAGATTCCCGATGGAGCCGCCTCCAGCGGCCGCCTGCGCCAGCGCGAGGATTATCCCCTGGTAATAGCCGTCGGGAAGAATTATCGGCGAGAAGAGGTTCGTGAATATTGTCTCGGCGACGCCGGCCGCTATGAATAGGCTTACTCCGCTCCCGAGACCCCAGCCTTTCTGTATCAGCTCATCCATGAATACTATTAGCATCGTGGCGGCCACGAGCTGCGCGAAGACTATTGCCTGGACTGCTGGCTCTAGGTGCCCGAGCATTCCTGAGACCGTGTAGATTGCGGCCTCCACGATTATCACGGCGATCGTGAAGAGCTTGCTGAGCGCGGTGAAAGTTGTCCTGTCCTCGGGCTTTGAGAGATCCAGCCTTATGATCTGGGCCCCGACGAGTAGCTGGAGGATCAGCCCGGCAGTCACGATCGGGCCTATGCCCAGGGTCGTGAGCGTCCCGACTTTCTGAGCGAAGATTATGCTCATGATTAGGGGGCTTTGGCCCGCGAGCCCAGCCGCCTGGGAGACGCCGTAGAGCATCGTGTGGCCCATGAGCGTGTATATGACGAGGACTAGAGCCGTCCAGATCAGCCTCTCACCAAGGCTAGGCCTCCTAACAGGCCTCTTGATCTCGGGGAGATATCGCGCGATATTCTCGACCGCTTGCCTCAGGCTCAAGCGGCCACACCCTCGATCTCCTTGGGCTTGACCAGCTTTCCACCGGCCTCTCTTATCGCCCTCTCAGCTTTCTCGGTCCAGCTATCCACGACCACCATGAGCCTCCTATCCACTCTTCCTCCGCCTACGAGCTTGCCGACCCCGAGCGCTGACAAGTCAATGACCGGCATCCCATTCATGAGCTTGAGCTCTCCTCTCCGCTCCAAGTTCTCAACGAGCGTTGAGAGCTGCGTCAGGTTCATGGCCTTGATCTCGCGCTTGTTCGGCCTATAGAAGCCGTGCTTCCCGAAGTAGTCCGGATCGTATTTGAGGACCCACGTCCACTTGTGCTTATGCATCCCGGCGTGGCCATGCCCTCCTCTTGACCCCGATTTCCTATGCTGGCCTATCTGGCCCCAGCCACATGTTCTACTGCCCCTGCGCTTTCTGCTTTTGCGATGCCGCGTCCCCATACTCTTCACGCGCCCCTTAGTTGAGGATTTTCCGGATACAGCCGGCTTCCCTGCCTTAATATACTTTTTCCGCAACCATTCTCAAGCCATCTTGACGAATAGCTCATTTATTTTCTCGCCACGGTAGCCATATTCCCCGCCGGCGGAGACATGCTTCTTAATCGTGCCCCTGAATCCTCCACTGGGCGGATGAAGCCTCGCATAGGGCTTCACGCCCTTCTCCTTCAGGGAGCTCAAGGTTATCTCGGCCCTGTAAATCTTCTTCGCCAGATCATCGAGGGACTCGAAGCCGAGCTTCCTCGCATGCTCATCATCCAATTTCCCATTTCCAATCACTTCCACCTTCTTGAGGAATGTCTTGATAGTTTTGAGGTTCGGCTCGCCCCAGGTTATCATGTGCTCAACCTTCTTCAGCATTCCCTCATAGCTCGGCGTCTTGGGAATTATAGTCGCCCAGTTCGCCCTCCCTAGATTGAGCATTCTCAAAGTGTCGAGGTGATCCTTTCTCGCCTTAACGCTTCCCTTGATCCTTATCACGAGATAGCATTGGGCCTCCTCCGCCAAGGCTCATCACCACATGCTCGGAAGGACTATCTTGTTCGTGTTCCTGAGAGCCTCGACCGCGGCTCCGGCGAACGAGAGGGTTGTTCTGGTCTCGCCATATGTCCTCGTCCAGACATCTTCCACGCCAGCTAGCTCGAGCACTATTCTGGCGGCCTCGCCAGCGACTATTCCCAGGCCCCTCGGCCCGGGTATGAGCTCGATCCTCACGCTGCCTCGCTTGCCCTCGACCTTCGTTGAGAGGCTGTGAGGCTGGCCGCACGCGCACTCCCAGCTACCGCAACCCCTCCTGACGGGGATTATGTTCATCTTCGCGTTTTTGACGGCCTTCTCTATCGCTGAGACGACGTGGACGGCTTTGCCCGTTCCTAGCCCGACATAGCCATCCCTGTTGCCCACGATTACTATCGCCCTGAATCTCGAGCGCTCTCCCGCGGCGGTCTGCTTTTGGACGAGGTTGATATCCAAGACCTCCTGCTCCAGGTTCGGCAGCAGGTAGTCCACGATCTCGGGCTCCGTGATCTTGAGGTGCTGGGAGAAGAGCTCGGCTATCGAGGTTATCTTGCCCTCCTTCACCATTCTGCCAACCTTTGTTCTCGGAACCCATTCCTCGGCGCTCATGATCCACCCAACTCCTCCAGAATCCTATTCTTAACCTCCTCGAAATGCTTCTCCAAGCTCATGTAGATTGATTCATCGCTTTTCGAGAACTGGGTTGCCTGCAAGCTCGACTCGCGGATCATCCTATAATACTCGGATATGTGTTTTCCGGAAATTCTATCCTCGTCGGGCAGTATCTCCCCTCCGAGCGGTATCTCGATCCCGGCGTCCCTAAAGCCGAGCGCCGCCGCGAAGACCTTTGACCCCCTACTGGGCGTCTGGAGCCCTATATCCAGAACCGCCTTCTCGATTTTGCCCCTGGCTAGGAGCCCCGCCAGTAAGCCCGTCAAATACGCCGCCGGCGTATTCTTCAGGCTCGCCCTCCACCCATAATCTCTCAGCTTCTTCGAGGTGACTGTTATGAGTGTCTCATCTCCGCCCAGCCTCGGCATGATTACCTGCACGATTATCTGGCTATTCGTCTTCCTGACGACTAGCCTCGGCAATCCGGATTTAACGAGCTTGAGCCTCTTCCGGTAATCGGTTAGGCCAAGCCTTCTCCGCTTCGGCGGCATCCGCTTGAGCAGGCTCATAGCAGCGGCCTCCTGATCAGGTTATTCTGAGCGAGGTATTCCATCATCGCTGCAACGGACTTGAATGCGCCCGCCTTAACCATCATGTAAACCCTCCTGTAAGTTGCCCTGGTTATTAGATCTCGATCCCTCAGCTCCTTAAGCCTCTTCCTCTGAGCTCTAACCCTCATCATCCACTGCTCCTTCCTCGAGATCCTGCTATGCTTTCCCCCCTCCTTGCTGCCGGGGCCCCTGCTCCTCTTCTTTCGCCTTCTAGCTCTTACCCGCGCCCGGCTCACGCCCTTTTCCTGCTCCTTCCAGATTATGCCGTCTTTTATCAGGCGCCTAATATCCTCCCGCGTTATTGCCTCGGATACTTCCTCGAGCTTCTCGGGATCAAGCTTGACCCTGTGAATCCCGCACTTTAGAAGATCTGCGGCCAACCTTCTCTGGAGCGTGAGCTTAAGACCCAACCTCTCCCACCTCCTCAGAGACCTCCTCCGGCCTCACAACCTCAACCTCCTCCACTTTCTCCACGGTCCTCGGCGGATTGAGGACTTTCAGCCCAAGCCTCTTCGCCTCCTCCGCTATCAACAGCCTCTTCCTGGTTCCGACGGAGCCGGCTATCCTGACGACGTGAATCTCGGGGTCAAGGCCTTGGAGATCCTCAGGCCTGTAAACGAGGACCTCCTTGTAGCCGCTGGGATGAAGATCCCTATACTGCCTCGGAGTCCTATACCCTATCTTGACGAGCGGCGGCCATCCCCTGAGCTGGAGCCTCATCTTGCTATCCTTTCCCCTCGGCCTTCTCCAGTTCGGCTTAAGCCTCACATACCTCCAGCTCTCCAGCCTGATGAACTCCGGCCTCCTGAGCTTCAGCCTCCTAACCCATCTCGGGATTTTTATCGGGCTCATCTACTCCATCCCCACTTTCTTCTCGTAAACATATATTCCGTCGAGGAATTTTCGGGGATCCTTTCTCTTAACCTTCGTCGCCTGCTCTATATTCGCCGCTGTCTGGCCGACCGCCTCCTTGTCCACCCCCTTTATTATCACGTCCTCGCCCCTTACCTCCACCCTCGTGCCCTCGCCGACTATCTTCGCTATCTTCGGAGATCTCTCGCCGATGAAGTTCTCGATGTAAACGGTATCGCCCTGAACCCTGACCGTTATCGGGAAGTGCGATGCAATGATCTTCATCTTATACGTGAAGCCCTGAGTAACGCCGATGATCATGTTCTTGATTATGGATTTTATGGTTCCTAGGAGGGCATCAGCCTTCCTACCTCTTCCCACCAGCTTCACGAGAATCTTGTTCGATGCGACCTCGAGCCTCACATTGGCATGAGATAGGTCCTTCGTGACCTGGCCAAGCCTCCCCTTTACGCTGATCCTGCTGGAACCCTCTATCCTGACCTCGACGCCCTCCGGAACCTCTATCTCCTCGACATACTCCTGCAGGGGCATGGCCCCCAACTCACCCGCCACGAGCATCATTCCCTTTAACCCCGATCTTCCGTAGATCCGACTCACCCGCCGCCATATCGCTATTTAAAGTATTTTGCACTCGAAAAGCGCGGAAATGGTCGCCCATCCGCTCCTAATACACTTAGGGTCTCCACCTCATCTTTCCCTTCCCACCTAGAAAACTCTAGCAGCTCAAAGCATCAGAGTTAGCAAGATGATAGGTGTGGGGCTCTAGAGGAGATGTTAGATCGAGGCGGCCTCGAGCAACTTGGGCGCCATGAAAGGCCACCTCTTCAGTAGACGTATCCCAGTAGCTTTCCTCCGAGGTTCTTCGCCTCCGCCTCTTTGTGGGACATTACCCCCTGGCTCGTGGTGACTATGAGTATCCCGATATCCTTGCTGGGCAGATATAGTCTCTCCCACTTCTCGTATTCATTCTTCTTCACGCTGAACCTCGGCCTTATGGGAGCCGCCCTATTGATCCTGCCGAGAAGCTG